>ERZ1674046.2-NODE-2-length-109456-cov-26.107403_pt1 | contig 109456 bp, 83 predicted proteins | sample MGYA00581130_ERZ1674046 | MGnify/ENA primary metagenome ERZ1674046 (study PRJEB41354, sample SAMEA4873345) | human saliva metagenome | biome: human-associated habitat [ENVO:00009003]; feature: mouth environment [ENVO:08000002]; material: saliva material...
GGATAAAACGCTCCAGAATCTCACCAACACGGACCTTACCTGCTTCAGGCGAGTAGTTTTCCTGCCATCGCCAGAACAGCTCGGAGGTTCGCTCCGCCAGGGCATCCGTATCTTCTCGAAGCTCAGTACCCAGGCTCTTAATGGCCTGTGCAAGAGCTACCGGCTGATCAGCAGGCACAACGTACGGGTACGACGCGCCGCCCAGCACCTCCGACAGAGCACCAGCATCACTGACAACCACAGGGACGCGCGCGCTCATCGCTTCAGCGACCACCAAGCCAAAGGACTCAGGGGCAATCGAAGGTACAACAAGCATGTCAATGCCACCGAAAAGACGGTCTGGGGTAGTCCAGCCCAAACGCGTGCTGAACGTAGCAACACGGGCTAGGGCGTCCTCAACCTCAGCACGTTCTTCATCAGTTGCGAAGACAGGCTCGCCACCAATCACCAGGTCGTATTCAATGCCGTTAGCGTTCAAGGAGCTCATCGCCTGGCACAGGGTTGCAATACCCTTGGACGGGGTCAAACGTCCCAGGTAACCGATACGGAGGCGTCGCTCCCCCACCCGGTGATCCAGCTCAGTGGACACACCACTGACCCAGTTCGCGAACAGCTCGCTACCGGGGCAGGCACGAGCCACATAGCGGCTAGGCACCAGGGTGACAGACGCCTTATGGCGGGCAAAGGGTACGAGCTTCGCGTTCACACCGGTAGGCAGCTGGTGCAGGTGCACGATGCGGTTCTTACGGCCGCCCGTTGCCGCTGCGGGAACCAGACCATTGCACCACAACAGAACGTCCTTATGGCGAGCGTGCCAGCTACGCAGAGCCACCATGTACTGTGCGCGGTTCTTAGCCGGCAAGACAATGCGGGGGAACCCCTCATCCGCAGCAGCTTCTACAAGCTGCTTCGGCTCGGAAGGACCCACAATAGTGACCTTGTAGCCAAGGCTACGGGCTGCGCGAGCAATATTCAGGAGCATGACCTCGCCGCCGCCTATGTCACCGTTATTGGTAGCTATATAAAGCTCTTTCATCGTTATATTTTCCTTGCCCGCTGGCGGATAGAACTGACGTCAAACGATTTAGAAGTAGTCGGCTTCTTAGGCGTTTCTTGGGGGGGTACAGAGACAGGAGCTTCTTGCTCGATGAGCTTGCCGTTCTGCGGCTCAGGTTTTTCATCACTGCTCTGCACCTTCTGCATAGCACCTGGTTCATGATGACCGCTATCCGAAGCGTCCAGATCCTTATCCGGGTTCAGGTACAGCAGTGCAAGACCCACCACGATAGCCCACGGCACAGTCAGAATCACCTCACCAAGACGCTGGGAGGTAATAATGATAATCACCATTGCGGCTTCGGCAATAACAATGCGCTGAGCACGCGGCTGCTTCCAGATGAATGCGGCAGAAATCATCAAGGATACAATCACAATCATATAGAGCCATCCAGCCTCCTGGACCAGCGTCATATATGAGTTATGGAAGTAAAAGTATCGATCTTGTAGTGGAACCTGTGCAGTACCCAGACCGCCGCCGTACCACGGAACCACATCAATCATGCGGTACATTCCTTCATCAATTCGCTGACGCAATAGGTCACTACCGAGTCGATCCGCGAAAGCACCAGCACGCGCGAAATTATCTTCCAGGTAGTTCACGCCTAGATAAAACAGATACGCCAGAACAGCTTTGCCGAAGAGATTCAGACGGTAGGAGAAGTACAGCCACAGGACGGCGAATGCATACGCAGCCAATGAAGTACGAGAACCAGTCAACCACAACATGCCCGCAGTAATAGCGATAGCGACAAGGCGGTGACTTGTCTTTCTGACCATGGCGACAAAGAGGAAACCGAAAAGCGCATAGTACAGACCCGATTGGTTCTTATCATTGAGCCAACCGGTCAACGTACCGCCATAGTTATCAGGTGCTATACCCGCATAGAAGCCAATGACGTTGACCAAGAGGCCAAAGGCCACACCAAACAGTAGAGAACGGATATCAATCTTCTTCTGCGCAATCTGCAGAGCAAGCAGTACCACAACCGCCATACGCACAGCACGACGAATCGCATACTCAACAGGGAAGCTATTGAACGTCAAAGTCTCGAATAGTGCCCAACCAATGGCTAGCAGAAGAATCGTAAAGAATAGCCCGTTGTAGGTGTTCTCGATTTTGGCAGGCTTAGTCAAGTTGTAGAGTACAAGCACCATCACCACGACAGTTCCCACCGGCATAGCAAAAAACGCTGTTGTAATACCAATAAAAATCAGGCCAAACCCTGCCCAGAAGTCGAGCATTGACAGTTTCGAAACACTACTAGCAAGGTATTTCGCTTCAGTCTTCGTAGCCTGTCCAAAACGAGTAGCATTGCTCGAAGAGGTACCTGCGGAAGCTGGGTACTTAGTTCCAGATGCAGGTTGAGAGTGAGCTGCAGTCATTTCTTCTCCAAAGTACGAGCGTATATCTCAGTAGTTTGAGCAGCCATCTGCTCATTCGAGATCCAGGTGAAAGGCTCAGACTCGCCCTTCAGCAGCTGCTGGCGCATAGCCTGCAGAACATCCTGAGTCAGGGTTGCACTCTGGCGGTCCACCAGCTCGTCGGCACCCAGAATCTCCGGGTTGCCGCCCACAGCGGTAGCGACCGTCTTCAGGCCGGCTGCCTTAGCATCCAGCAGAGTGTAGGAGCAGTTCTCCCACACCGACAGCTGAACAATCATGTCGCTACGGCCCATCGCCTCAATCGGGTTAACGAAACCGCTGAAGGTCACCGAATCACCCAGGTTCAGACGCTGCGCCTGAGCCTGCAACTCGGACGCCAAATCGCCAGAGCCCGCAATCTCAAGATGAGCCTGCGGGTAATCAGCACGAAGCTGCGCAAAAGCATCCAGCAACACGTCAATACCCTTCTCAGGGGACAGACGAGACAGCGAAAGAATACGCGGACCGCCCTCGGCAGGTACACGCTGCTGCTCAACAGCCGCGCGCACCTCAGGGATATCCACGCCGTTGTACACCAGCTCCACGCCGCGAGCGCCCCACTTGGCACGCATCTGATCAGCGGTGGAACGGGAAACAGCAATCGCCTGGTCGGTGCCCCACAGGCGCACACGGTGTACGGTTTCCATGAGCTTAGAACGCCAGGAGCTGCCGTGGTACACCGAATCATTACCGGCGATACCGTGTTCAGTGGTCAGAAGCTTCGGCACGCAGGTGCCGCGCTTGATAACGCTACGGATGCGTAGCGCGTTGACTACAGCGGTCGCTACAACGTCCGCATACGCCAGGTGGCTGTGCACAATATCCGGGCGAAGCTGCTCAACAGCCTTCTGCAGAGAAACAAAGGAAGTCTTAAAACCGTAGTCGGGGCCGAACTCAGCCTTGATGACGGTGACGCCCAGTTCCTCAAGGCGGCTCGTGAGCTTACCTTCGGGTGCGAGAACCACCAGGTTAAAGCCGGGGAGCCCGGCACGCGCCATATCGACAACGTGCCGAGCTACTCCACCAAAATCGGGAACCGGAACGACCCAAAGAGCCGTTGGTGTAGAGGTCATGCCTTAGTCAACTTTCGAGTGAGGAAAGAACGGAAGGATGCAGAAACCTTAGTTTCAATGGAAATATGCACCAGGTAGGCGAAGCAAATCACCAAAACCAATGCAATAATACGTGCTCCCCAGGGGCCAGCCACCGGGTAGAACATATCAACAAGCATATAACCGACCATAGCGTGGCCCAAGTACAGGGGGTAGGAAATACGCCCCAAGAAATTCAGCGGACCCTTCGAAAGTACCGGAACGTTCTTCAGGTATACAACGATGAAGAACACCAGACTAATCAGTGCCACACCGATTCCATGAGCAAGATCATGCATCAGTGCTGCGTTGAGGGAAGCCAGAATCGCAAAGTACGGAATATGCCAGGTGAACTTCCGATCATGGCTGTACATGAAGAACACCATGCCCAGGCTAAAGAGCGAGGAGTGCTCCGCAACAGCAGCCCACACAATCATCTTCGGTGCTCCACCGAGAGAAGCCTCCGGGTGGAAGAGCAAACACAGAACCGTACCGATAACCGACCAGGTGAGCAGAATCGTAGTCAGTTCCCTACGGTAGATCTTTCCCTTCCGGATAATCAGGTACAGGGCAACCATCACGTAGAACTGCAGCTCCACTGCCAGGGTCCAGTACACCTGATCCACGTTATCCACACGCAGGAAGCGTTGCAGCATCGTCGTGTTAATCAGGGTCTGCGGAATCGTAATATGGCGTCCGGGGTTTCCGTAGATGAAATACACCAGAGCCGATACAGCCAGCGCGAACCAATAGGTCGGGTAAATACGAGAAAAACGCGAAATAGCGAACTTCAGCGCAGACCCGCTCTTGATGGCACTGAGCAGAATTACGAAACCAGAAATGATGAAGAAGAGCTGAACACCCAACTCGCCCAGAGGAATGTCATAGGGCGAAGGAGCAGTCCGCGGATAGTTCTCCGTAGCAGGAACACCCAGGTGATAAATCACCACAGTAATAGCAGCCAGGCCACGGAACCCGTCCAGCTCCCGGAAACGCCCGGGAGTGATGAAGTCCTGATCTAGAACTTCACCCTCCCGAGCTTTTACGGTCTGAGACTTGGCCATAGACGCCGGTCCTACAGCCACTTCTCGAGGCGGTCCAGTGCGGTGAAGAAGCCCTCACCGTTGTTGATGTGGCCCTGCCAGATTTCGGGAATGAAGGAAGCCTTCGGTGCCAGCTCACGCAACTGCTTGCCCAGGGATGCCCAGTCGACATCGCCTTCGCCAACCTGAACGCCCTCACCGTCAACACCGGTGCCGTCCACCAGGTGCAGGTGGATGGACAGCGGTGCCAGCTGCTCAACAGCCTCCGACAGCGGAATGTTCAGGAAGTTGCAGGCAAGCATGGTGTGGGAGATGTCCAGGCAGAGCGCGGTGTCGAATGCACGCGAGAACTCCGCGGTGTCCTTCGGATCCAGGAACAGGTTGTGGTACTGCTGACCACCCATCAGCCAGGGGTACGGAGGCAGAGTCTGAGCAGCCAGGCGAACGCCAGATGCGTCCAGACGCTTCAGAGCCTCACCGATACGCTCGTACTTCTCAGCACGTGCAGCAACGGGGATATGCTTGTCCTTGGTAAAGCCACCCATGGTCACAACCATGACCGGGTCCTCATCCACAGTGAAGTAGCGAGTCAGGTCACGGGTGATGTCGATGGTGCGCTGCACCTCAGCGATGGAGCGCTCCCACACCTCAGGATCCTTGGACGCGAGATCCACCAGGAAGTCACCTGCGAACAGGTCGGGCAGGTGGGTGGTGAAGCCCATGTCCAGCTTGGAGTCAAAGACGTCGTCGATGTTAATCTCGAGGTCCTTGTAGGAGAAGTGGAACTCCAGGAAGTCCGGCTTAGCCTCTTCAATCAGCGGCTTGTAGTCGTGGTAACGAACCGGCAGACCCCAGGGGCGGTCGAACTTGAAGTCGCGGCGGGTCACCAGGTCGTCCTTCAGATCGCCCTCGAAGAAGAATGAGCCTTCTTCAACGTCGCGCTGCATGGTGCGGCCCAGCAGCTGCGGCAGGTAGTTCGGCTGCAGACCGCGGCCGGGGGACTTCACAGCAACATCAGCCTCGGTCACAACCTCGCCCTTAGCGATGTGGCGGGTAGCAACCAGGGACTTTGCCAGGTTCACACGGTTCATCAGCTCACCGGTGGACACCTCGCGAGGAGCAGCAGAGCCAATAGCCGCCTCAACCTCACGAATCTGCTGAACCATTGCCTTGAATTCCTCAGGCAGCAGGGAGACGGTGTGGTCGTTACCCTCGAGGGTCTTGTCGGTGGTGAAGTGCTTCTCAATAATCTTCGCGCCGCGAGCAACAGCAGCAATCGGCACGTGGTAGCCACGCTCGTGACCGGAGTAGCCGACCAGGCACTGACCAATCTCAGCCAGGCGGTCCATATACGCCAGGTTGACGTCCTTGAAGGGTGCCGGGTATGCGGACTGGCACTGCAGCAGAGCGTAGGACGCGCCAGCGTTACGCAGCAGGGCAACCGACTCGCGGATTTCCTCTTCGCGGCTCATACCGGTGGAAACCAGCATGGGCAGGCCGCGGGAAGCCACGTCGCGCAGCAGCTCGTGGTTGGTCAGGTCAGCAGAAGCAATCTTCATGCCCTGGATGCCGTAGTCAACCAGCGCCTGAACGGAGGGTGCGTCCCAGGGGGTGCACATGATGTCCATGTCGTGCTGCTTGACGTGGTCGAAGACCTCGTACATCTGGTCAACGGTCAGGGAGAAGCGAGAGAGCAGGTCCAGGGTGTACTGAACGCCCAGGTCCTCACCTGCGGTTGCTGCGCCGCGCTGGCGGTACAGAGCGTCCATGTCGCGCAACTGGAACTTCACAGCGTCCGCGCCGGACTCAACAGCCAGGTCCACCAGTTCCTTAGCGAAGTCAACGCTACCCTGGTGGTTGTTACCAATCTCAGCAATGATGAAGGAGGGGGAATCCTCGCTGATGGTGTGCTTACCAATGCGCAGAACGTCCTGCTCGTCCATTGCCAGCGCCACGAGGTGACCGCGCTCGTCGGTCAGCGGAACGTGGTTGATGCCCTTCGCGAAGTATCCGCGCAGGGTCTCGGGGTCAGCGTCAGCCGGTGCGGTCTGCGGGTTGGTGTTCGCAGCGTCCAGGGCGCTAGTCTCCAGGGATGCGGTCGGGTTAGCGATCAGCCAACGACGGAAGTCGCCGTCAGAGAGCGAACCACGCAGAATACCGGACTCGTTCACCAGGAAGATGATGCGCTGGCCGTTAGCAGAAATCTTCTGCAGTGCGTTGAGAATCGGGTCTTCAGCGAAGACCACGTAGGGGGCAATATTGCGTTCAATAATCACGATTTTGACCTTTTCGTTTGAGTGTTTAGTTGAATGCCTGAGTGCCGGTCAAGCCGGGAGCGGCAGACGAGGTACTGCCGCTGGTGAAGGTTACTTGCCTTCGGCCAGGATCTGAGTGAGCTGGTGCTCTGCCACGGAGAAGTCAATCGGCGCGTCAATGTCGACGCCCTCGACCTCGTCCAGCATGAACAAATCAATGGTACCGCCGGGGTAGCCCGCCAGGCGGTTGTGGTGGTCCGTGTACACGTGGGTCTTGGTGATGTACATTGAACCGTTCTCACGGTAGCGGAAGGTTTCCTTGGTCAGCTCCTGGCGGCGCGGACGAGCCATAATCTCGAACGCCGCGGTGGGCTCACCGTCAGCGTGCCAAGTCCAGATGAACGGACCAATCGGAATCACACCGACCATGGAGTCCTTACCGTTCTCCGCGAACTGGCGGACCGCACGAGCCAGAGTACCGGGCAGACGCACCGGGCTGGTTGCCTGCAGCAACATGACAGCCTCGGGTTCCCAACCGTTTTCGGTGTAGAACTCGATGGCGTGCTCGATGACCGGCTCGGTTGCGGTGGTGTCTTCAGCCAGGTGTGCCGGACGAATGAACGGTACCTCAGCACCGTACTCGCGGGCGATATCAGCCAGCTCAGCATCGTCGGTGGAGACGACAACACGCAGCTCGTGCTCGCCGGCTACTTCTTCCTTAGCAGCCAGTGCCTGCTCGATGGTCCATGCGACCAGCGGCTTACCCGCGATGGGGCGCAGGTTCTTACGCGGAATGCCCTTTGAGCCACCGCGCACGGGAATGACGCAGAGAATACGCATTATGCCTCCAAAGTTTCAATCATTAGTTCAGCGATACGATGTGCCGGTTCCTTCTTCGGCTGAACCGGCGCGGGGGTCGGTTCCTGCCCCCACTGGTTCATGCCGTAGCGGTCCCAGAATTCCACCAGCCATGCCGGCGGTGCCGGGTGGTAGACCCACGCCGGGATGCCGCGGATTGCCGCCTCCAGAACACCGGTAGAGAAGATGGATACCACCGGGTTCGGCACCTCGTTCAGCGGGGTGCCGGAGCGGTCAATGCGGATGCCTTCCTTCTCCCACAGCTGGTGGGTCAGCACCGACAGCTTATCCTTCTCGCTCGGGTGCGGACGGTAAACACCACCAAACTTCTTCAAGAAAGAGTGCGAAGCGTACGCGAAGGATGCGCGCGGCAGTTCCGCACCGTGCATCTGGCCCAGGAAGATCGGTTCCAAGTCGTTCGGCTTCTGCGCTTCAGCACCGGCAGCTTTCTGTGCCGCCAGGTAGAGTAGCTGCGAACCCACCGCATGGGTGGTCACATCGCGGCGACCCGATGCCCAGAATTCCGCATCAGCTTCGCTGAAAGCCAGCAGGGTGCATCCAACCGGTAGCGGCGGTGCCTGAGGCACCAGCAGGCCGTGCTGAACCATCCAGTACTCAGCGCCAATCGCGCGAGCGTACTCGTAGGCGGCCGCACCGCGTCCAAGGAACTGTGCGGCAGAAAGCACAATGCGAATATCAGGCAGGAGGCGCATCAGCTCATCGCCGGAGATCTCCTGCTCAGACCAGTCCTTGCGTGAGTAGCGCTCGCTGGCGTACTGCCCGTCCAGGTACTCGCTAGCGTCCTCAGGAACCCACAGGGCAACATCGACAGCATCCAGGTGCTTGAGAGGCTCCAAGATTGCGTTGCGGTTCGTCGGAGAGAACGAATCCATAACGATCAGCACCTGAGGCTTAGTACCGCGAGTGTACAGAAGGCCGTGTACGGGCTCCTCCGCAACGGTCCGAGAACGCGCGGAGGCAAGAAGTGAATTCAGCTTGTACTTAGCCCACTTCAGCTTCTTCTGACGCCTCTGCCATGCCTGCCAAGCATCCAAATCTAGAGGGTATTTAAGCATCCTGCTTCTCCCCAGAACGGACTCGAATAACGGTAGCCGGGATACCCACAGCCACGGCATTAGCCGGAATATCGCGGGTGACCACAGCTCCAGCACCAATCACAGCACCGTCTCCGATGGTGACACCACCGAGCACAGACACATTCTGACCGAGGAAAACGCGATCACCAATCACGATGTCGCCACCGGGCTGCACATCATGCAGAGAGTCCAGAGGGTGCTCGCCAGAATTGACCATCACGTTATCGGCAAAGACACAATCCTTACCAATAGTCACATTCGACAGAGCGTGAATATGGCTACGGTGACCGACATAGGTCCCAGAACCAATACGCAGAATACCTCCGGCTTCAGAAGCGATCCAGGCATCCTCGTAAATTGCGATTTGGTCACCAAGGTAGATGTTCTCTACACCGACCATACGCAGGGGGCGGACAAGAACAGTCCCCGAACCGAAAGAGCCGAACGCCCGCGAGTACAGGGTCTTGCCCAGCAGGTCTGCCATGTGCCAACGCACGCTCGGCATCTTGGTCACAATCTTAGAAAGGTTTAGGCCCATAGCTGCTCCAAAATCTTTACACGCTGATCGAAGGTGTGCTCAGCCAGAGTACGCTTCTGACCGGCTTCACGAATCTGACGAGCCCACTTCGGCTCACGGAAAATACGGGTACAAATCTCGATGAGCTCATCAATGCTCTCGTAGACCAGGACCTCTTCGCCAGGAATGTAGTAGCGATCCACATCAGCGCGGTCAATCACCTGCAGAGCGCCCACGCCGGGAGCCTCAAAGGTGCGCATGGTGAAACCATCCTGGTTATTGTGGATGTTCAGCGTTGCCGGGGAGGATGCCATAATGCCGTACGCCTCAGAGCGGTCAATATCGCGGCCTGCGGGCACACCGGAATCCTTGAACTGCTTAGTGCGCAGAATGTCATAGGGGTGACGCGACCAAGCACGACCGTAAGCACGCACCGGCAGACCGGCTGCGACCAGCGCCTGCAGGGTCTCCTCACGGTTCGGGTACTTAGCGCCCACAAAGTTGATGGAGTCCTCACGCATGGGGACAACCGGGCAGTGGGTGTCGTAGGCGTTGGGCATGTCGAGCACCTCGAAGCCCTGCTCACGCAGGTGCTGCGCATCCAGCGGGCTGTAGCTTGCCAGCGCGCCCAGGTGATGCAGGTCCTCTTCGGTATAGCTCATACGGCGCATTTCGTCGTAGAGCCAGGTGCCGTAGCGAACACCGGAGGTCTCCAGCAGGTCCCACCATTCGCGGGAGAGCATATCGCCCTTAATGACCAGCACAATATCGGGGCGGAACTCGTTGAAAGCGTCAATAGCCTTACGGGTAGCCTGCGCTGCGAAGCTTTCGGGGCGGTACTTCTCGGGCAGCTCGTGGGCAAGCTTGTTGAGGATGCGCTCGGGCAGAGTACCCGGCGCATCGTAGATGTGGGTGCACACTTCGTATCCGTGCACTTCCAGGGATGCTTGAATTGCCTTCCAGTACCCGTGGAATGCGGGCGAGAGCAGTAGAAGTTTGGGCTGAGTCATATGAGGATTGAATCCTGTCGGCGTTTGCTATAAGAACCCGCAGGGTAAAACCGTGCGGTGCTATGTGTTGGAGTGAAGAGGAACGGAAAGTTTCACCTACAACTTGAGGCAAAACATACCTATTGAAATTTTACAACGAAAGCAGGAGACGACACACTCGAGTGCACTGTGTCGCCTCCTACGTTCTATATGCGCCTTCTTACGAAGAGAGCTAGAAATCCTCCGGAATTACTCTTGCAGACTCCGCACGTTTCGTGCCTAGTTCTCGCGGCGCTCTGCCTTGGCAATACGCTCCAGCTCGGTGGCAAGGAAGCCACGAGCGTCCACATCCTTATTGCGCAGGCCGCGCACCGAGTTCACCAGGAAGTTCGCGTAGCTGGTAGCACGCAGAGCAACAGCAAGCTTCTTCTCCCAGCCCCACTTATCCGCATAAATGAAACGAGCAGTGGTCAGCCACTGTACACGGCGCTCGGAGGGTGAAGACCCGCCTCCCTCGTGGGTGACGGTTACCGAAGGAATCAGGTAACGATCCACACCAGCGTTCGAGAGGCGGTACTGGAAATCCACCTCTTCGCTGTTCATGTAGAAACGCTCATCCATGCCACCAATGCGGTTGAAGGTCGCACGAGGAACGACCATGCATGCGCCCATAACCCAGTCGACCTTCGCGTCCGAGGTGCCGGTGCATGCCTCAACGTCGTGGCCAACGCCGCGGTGCCACCAGTTAGTCGGCTTGAAACGAGCCAGCGGAGTGAACCATTCCCACGCAATATGCGCTGCGGTGGGGAACTTGCGTGCGACCCACTGCTGCTTGCCGTCGTGGCCAATAATCTGCGGGCTAGCCAGCACCTCGCCGTGGCGTTCCACGGCTGCGAGCATGCGCGAGACGAAGGTGTTATCCAGTTCCAGGTCGCTGTTGAGGATGAAAACCCATTCACCGGTCGCGGCAGCAACACCGGAGTTCACAGCTTTACCGAAACCACCGTTAACAGGGCGGCGAACCACGGTCACGCCCTCAACCTCGGGGAAGGGGGTGGGCGAAACGTCATCCGAGACGACGATTTCAATATCGGCGGGGTCAACACCCTGCTGAGCACGCAGAGTGTCAATAATGGCAAGAACCGGCTCCGGCTCGCCGTAGAAAGGAATAACCGCAGATACGCGGGGGGTATGAGTCACAATATGTCCTTTTGAGTGAGGTGCCTGAAAACACAAGCTATAGAAGGCTAAATATGGGGGCGACCGTATCTATATCTCTATACGATCACCCCCATAGTTACAATTAGTCGGGCAGCTGGCCCAGGCGAACGAGGTTCGCAAATTCTTCGTTTGCAGCCTGAACTTCCTTGAAAGTTCCCTTATTCGCGATGCGTCCCTGGGAGAGGTACACCAGCTGATCAACGTTACGCACCGTGGAAAGACGGTGAGCAACAATAATCACGGTTATCTCCTTGGAGATGCGGTTAATGGTCTGAGTAATCTTGTGCTCAGTCTCATTGTCCAGTGCACTGGTTGCCTCATCCATAACCAACAGGCTCGGGTTGCGGTACATCGCACGCGCAATACCCACACGCTGACGCTGACCACCGGAAAGGCGGTTACCATTCTCACCAATCGAGGTGTTGATGCCGTCTTCCAGGGTCTCGACGACGGGCATCAGCTCCGCCAGCTCGAGGCAGTAGATCACACGGTCATCATCAATGTGCTTTGCGGGGATACCGAAGGCAACTGCCTCACGCAGCGTGCCGTTACCCAGGTAGGGGTCCTGAGGGACATAACCAATCTTCTGGTACCAGGAATGCAGGTCAGTATGGATGTCCTTACCCTGGCTAGAGATCGTACCGTTCGTCGGGGTCAACAGACCAAGAATCAAGTCAACCAGAGTAGTCTTACCCGAGCCGGAACCACCCACGAAAGCAACCGAGGTACCAGCCGGCACATCCAGCTGAATGTCCTTGAGAACGTCCTTATCACCGTCCGGGTAACGGTAGACCAGGTTATCAATCTGAACATCCACGGGCTCAATACCCGAGTTAATGATGGTTGCCGGATCAATTTCATCCTTGAACTCAACCATCTGCAAGCGCTGCTCTTCCGGGCTCATCGAGCGAATAACCTTAGCAACCTCTTCACTAGCGAACTCGTTCGCGCGAATACCACCCAGGGAAGCAATCATACGGGTCGCATTCGGAAGGATGCGGATACATGCGGTTGCGAAAAGCATGAGGAAAGGAAGACCATCAGCACCCTGAGTTGCGGTCACCAGAGCCAACAGACCTGCGATACCCACAATGAAAATAACTTCAAGGGAGTACTTGGGGAAGTCATTCAGGAACGAGAGGTTAACGTCGCTTTTAACGCTTCGTGCTGCGGGCCCGCGGTACTGCTCGATAGCAGCCTTGTGTGCATTCGTAATACGAATTTCGCGGAAGCCCCTGATGTCATCCAGAAGGAAGCGCAAAGCGTCTCGACCCGCACGTGCCGTTATCTCACCATACTTCGCGTTACCGCGGCGCAAGAAGAACTGCATGACAGCAATGGTGATGCCGAAGTATGCGAAAGCGATCAGCGCCGGAACCGGCATGACGCAAAGAATCATGATGAGCAACACCATGATAGACAGGAAATCGCCCACAAAGTTAATAATCGATCCCACAAAACCGCGGTATGCAAACACCACGTAGGTGCTAATCAGGAATGCGGTTTCTTCAGGCTGAGACTTCCTGTGGTTAAAGTAGCTATCCTTCATGTAATGATTGAGGATTGTCGTCGACGTCGCCAACTGCTGGTAACCCGTAAATTTCAGGCTCCAGCGCTTAAAGAGGAGTGCAGCAATACCCTTAATAACAAAGGCGAGCACCAGAACGATACCCAGATAGACCACCAAATCAGAACGCTGAGGGTTGCCAAAGATATCGGAAAGTACAGCCAGGTAACCGGTAAGTTCCGCACCCATCGCAATATTCACAATAGGAAGAATTGCAGCAACACCAACCATCTCCATCAAAGATAGGAGGAACAGGCCGATCAGGTTAAAGACAAGCAGCGTAAAGCTTCGTCCCGGGAAAAGCAGGCGAAGCTTAGTATAAATACTCTTCATTGGTCCTCGTTGGTGGGTGTACTCGCTGGCTCCTGAGTGAGAAGAAGACCAGCATTTCACGCCAATTTTAGCACGCACCCTCTAAACATTTTCGGCATCAAGCTTGTACTTTTGGTCATCTTTAGTCGAAAGAAGAACCTCTACTTCATAGCTAAAACATAAGACATTTATGGGTATTCGCCACACACAGGAAAAGGAACCGCTGAAGGTGCAAGTAACTCGGTATGATAGATACTATTCATTCAACCAACCCGACACTTCCGGCTTCCCTGTTCACTGTTGGGTACGTCAATTAGAAAAGGCTTTTTGATGGGCATCTTCAACATTAAGTCCCTCAAGGACAAGTACGCGTGGGGCTCCTCCGAGGACAAAACCAACTCCGCAGAAACCGCTGAGGAGCACCCGGCGACCGTTGCTTCTTCCTCCGCAAATATTGCCGACGGAGTCCGTTCCCTCATTAAGAGCAACCCCGAACTGGCGGGCAAGAACCGCCGCGGGGTAGCCAGCCGTACCATCACCCCCGACGGTTCGCTCCGCGAAGCCATCGAAGACTACGAAGTCCGTTCCCCCGCCGAGGTAGCCAGCCAGGAAGTCACTCCCGAGGAAGAGCTCAGTGCCGACGGCACTGCAACCGTCTCCGCACAGCCCCTCACCCACACCAACATCGAGGCCACCCCCGGCGACATCCTCGACGTAGACGGCAAGACCACCGGCCCCAGCATCATCCGCGTGGGCCACCACAACGCGCCCACGGTCGATGCCGAAGAGCTCGCCGACCCCGAAGAAGCCAACAACCAGAGCGCAGGAAACGTACAGTCCTCCCCCGCTACTGACTCCCGAGGCGAGCGCACCCCGCTGTTCAAGCTCTCCCCCAAAACCCTCAACCGTACCGGCAGCACGAGCGGCGACGGCCCCTTCGAAGCTGTCTTCGTCTGCACCGGCAACATCGCCCGCAGCGCATCCGGCGAGGTCATCTCCAAGCACCTTGCCGCCGAGTACGGTCTGGAAGACAAGTGGATCTTCTCCAGCGCAGGAACCGGCGCCCTCGTCGGCCACGGCGTCTACGAACACGTAGCTAACGAGCTCATCAAGCGAGGCTACAACCCGGAGGGCTTCGCATCTCGCCAGCTCAACGAGCAAATTATTGAGAACGCCACCATCATCCTGGTCGCTGAGAAGGTACACGCCGACTGGATCGTGCGCGAGTGGCCCCAGCATCACTCCAAGATCAAGCTACTCAAGCAGGTTGCACGTATCCGTGAGGAAGCGCGCCGAGCCGAGCCGCTTTCCTACCTCTACTCCTACGGTGCCCGCCCGCTCGATATCGACAGGTTGGAAGACCCCTACCGTCGTGGCCCCGCAGCAGCAAAGGTCGCAGTGGACGAAGTGGAACAGTCCCTGCGCGTGATTCTGCCCTGGCTCGCACAGGCACACCACTAAGCACACGGCGCTAAATACAGCACTAACCCGGCAGGAACAGATATCTACTCCTGCCGGATTAGCTTTAGCCTCATACAACAGAAAGTCCCCCACCGATCTAACGGTCAGCGGGGGACTTTCTTTAGGCTTTAGAGGCTTAGTGCTCAAAAATCTCGGTCACAGAGCCCTCGTCGAAGACCTCACGGATAGCGCGAGCAATCAACGGAGCAATGGAGAGAATAGTCAGGTTATCGAACTGCTTCTCTTCCGGCACGGGCAGGGTGTTAGTCACGATGACCTCCACAGCACCGCACTGAGACAGACGCTCAGCAGCCGGATCGGACAGAACCGGGTGGGTAGCTGCGATAATAACTTCCTTTGCACCCTTGTCCATGAGGACCTTCACAGCGCCAGCAATGGTGCCGCCGGTGTCAATCATGTCGTCAATCAGCACACAGGTACGACCCTCGATGTCACCCACAACAGTCTTAGAAACAGCATGGTTGGGGACGTTAATGTCGCGGGTCTTGTGCACGAACGCCAGGGGTGCGCCGTCCAGCAGATCAGCCCAGTGCTCAGCCACGCGGACACGACCGGTATCCGGGGACACAACGGTCACGTTGGACAAGTCTTCCACGCGCTCGCGGATGTGCTTAGCCAGAACCGGAATCGCGAAGAGGTGATCCAGCGGGCCGTCGAAGAAGCCCTGAATCTGCGAAGTGTGCAGATCCACGCACATCAGGCGGTCAGCACCAGCGGTCTTGTACAGATCCGAAATCAGACGTGCCGAGATGGGCTCGCGGCCCTTGTGCTTCTTGTCCTGACGAGCGTAGGGGTAGAAAGGAGACACCACGGTAATAGAGCGAGCAGATGCACGCTTAAGTGCATCAATCATAATGAGCTGCTCCATGAGCCATTCGTTGATGGGTGCCGGGTGCGACTGAATCACGAAAGCGTCCGCACCGCGCACCGACTCCTCAAAACGGACGTAGGTCTCGCCATTGGCGAAGGTGTATGCGGAGGTGGGCAGCAGGTCGTGGTCAAGAGCCTGTGCGATCTCCTCGGCAAGCTTGGGGTGTGCTCGACCGGAGACCACTACAAGCTTGCGCTCACCGGGGTTGGTAATCTCGCTACTCATGGTGTTGTTCTTTCCTCGAATTAGGATTCTGCCGGTTCCTGAGCGCCAGCAGCCTTGGCGGCTTCGGCGGGTTCGGTACCAGCACGGTTCTTCAGGACCCAGCCTTCGATGGTGCGCTGGGAAGTCTCAGAGTAGGCGAGGGCGCCCGCAGGAACATCCTTACGGATGAGCGCGCCCGCGCCGGAGTAGGCACCGTCACCAACGGTAACAGGTGCGACGTAAATACCCGCGGATCCCATGCGGGCATGTGCTCCAATAACGGAGCGGTTCTTCACCAGACCGTTATAGTTCGCAAAAATAGAGCCTGCACCAATGTTTGCGCCTTCACCGATGGTGGCGTCACCAACGTAGGACAGGTGCGGGACCTTGGCACCATCACCAATCTGCGAGTTCTTAGCCTCGCAGAAAGTGCCAAGCTTAGCGCCCTTGCCCAGGGTGGTACCGGGGCGCAGGTATGCGAAGGGTCCAACAGTTGCACCTTCGCCGATGACAGCACCGAAACCGTGAGCGCGGATGACAGTAGCGTCAGCCTCAACGGTCATATCGGTCAGGGTGGTGTCCGGGCCAATGGTGGCACCGGTAGCAACGGTGGTGGAGCCATGCAGTTGCACGCCGGGCAGCAGGGTCACATCGTTCTCAATGGTGACGGTAACGTCAATCCAGGTGTTCTGCGGATCAACGATGGTCACGCCGTTGCGCATGTGTGTCTCAAGGATACGGTTGTTGAGCATACGGCCCAGCTGAGCCAGCTGCACGCGGTCGTTAGCGCCTTCAACCTCCCAGCGGTCCTCAATAGCCAGAGCGGAGGTGCGGTGGCCCTTCGAACGAGCAATGGACAGAACGTCGGTAATGTACTTCTCGCCCTGTGCGTTGTTGGTGGTCACCTCGAGCAGTGCCTCACGCAGAACAGCGGCGTCAAAAGCGTAAATACCGGAGTTGATCTCGGTAATTTCGAGCTCTTCGGGGGAAGCGTCCTTCGCCTCAACAATAGCGGTCACTTCGCCAGCCTGGTTACGGACAATACGACCGTAGGCGCCGGGCTCATCAATGTGGGTGGTCAGGACAGTTACGGAGTTCTTGTCTTCCTCGTGGAAGGCAATCAGTTCGCGCAGAGTCTCGGGGCGCAGCAGAGGAACATCGCCGTAGGTCACCAGGACGGTGCCGGAGACGGGTGCCTGCGCATCCAGAGCGTTCAGACCGACCTCAACAGCGCGGCCGGTACCCGGAATCTCATCCTGATCAACGATGGTTACCTCAGGGTCAAACGCAAGCACATGCTCAGCGACCTTATCGCGCTGGTGGCGTACCACAACAGCGAGGCGCTCAGGGTTCAGATCGCGTGCAGCAGCGACAGCGTGCTCAACCATGGATCGACCACCAATGCCGTGCATGACCTTGGGGGTCGCGGACTTCATGCGCGTACCAGCGCCTGCGGCGAGAACAATCACTGCAGAGGGTGCCAGTTCAGTGTTCACTGGGAAGACTCCTTAGACGAGGTTGTAAGAGTGAGGAGTGAGCGCGGACCGCTAACTCTCTATCAACGGTGCCGTTGAGTGCTTACGCTCCGCCACTAGGACTCGAACCTAGACAAACGGCTCCAAAGGCCGCTGTGCTGCCATTACACCATGGCGGATTATCCATACATTCATATGAGTTCCCAGCTACGGGGCCCCCATTGTCATTGACCGCCATTTTGGGCATAGAACAGCGCAATGCAGGAAATGCTTTCCTCAGTTTATCAAATATCTGTGCTCAACTTATCCGCGCACCCCGCAATCCCCACAGCTTTTCTCAGCACCGCCAAGTACCCCCTCATCAAAGATTGGAACGCTACTTGAACTGAAGACTCACCCTGTACCCTAGAAGGCGTGGCACATCTACTTGGCGGCGAATCGCTGCACCTCGAATTCCCTACCCGAACCATCTTTGAGGGCATCACGGTCGGTTTGAACGAAGGCGACCGCATCGGCATTGTCGGTCGCAACGGCGACGGCAAGTCCACCCTCATGAAGATCCTTGCCGGCCGGCTCGAACCGGACTCCGGCCGCGTTACCGTGCGCGGCGGCACCCGCATCGGCTACCTTGACCAGTCCGATGTTCTCGACGACGACCACACGGTTGGCTACGCGATTGTGGGCGACACCCCCGAATACGAGTGGGCCTCGCAACCCCGTATCCGCGATGTCATCTCGGGCCTGGTCTCCGATCTGCCCTGGGATGCACCCGTCTCTTCGCTCTCTGGCGGTCAGCGTCGACGCGTAGCGCTCGCCTCCCTGCTCGCGCAGGAGTGGGACGTGCTGATGCTCGACGAGCCCACCAACCACCTGGACGTTGAAGCCATCACCTGGCTCGCTAACCACCTGAAGTCCCGCTGGTCCAAGAATGCTGGCGGACTCATGGTCGTCACCCACGACCGCTGGTTCCTCGACGAAATCTGTACCGACACCTGGGAAGTGCACGACCGCATCGTCGAGCCCTTCGAGGGCGGCTACGCGGCGTATATCCTGCAGCGTGTGGAGCGTGACCGTCAGGCAGCCGCAGCGGAGGCGAAGCGTCAGAACCTGATGCGCAAGGAGCTCGCTTGGCTGCGCCGCGGTGCGCCCGCGCGTACCTCCAAGCCGAAGTTCCGCATTGATGCAGCCAACGCCCTCATTGCGGACGTTCCGCCGGTGCGTGACACCGTGGAGCTGAAGAAGATGGCGGTCTCCCGCCTCGGCAAGGACGTGGTCGACCTCGAAAATGTTTCCGTCGTCTACGACGACCCCTCGATGCCCGGCGGCAAGCGTCCCGTGCTGAAGAAGGTCACCTGGCGTATTGCCCCCGGCGAGCGCACCGGGATCCTGGGCGTGAACGGCGCGGGTAAGTCCACTCTGCTCTCTCTGGTGACCGGTGATCTTAAGCCGACCGAGGGCCGCGTCAAGCACGGTAAGACTGTGAAGATTGCGACCCTGACCCAGCAACTCGATGAGCTCAACGAGGTTGCTAACGACCGCGTCTCGGATGTGATTGGCCGCAAGAAGCGTAGCTACATTGCCGATGGTAAGGAGCTGTCCCCCTCGCAGATGCTGGAGCGTCTGGGCTTTACGAGCGCGCAGCTGTCTACCCCGGTCAAGGACCTGTCGGGTGGTCAGAAGCGTCGCCTGCAACTCATGCTGATTCTGCTGGATGAACCGAACGTGCTGATTCTCGACGAGCCGTCCAACGACCTGGACACCGACATGCTCGCAGCCATGGAGGATCTACTGGACACCTGGCCCGGCACCCTGCTGGTGGTCAGCCACGACCGTTACCTTATGGAGCGCGTAACAGATCAGCAGTACGCGGTGATTGATGGCTCGTTCCGTCACCTGCCCGGCGGTGTGGACGAGTATTTGGCGCTCTCTGCTGCCGGTGCTGGCGGCTCGGCGGCAGGCTCCGCACAGGCGCGTTCCACCGCTCCGACGCAGAAGGCTTCGGCACAGGAGGCGGAGGCGCCCGCCAGGCCGAAGATTTCCGGTGCCGAGCAACGTGCAGCACAGAAGGAATCCGGTGCGATTGAGCGTCGCCTCGCCAAGCTCGCTACAGAGCAGGAGAAGCTCTCCGAGCAGATGAGCGCGCACGATGCCTCGGACTATGCCGGTTTGGCCGCTCTGGGCGAGCAGCAGCAGGTTCTTCAGGACGAGATTGACGAGCTAGAAATGCGCTGGCTCGAACTCTCCGAGCTACTAGGCTAAGGTCTATAGACATAGAAGAATGCCGGTTCTAGATTCAATCTAGAACCGGCATTCTTCATATATTCAGCGCTCAGCTACAGCGGCAACTAAGGGTGATTCAGAATCGCACTAACCGCGCTCACAGCGTGGTTGCCCGCAGCGCGAAGAGTGGAGGCAAGAGCCTCCGCCCGAGCCTGCGAAGAAACCAGCAGAAGCACCGTCGGACCGGAACCGGACACCAGGGAGGCGTACACGCCCTCACTCTCGCGCAGGTTCAGGGTCTGTTCCAGCTGCGGGGCGCACGAAAGCGCGGGAGCCTGCAGGTCGTTACGTAGCAGCGGTGCCAAGGAGGCGAGCGCCGCCTCCGAACCATCATAAGAATTCAGGGTGCTCAGAAGCTCTACGGGTTCCACCAGCTTGCCTGAGGCAGGGTACAGCCCCGAGGCGCGGCCCGCATCCAACTGCTTGAAGACGCTGGGGGTTGAGAGGCCAAACTGCGCGGCGACAATCACCAGGTGCAGAGGTTCCCGAGGCGCCGCAACATTCTGCAGCTCGGTGCCGGTCCCCTGCCCCAGTGCGAGGGTCTGCCCGAGCGCGGCACGCACGCTAAAGGGAATATCGGCACCCAGCTGCGCGGCAAGACGTTCATAATCCGTCTGGGTCAGGAGCGCACCGGTGCGGCCGGTTGCGTGCAGGTAGCGGTCCGTAGCAATGAGGGCGGCAGCCGCGTCCGCTGAACCGCCCGCCATACCGCCAGCCACGGGCACAGCCTTCGCAATATGCAGGTGTAGCGCCGGGACAGATTCGATGCCGTGCTCCGCAAGAATCAGCGCAGCGGCACGGTACACAAGATTCCGCTCATCCATTGGCACAGCGGCAGGGTCGAACTGCCCCGCCTGCATCTGCTGATCCACCAGGGAGCCGGGCACAATATCCATGCTCAAGCTCAGCCCCGGTGCCTGCCCCTCAGAGACCGTGATGGTCTCCGTCAAAGAGACCGCCGCAAAAAGCGTAGTCAACGGGTGGTAGCCGTCCGGACGAACATCCCCCACGGCAAGGTACAGATTGACCTTGCCGGGAGCATCAACCGAAATAGCGGTCTGGGAGGCGGTACTCATCAGCGCATACACCTTTCGCGAGGGAACTCGCGTGAGAACGTCAGTGAAAAATTTAGAGCGGGAAGAAGCTATTCCACTACAGGCTCAGCCGGGACAGTCAGCGAAGCCTCCGCAATGCGGATAAAACCGTGAATATCCAGCTTCTCGCCGCGCTCCGTCGGAGCGATACCGGCAGCCACCAAAATCTGCTCCGCGCGCGCTCCGGAGCCCGCCCAGGAGCTCAACGCGGCACGCAGGGTCTTACGGCGCTGAGCGAAGGCCGCGTCCACGATCGTGAACACCAGGTCGCGGTCAACGGTAGAGAGCGGCTCTTCGCGCATGCGGAAGCCGACCAGGCCAGAGTTAATCTTCGGCGCAGGCCAGAACACGTTCTTGCCAATCACGCCCGCCTTATACACCTCGGCATACCAATTAGCCTTCACCGAGGGCACACCGTAAATCTTTGAACCCGGGGTCGCCGAAAGACGGTCGGCGACCTCGTCCTGAACCATCACCAGGGCGTGACGAATGCTCGGGAACTGCGCAAACAGGTGCAGAAGCACCGGAACCGCCACGTTATAGGGCAGGTTCGCCACCAGAGCATCCGGAGTGCGAGGCAGCTCGGTGACCTTCAGGGCGTCCATGAGCACCACGTCAATATCGCCCGCCTTCTCAGGGCGGAACTTCTCAATCGTGTGCGGAAGCTGCTGAGCCAGGGGCGGGTCAATCTCCACCGCCACCATATCCTTCGCAGCGTCCAGGATGCCGAGGGTCAACGAACCCAGGCCCGGGCCGACCTCCAGCACCGTCTCCTCCGGTGAAATCTCTGCCGCGTTGACAATACGACGAATCGTATTAGGGTCAATCACAAAGTTCTGCCCAAGAGTCTTCGTAGGACGAATACCGAGCATCTCGGCAAGCTCACGAATCTCAGCAGGGCCGAGCAGGGGCAGATCGTTCACAGCGTTCCTTCACATAGGTGGATGGTGGGGAGGTTACAGTTTAGGTTACCGCGAGAAACGCTGCTTTACCTCATCAACAGTGGCTTCCAGAGCGTTCTTAGCATTTGTAATACGCTTCTTCGGTGCCAAAGCGATACGCACTCGATCCAGCGGACCAGTACCGTGCTGGAGACTATTCACCTTATCCAGATGACGCTTACCGGATTCCAAAATGACGCTGCTGCCTTCCCAGCCGCACAGGCCAGGCTGCACAAAACGCACATCCACACCCCACTGCTGGTACAGCTTGTAATCATCAGCTACGGTGCCCGGTACCTTATCCTCAAATTGCTTGAGCAACAGCTCAGCACCCGAACGGGAAATCAGGTACAGACCGGTGCAAATCAGGGGCCAAGTACCGTACGGCTTACCCATACGGTACTTACCGTGTACAAAAGGAGACAGCAGAGACAGGCGGATGTATTCCACCTGCGGGTTCAGCTTGCCGGCATCATTCGCAAAAGAATCGCTGAGGTTCACCAGCTGAACCTGCGGGTACTTCGTGATGATTGCGTTCACGACCGCCTCAGCATCCGGAGAAATAAGGATGTCGTCTTCGGCAATCAGCGCCCAATCGGCGTCACTTGCAATAAAGTCACGCCACATATTCACATGGCTGAGCATGCAGCCCTTCTCCGCGGGGCTAGGGTCACGATGCCAACGGCTACGGAAAAACTCAACGTCAAATTCTTCATCAGCGACGTGATTATCGCGATTATCCACCGCAGAATAACGGATAAAGTCTTGCGCCGGCGCACCCACCGAATAGAACGAATCGAAACGGTTCGCGCCGTCCAGGCCCAGAACATACTTCAGAATCTTTGCCATATTTTTTTCCTTTCAACAGCTCATCCAGAAAACCTAAGCGATAGAAGATTGCGTCGGTTATTGGCGAGCTTTCAGAACATCAGACCCCCTGCACGACAGGAAAGTTCATCCATCTTAAAAATCGGTGCGTTAATGGCATGAAGTCTGAATATTGAGCGTGTGATAAATACGCACACTACTGTGCAACGTAGAAAAAATTCTATCATTCACCATGCACCAATCTCTTGTGTCCGCAGGTTAAAACGCGGTACGGCACGCGTGTACCGGTGCACAGCAAAAACAATCCCCTCCCTACCGCATATACACGATAGGGAGGGGATAAATGACAGGGCAGAAGATCCACGTATTCACATTTTTATGCGATAGTAGTAGCCCAATCCGTCTCTGGGTTACCGTCTCTGGATTATCGTCCTAGACGCTGCTTCACATCTTCGAGAGTGGCATCCAGAATATTCTTCGCGTTCACAATACGCTTCTTCGGCGCCAGGGCGATGCGCAACCGATCGAGAAAACCAGTGCCATGCTGCGTGCTCTTGAGGCTTTCCAAGTGACGAACGCCAGAAGTTTGAATGAGGCTAGTACCTTCCCAACCGCATAGACCGGGTTGCACCAAATATACGTCTACCCCCCATTCTCGATAGAGGGAATAATCATCGGCAACAACGCCAGGAACCGTCTCTCCATAACATTCCACGAGTCGTTCAGCCCCAGAACGCGAAAGAAGATACAGGGCAGCACCATACAGAGGCTTTGAACCATAGGCATTACCCATACGGTACTTGCCGTACACAAAAGGAGAAAGCAACGAAAGACGAGGGTAATCAACCTGCGGGGTGAGCTTGCCAGCTTCAGAAGCGTAGATATCGCCCAGGTTAACCATCTGCACGTGAGGATACTTTTCGATAATCCTATCCACTACAGGCTGCAGGTCAGGGGAAATGAGGACATCGTCCTCAGCAAACAAAGCCCAGTCGGCATCTGAAGCGAGGAAGTCCTTCCACATGTGGTAGTGGCTCAAAGCGCAACCCTTCTCGGCAGGCCTCGGCTCTTTACCGTAACGAGCCAAGAACTGCTTGCTATCGAATTGCGCATCAGTGACGTGATCATCGCGGTTATCCACCGCAGAATAACGCTGAAAATCTTGAGCGGGTGCCCCCACCGAGAAGAAAGAATCAAAACGGTTCGCGTCGTCCAGTCCCAGAACGTATTTCAGGATTTTTGCCATGGTTTTCCCTTTGCTGTGGCACGCCCATACAGTCTTTATCTGAAACGACAGAAGCCACGCATGAGTGCCGAGTATTGACTTGGCAACGACAAACGCAAAGCGCGCAGAAAATATGCGCGCACGATAACAAGTCGCCCAGTCAGTGAGTGATGAATCGTATGTATAAAAATACACTATCATTCAATTGAATGATAGTACCCAACAATTGGCGTACGGCCCCCTGTTATGTCTCGCACGTTACATGCTACCTCACGCACTAGAGCTGAAAATAGCTACAAAAAAGCCTCTCCCCGCCATACATATATGACAAAGAAAGGCTTTCTCAAAGAGGCTTACTTATTTCGCCTTGCCCAGACGCTGCTTCACCTCATCAATGGTGGCGTCCAGGGCGTTCTTTGCATTCGCCAAACGCATCTTTGGAGCCAAGGCAATACGCAGGCGATCCAGAGTAGCTCTCCGCTACAGGCTGTACGTGCCTACCACTGACCGTAAACGCGCTCCGAATTCTCACGGATACGGCGGCAGAGCGCCTCCAGCTCCTCACCGCGGTGAGCCGCCATGAACCGCACCGTGTAGTTCGTCATGTAGGACGCATTCGGGCGGCCACGGAACGGATGCGGGGTCAAGAACGGCGCATCCGTCTCAGCCAGAATCAGCTCCGGACGAGCCATCACCAACGACTCCTGAATACCCTTCGAGTTCTTGAAAGTCACCGTGCCGGCAAAGCTCATGTACCAGCCACGCTCATTGCAGATCGCGGCAAGCTCCGGACCACCCGAGTAGCAGTGGAACACGGTACGTTCCGGTGCGCCCTCTTCATCCAGGATGCGCACAACATCCTCGTGCGCGTCACGGTCGTGAATCTGCAGCGCCAGATTGTGCTTCTTCGCAATGCGAATATGCTCGCGGAAGCTGTAGTGCTGTGCTTCCTTACCCTCCTCGCCGGTGCGGAAATAGTCCAGGCCGGTCTCGCCAATAGCGCGCACACGGTCGGCGGTGGCGAGCTCGTCGAGGGTGGCGAGCGCCGCCTCCAGCTGACCGGCTGCAGCCAGCTCAGGAGCGGTGTTGGGGTGAATCGCAATAGCGGCGAGGACGCGCTCATCAGCCTGCGCGGCGGCGACCGCGTATAGGGAGGAGGGGATATCGCATCCGACCTGCACGATGGCGGCGATGCCGAGCTTCTCACCGGCATCGAGTGCATCGCGGGCGCTGATTTCTACTTCGCCGTCGAGCAGGTCCATGTGGGTGTGGTTATCCACGATGGGGTACGGCAGCGGTTCGGGGGCGGGCGGGAAGACCAGATTGCGGCTGCGGCCGTTCTCGCCGGTGGTGGAGCGGCGGCGGGTTCCTTCTCCGCCTTCGGCGTCGCTGATGCCGGTGTAGAGTTCCGCCTTATAGGGTGCGGGTACTTCACCGGGCACCGGCTCCCAGCCGTTAGGCAGGGCGGTTGCCTGGAGTGCCGCGGGGGTGGGCAGGGTGTAGTTCGCCAGGGCGGCGAGGGAGTTCAGGTACTCCTGGGTGATTTCAGGACCGGGATGGCTCTGACACATTGATAAATCCTTGGGATAAAACTGCGGGGTAAAGCTGGGGAGTGTTTCTGGGTTATTCGGAGCGGGCAGCCAGTGCCGCCTCATACAGGTCGCGCTTGGAGGTGCCGGTCTCAGCGGCAACCGCGGCGCAGGCGCTCTTGAGGCGCTCGCCGCCCGCTACACGGTCGAGGACCAGTTGCACTACGTCCTGTGCTTCGGGGGTTTCGGGGGCTTGTGCACCCTCGACAATAATGACGATTTCGCCGCGGACGCGCTCAGACTCAGCCCATTCGGCAAGCTCTGCCAGGGTACCGCGTCGAACCTCTTCGTGGAGCTTGGTTAGCTCACGGCTGACAGTTCCACGGCGGTCGGCGCCGAAGGTTTGCACAAAGTCCGCCAGGGTTGCGGCAGTGCGGTGCGGGGATTCGTAGAAGATCATGGTGCGTTCCTCCGCCGCTAGCGATGCGAGGCGGCGGGTGCGCTCGGAGCCCTTGCGGGCGAGGAAGCCTTCGAAAGTGAATCGTCCGGTGGGCAAACCGGAGAGCGCGAGCGCGGTCAACGCCGCGGAGGGGCCGGGCACCACGGTGACGGGCAGGTCGGCTTCTGCGACGGCTGCGGCGGCAACGTAGCCGGGGTCGGAGATGGCGGGCATGCCCGCGTCCGAGAGCAGCAGCACACGCTGACCGTCCTGTACCGCCTGCACGATGGTTTCGCTACGTCCGGCTTCGTTGTGGTCGTGGTTGACGATGATGCGGCCGCGGGTGCGCACACCAAGCCCGGAGGCGAGGGTTCGTAGCTTGCGGGTGTCTTCGACGGCGATGAGATCTGCGGTGGCGAGGGCTGAGCGCAGTCGGTCGGAGGCATCGGCAAGGTTGCCGATGGGGGTGCCGCCGAGGATGAGCACGCCGCCTTCTTCGGAGGTGACGGCGGTGTCAGCGGTATCAGCGGTGTCAGTCTGGGGTGCCTCGACCGTTTCTGAGGGGGCGGCGGTTTCTTCGGTGTATTCTGCGGGTGCGGTCATGGCAGGCCTCGTGTCTGTGTCTGGTCTTCGTGTACCCACTAAGTGTAACGCCCGCGCTCTGTCCGGCGCCGGGTGATCTTGCCGGGCGGGGCGCTGCCTCAGGCGCAGGTTCAGGGTGCTTCATATAAGCCGTTCACGGGCTGAAATGGTGCATCGTGCGTTCTGACCCTTTAGGATTGATGGGGTGAAGATACCTAAGCTACTTTCTCCCGCATCTGCCGCTCCGGCTGGTTCGGCTGGTTCTGCCCGTTCTTCGTCTGAACGTGGTCGTTACAGCCTCGATTCGCTGCTGGATGCGCTCGCTGTTGCCTATATTCGTGCCCCGCGTTGGGGTTGGCTGGCGCCCGCACTGATTGTGCTGGTTGCCGGTATTCTGCGTTTTTATAATTTGGCGCATCCGAACGCCATTGTTTTTGATGAGACCTACTACGCCAAGGACGCTTACTCGTATGTGCATTATGGCTACGAGTTGAGCTGGTCGAAGGACGCTAATGCGTCCTTTGCGGCGGGTCACCCGTCGGGTCTGTTGACGGATTCGCCGGAGTATGTGGTGCATCCGCCGTTGGGTAAGTGGATGATCGCAGCGGGCATGGCGATTTTTGGTGATAATAATCCCTTTGGTTGGCGTGTTTCTGCTGCGGTGATTGGCACCCTGTCGGTGGCGTTGATTGCGTATGCTGGCTGGCTGCTGTTCCGTTCGATGACGGTGGCGACTATTGCGGCTCTGCTGGCTGCGGTGGATGGCCTGATGCTGGTGGAGTCTCGCCTGGCTCTGCTGGATATTTTCCAGATGTTCTGGATTTTGGCGACTTTTGTGTGTCTGGTGCTTGACCGTATTCAGGCGCGGCGCGTGTTGGCGCGCAATATTGCGGAGGCGGCACGCCAGAATAGCGGTGTGCTTCCGCCGATGCCGTGGGGCCCAAGCATGGGTCTGCGCCTGTGGCGTTTCGCGGCCGGTGTGTGTGCCGGTGCCGCGGTGGGCGTGAAGTGGAATTCGTTGTTCTTCATTGCGGCTATGGGTCTGCTGACGGTGTTCTGGGATATTAATGCTCGCCGTATTGTGGGTCTGAACAAGTGGGGTTTGACGGCGCTGGTGCGTGACGGCATCCCCGCGTTCTTCCAGATGATTGGTGTGGGTCTGCTGGTATATCTGAGCACCTGGGCGGGCTGGTTCCAGTCGTCGAATGCGTATTTCCGCCGCTGGGCGGTTGAGAACCCGGGCAAGGGTGTCATGTGGCTTCCTGTGGATTTGCGTTCCCTGTGGGAGTACCATGTCTCGGCGTTTAAGTTCCATTCTGGTTTGAGCAGCCCGCATACGTATTCTTCGCAGGCGTGGCAGTGGCTGGTTTTGGGTCGCCCGACCTCGTACTACTATGAGTCGCCGAAGCTGGGTTCTTCGGGTTGTACCGTGAAGTCCTGTTCCGAGGCTATTTTGAATATCGGTAACCCGGCGATTTGGTGGGCTTTTATTCCGGCGATTATTGTGGCGCTTCTGGTTCTGCTGCTGAAGCGGGATTGGCGTTTTGGCGCGCTGCTGGTTGTGTTCGGTGCGGGCTATTTCCCGTGGTTTATGTACCCAACTCGCACGATGTTCTACTTCTACGCCCTGTCCTTTGAGCCGTTCCTGATCCTGCTGTTGGCGGGTGTTTTGGGTCTGGCGCTGTCGGGTGCTCGTGGTTCGGTGTTGCGTGCTCGTTTGGGCGTGACGCTGGTGGCGATTTACCTGGTGGGTGTGCTGGTGTTGAGCGCGTACTTTATGCCGTTGTGGACTGCTCAGGTGATTCCGTATGAGCAGTGGTATTCGCATATGTGGTTTAAGTCCTGGATTTAGGCTCGGAATCTAGCCTCGGTTTTTAGGTTCGAGCGATGCGAGCTTAGGTATAGCAAAGGGGGCTGGGTTCTACCGTGTGGTAGAGCCCAGCCCCCTTTGGGTGCCCTTTCCGCGCTGGCTTGCGCGGTGAAGTGGCTGATGATTTTTAGTTGTCGCCGACGCGTGTGTTAGTTGTCGCTGACGCGTGCGGAGGCGAGCTTGACGCGCAGGTCCTGGCGTTCCTGGCGGCGGCGTTCTGCCTTGAGCTTGCGGTATTTGGTGGGCCAGGTGGTCACGAGCAGGAGGGTAATCTGCACTGCCACGAGGACCGCTACGGCGATTGCTGCATCGATCCAGAATTGCGGCGGGTAAAGGCGGATGAGGGAGCTTCGTACGGAGAACTCCCAGTTGCCCTGCGGGAAGAACACCTGGTGGAAGGTGGTGAACAGCCATTCCCAGCCGAAGAAGCCCACAACGCCGAGCACCGCGATGAGTCCCAGGGTAATCCACGCGCCGGTGAAGAGGCTGCGGCGGATGGTTCCGGGGGCGCGCTCACGCAGGGAAATGCTGCTAAAGAGGGTCACCAAGAAGAGCGCGGCAACGGCTACAGTGGCGATGAGCAGTACCCACTTCACGTCGTGCATGTGGTTCACTTCTGCTTCGGTGAAGGCGAGGGTATTATCGGCACCGGTGGTGACGCGGGCGAGGTATTCTCGCGGCGCGAAGTTGTTGATGTAGTCCACGCCGTAGGAGCCCAGGCGCATCCTCTCGACGAGGTAGTAGCCGTAGCTGTCTTCGGGGAATCCGGGGCGGTGGTATTCGAGCCAGAGGAAGGGTGCGGAGGCTACAGCGCGAATCGCGATCATGAGTACGGTCAGCGGTACGGTGAGCGCGATGAGGGTTGCACGGAGCTTGAGGAAACGCGGGGTGTCTTCCACAGCGTCTTCGCGTGCCGCGGCGCGTTCTGCGGCTTCGGGCGAGGCCGCCAGGGAGGACAGCGGCGCGTTGGGGTCTGCGACCGCGTGGGTGTGACCGGTGCGGGTGGTTTCGGTGCGGTACTTGCGTCCGGCGGTGGAGGCGCTTGCCGCCTCCGCGGTAGCGACGGTTTCCGCTTCGGCCGCATTTTCGGCTTCTGCGACTGCAGCGGCTTCTGCTTCGGCGGCCCTCTGCATGGTTTCGCGGTTGAGGTCGCTGAGCGTCGGGTTTTTGGGGGTGCTCTGCGAGTCGCGCACGAGGGGCACGAAGCCGGTGGAGACGTTGGTGCGGGTGCGCACACGGGTACCGACGCCCTGTTCACGGAGTTTGCTGCGTGCGGGGACGACGGGTACAGAGCCGGTAGGCAGGTCGGGTTCTTCGGCGACGGTGGGTACGTCTGCTGCGATGCGGCCAAATGCGCCGGTGTGCGGTGCCGGTTCGCTGGTCACGGTCTCTGCTCGACGAGCTTTGAGGAGTTCTTCGGCGCTATTTCGGCGGATGGCCGGGCGCAGTGCGCCCCACATTCCTCGGTGTGTTTCTTTGCTCATTGATCTCGCGTTCTTTTCGAGTGATCGGTGTTTGAGTGAGTTGCGGGTGTCTGTACTATCTGCCAGTTTCTCATACGCAAAGAACCTTCCGCATGAATTCGCGGAAGGTTCTTTGCATTCGGGTGTTTAATTCTTAGTTTTGAATTCTAGGATTCGGTGGTGTCCTGAACGGGTACCTTGTAGACCACTCGCCAACCCTGAGGTGCCGTCAGTCGTGCGGCGTGGTCGTCGCAGAGGTCGTAGGCGTGGGGTTCGCGAAATTCAGAGAGCGCGTCAATGAGTGCCGTGGAATCTGCGTAGGAGTAGTGGAGAGTAACAGTCGCCTCTCGCTGGCAGGTTTGGCGGGAGCACAGTCGTGCGGTCTGCATGTAGATGGTACCTTCCTGGCTTAGCTCGCCTGCTTGCGCAGTCGGCGGCGTTCACGTTCTGACAGCCCGCCCCAGATTCCGAAGCGCTCGTCATTGTCCATTGCATATTGTAGACATTCTTCGCGCACGGGGCATACACCGCATACCCTTTTGGCGTCTCGGGTGGAGCCGCCCTTCTCGGGGAAGAAGGCTTCAGGGTCGGTCTGGGCGCAGAGTGCTTCAGCTTGCCAGGCGAGTTCTCCGTCTTCGCCTTCGGTTCCGTAGAGTCCTGCCGCTGCGGTCCATACGTCGGTGCAGGCAGGCATGTTTCGTTCTGCGTCTGCGGGAAAGGCGTCGGTGGCTTTTTCGAGAGATTGAGTGGGATTCATGCTACGGTGCTGAGCGCCTGATGCGCGCGCGGCCGCGACAGAGCGGTCGGATGCAATGTAGGAGCCCATGGGTTTTCCTTCCGTGTTCTCATTGTGAGCTTAATGAGTCTGCGGATCCGTCGTGGACGGAATCTTCGTGTGTATGGTGTGGCATGGTTTGCTGTGGCCTCTACGGTCCCTTCCAGAGCAAACACGCTTATATATCTATTAGACGTGCGACACGCCGTTTCGTCAAACTAGACTTAATCAATGTTTAGATGTATGTGTTACAGGCGTCATATTTAATGTGAATTTGACCTTTATATATTTTTCACCCCTTCACTTGCCCCTGGTCACATCTTGAGCCAGCCTCAAATTTCCCCTTTCAGGACCACTTGCCGCCGAATGCAAATTCCGCATCTTGACCGCAAATATAAGGGAAGTCGGCGGTGCAACCCCCTGCAGGAATCTCCCAAACCCCACTCCCAGAAATTTTCAGGAAATTCGAAAAGAAAAGTTTATCTTTTTGACATCCATGTTCTGCATATTTTTCCAGGCTTATTGCGAAACATTTATATTCCCAATTTATCTGCATGCCCTATTTCAAAATAGGACCTTAGTTAGTGCAAAGGTTTTTCATCATTAGGTTTTTTCAAGCACCATCAGAAGTTTTTACTTTACTTCTGTACTTTTCTAGCCCGGCAATCGGCCCTCCCCTCCTCTCCGCTCCCGGAATTGTCCCTGCGCCTCCGCTCCTTCTGAACCGTGAGGTAGAGTGAAACCCATGGTTACTCTCTCCCCCGCCGGCGCATCCATGCCCACAACTCTGAATCGCTTCTTTGAGAAGCTCAGCAGCCAGCAGACCCCCGCCCTCATCTGGTACTCAGCAAACGGCGAGCGCATCGAGCTCTCCGGCAGGGTCCTCATGAATTGGGTTGATAAGAGCGCAAACCTGCTGGTTGAAGAATGCGAGCTGGAGCCCGGTGAGGGTTTTGATCTGCAGGCACCCCTGCACTGGCGCACTATTGTTCTGGGCTTAGCGGCGTTGCGCGTGGGCGCTCTGCTACAGCGGGATGAGCCGCTGGTTGCTGCGGTCTGCTCTGAGCAGGAGGCGGGCTATACGAATGACCCCGCGTACCTTCTGGCGGTTGACCGTGCACCGCTGGCTCTTTCTTACGCCGGCGATCTGCAGTCGCTGGCTCCGCACGCCGAGGAGGTGCTCGATTACTGCGCTCTGGTGCGTAGCTTTGGCGACCAGTACTCGGGTCTACTTCCCGATGATTCGGTAGAAATCATTGAGGGTTTCAGCTACGCGGAAGCCTACGAGCAGGCTCTCACGCAGGCACAGGCCTATCGTACGGCGGGCTATACGCTACCTTCGGGGCAGCGTGCGCTCGCTTTGGAGTTGAGCCCCGACTACGGTTTTGATGCCTCGGAGGCGACCTTGAGCGCCCTGCTGGAGGTTCTGGCGATTTTGCTCTCCGGTCATGCGGTGTTTGTGGCTGACCCGAGTGTGGACTGGCAAGGTGAGCAGCTTGCATCCCTGATGGCGTCCGAGCGTGCGGCGGAGATTCCCCGCGGCGAGTGATTCTTCCAAGTTTCCTGGATTTTAAAAAACTTATCCCCCGATACGCGCCGTATCGGGGGATAAGTTTTTAGAACACGTCTTAGCTGATGGTCGGTGTTAGGCGGGGTCTAGGATTTCTGCGAACCGGGCTTCGCCTGCGACTCGGGTGCGGCTGCTTCAGAGGTAGCCTTACGTGCTGCAGGCTCTTCGCCGTCGAGAATGGCGGCAGCTTCGTCAAACATTCGGCCGAGCTCTTCGTGGTCGGTGCCTTCACCTTCGTCAACCTTCTGGCGGTGCGAACCGTAGACCCAGAAGCGGTAGAGGAAGTAGCGAAGAATGGTACCCAGGATGGTACCGATAATCGTACCGGAGATGAAGGACGCCTCGGGGGTGCGCAGGTTCAGCACGTAGGTACTGAATGCCACACAGCCTGCCTCAACGAGGATGCCAAGCAGGTTCACCAGGCCAAATTCGATGGCTTCGCGCTTCCAGTTTTCGGAGCGGGAGTCGCGGAAGGTCCACAGACGGTTCATGAGCCAGGAGAAAATAGTTGCGACAACACTCGCTACAACCTTCGCCTTGGTGTGGGATTCCGACATGATGGTCATCATCAGCACCCACACCGTCACAGAGTTCACGATGAAGGCGGCGCCGCCCACGGTACCGAATTTGAGAACCTCAATACCGTAGCTGTCCCAGAGGGATTTCAAGCGTTCGGTGAGGGTCGGTTTCATCTGTGCGCTCATGCGGGACCTATCTAGCAGAGATTTATTGGGAAAAAGGGAAGATTAGCGCCGGTTGGCGTTGGAAACGCAATGTCCGACGGTTGTTTCCCCCTCTTTTACAAGCTCTTATATGTTATTACAGTCCCGGTTGGTTGTTTGTACCTTTGAGAGTTTTTCCACAGACCTCCCAGCTAACGAGACATTCCCTTTCATCTCACGTTGACTGGGCAGAAGGCAGGTTTTTACGATTTCTTCCGGCTTTTACGCCCAAATATTGGGCTCTGCCGCCCAGTTAAACCCATTCTGTGACCTTAATGTGGTCTTGCTCCCACAGGCTCTCCAAACCCGGTACACTTAGGTGCTGTGACTTACCCTGTGACTGGACCCGTAATTGGCGTCATCGGCGGAGGCCAGCTGGCCCGCATGATGGCACCCGCAGCAACTAACCTTGGCCTGAACCTGCAGATTCTCGCGGAGGCGCCCACCGTCGGCGCCGTGGCAGCGGTACGTACCGCCCCCGTCGGGGACTACAAAGATCTGGACACCCTCCGCGAATTTGCTCGCGGCAAGGATGTCATCACTTTCGACCATGAGCATGTGCCCACCGAATTTCTGCGCACCCTCATGGCGGAGGGCGTGAATGTTCAGCCCCGTCCCGAAGCTCTCCAGTACGCTCAGGACAAGCTCCTGATGCGCGCCGCTATTGAGCGTCTGGGCCTGCCGAACCCCCGCTGGGCTAAGGTTTCTACCCTGGACGAGCTGCTCGCCTTCGGCGATGAAATCGGCTGGCCCGTTGTGCTGAAGACCCCGCGCGGCGGCTACGACGGCAAGGGCGTACTCGTTCTGGATTCCCCCGAGGAGGCTCGCGAGCGCAGCGCCGAGTGGTTCGAGCAGCTGCCTTCCCGCACTGATTTCTCCGCTCTACTTGCCGAGGAGAAGGTTCCTTTTACCCGTGAGCTCTCCGCTCTAGTGGCTCGCCGTGAAAGCGGCGAAGTGCGCCCCTGGCCGGTTGTTGAGACCATCCAGGTGAACTCCATCTGTGATGAGGTTATTGCACCCGCGCAGGACCTGGACCCCGAGATTGCTGAGGCTGCCGCAGCCGCTGCGGTGACCATTGCCTCCGAGCTGGGCGTGACCGGTGTAATGGCGGCTGAGCTTTTCGAGGTTCCCGGCTCCCCCGCCGGCTTCTACATCAACGAGCTGGCGATGCGCCCGCACAATACCGGCCACTGGACTCAGGACGGCTCGGTGACCAGCCAGTTTGAGCAGCACCTGCGTGCGGTACTCGACCTGCCGCTGGGTGATACCTCCGTGCTGGAGGGTGTTGCCGTGATGAAGAACTACCTGGGCGGTGAGAACGAAGATATCTTTGGCGTCTATCCGCTGGCGCTTTCGGCTGAGCCGCGCGCGAAGATTCATTTCTACGGCAAGGAGACCCGTCCGGGCCGCAAGATTGGTCACGTGAATATTTCTGGCACGGTGGCTGAGCTTGAGGCGTTGCGTCATAGCGCCGCGAATGCCGCCTCCATTTTGCGTGACGGCCGCCCCCTGTAGCCCTATTTTTAGCCGGTGCGTGGGGTGAGAGTATCCTGCGTATCCGACACACCCTATTGATGGTGGTTCGCCACCGCATCCTGAAAGGATATGAGGATTATGTCTCAGTCTCCCTATAATTCTTCCCAGCCCATTGTTGGCATTGTGATGGGTTCGGATTCGGATTGGTCGGTCATGGAGGCCGCAGCCGAGGTTCTGGACGAGTTCGGCATCCCTTACGAGGCTGATGTTGTTTCTGCACACCGCATGCCCGAGGACATGATTGAGTACGGCAAGAAGGCTCACAGCCGCGGTATTCGCGTGATTATTGCCGGTGCCGGCGGCGCCGCTCATCTGCCCGGTATGCTCGCTTCCGTCACCGCTCTGCCTGTGATTGGTGTTCCGGTGCGTCTGAAGAACCTCGAGGGCATGGACTCGCTGCTGTCGATTGTTCAGATGCCCGCCGGTGTTCCGGTAGCTACCGTCTCCATTAACGGCGCTCGCAATGCGGGTCTGCTGGCTCTGCGTATTCTGGGTTCGGGCACCGATGCGTTTGCTCAGCAGGTTCACGCTGATTTGCGTCAGTTCTCTCAGAATCTGCGCCAGACCGCAATGGACAAGGGAGCCGCTCTGCGCACCCGAGTTGCCGAGGCGAAGGCAAAGGCAGCGGCCGAGCGTGAGGCGGAGGAGAGCTCCTCCGCACCCCGCCCCACTCCTGCGCCCGAAGCTTCGTCGGAGCCCCAGGCTTACGTTCCCTAAGCTCGGATACACTAGAAGGATGAGCAATATTCTTCAGTCCGATATTTGGGCACGTTTTCAGGAATCTAATGGTCACACCGTGATTCGTAAGAGCGGTAACGGCTGGTCGTACCTTGCGACCGTCGAGGGCGGCGCTACCGGCCGCTACCTGTACAGCCCGTACGGACCGGTCGCTTCCAGCGCTGTGGCTTTTGATGAGGCTCTCACGTCGTTGAAGGAAGAAGCTGCGAAGCATCGTTGCCTGTTTGTGCGCATTGAGCCGACTGAATCCGCTATTTGGGGTAATCAGGATGCGGCTGCTTTCTTGGCTCGTCGCGGTGCGGTTCTGGCTCCTCGCCAGGTGCAGCCTTCGCACACTCAGATTATTGATCTTTCAGGCTCTGAGGATGAGATCCTCAAGGGCATGAAGTCCAATAACCGCAACCTGCACCGCAATATCCACAAGAAGGGCGTGACTATTGAGGTGTCGACGAATCCTGAGGATTTGTCGATTCTGTTCGCATTCTTGGATGAGACTGCGGACCGTAACGGTTTTAACCGTCAGCAGGATGAGTACCTGATGCAGGTTGCTCGCGTGCTGATGCCCGCCGGTGCGGCGTCCCTGTACATTGCGAAGCTGACCGATGAGAACGGTGAGAGCACCCCGATTGCGGCGGCGTTTGTGTACGATTCGGATGACACCCGCACTTACGCACATGCGGCGGCTTCTTTTGAGCATCGTCGCCTGTCCGCGGGTATTCCGGTGGTGACGAACTTTATCCTGGACGCTAAGCGTAAGGGTCTGAAGTACGTTGACCTCTTCGGTATTGCGCCGGAGGATCAGCCGGACCACGAGTGGGCTGGTTTCACGAAGTTCAAGAAGTCCTTCGGTGGCGAGTCTGTGGAGTACCCGGGTACCTGGGATGTTCCGGTAACCTCGCTGGGTTACCGCGCCTACACCCTGGCGTACAAGGCTCGTCCGGCGGTTCGCGATGCAGTGTCGAAGGCGAAGGCGAAGGTTCAGTCTTTCCGCTCTCGCTAACGGGTTCAGGCTCGTCCTTACTGGGGCGTAGCCTGAGAACTAAAAGCTAAATATACGAGGGAGCCGCCCTCACCGAGTTCTTCGGTGGGGGCGGCTCCCTGCGTATGTATGTGCAATGTTTGAGGAGTCTTAGCGCGGCTCCTCAGCCCTTGCGGGGGCGAAGATTACTACTCTTCGAGGATTACTGCTCTTCGGGGCTCTTGGTGTGCGAGAGAATCTCGCGCAGGCGGGAGAGGCGGTGCTCTGCCTCGACGGTACGCACGGTACCCGAGGAGGAACGCATAACCAGCGACTGGGTGGTCACAACGTTCTTGCTGTAGCGCACGCCGCGCAGCAGCTTGCCGTCGGTGATACCGGTTGCGGCGAAGAAGCAGTTGTCGCTGGTGACCAGGTCGTTGGTGGTCAGCACACGGTCGAGGTCGTGGCCGGCTTCCAGTGCCTTTTCACGTTCTGCCTCGTCGGTCGGTGCCAGGCGGCCCTGGATGACGCCACCGGTTGCCTTGATAGCGCATGCTGCGACAACACCTTCGGGGGTGCCGCCGGTGCCGAGCATGAGGTCCACGCCGGTGTTTTCGCGGCAGGCTGCGATAGCGCCGGCGACGTCACCGTCGAGGATGATGCGGGTACGGGCGCCGGCCTCGCGAATCTCCTGGATCAGCTTGGCGTGGCGGGGGCGGTCCAGCACGCATACGGTCAGCTCGCTGACCTTCTTGCCCTTAGCCTTAGCGACCAGGTGCAGGTTCTGCTTGACGGGCAGGCGCAGGTCGACGAACTCTGCGGCTTCGGGGCCGGTGACCAGCTTCTCCATGTAGAACACTGCGGAGGGGTCGAACATGGTGCCGCCGTCTGCCACAGCAATCACGGAGAGGGCATTGTCCATGCCGAGTGCGGTCAAGCGGGTACCGTCGATGGGGTCAACCGCCACGTCGAGGGAGGGACCGGAGCCGTCGCCGACGTTCTCGCCGTTGTACAGCATGGGAGCCTTGTCCTTCTCGCCTTCACCGATGACAACGGTGCCGTTGAAGCTGACGGTGGAGAGGCGGTAGCGCATTGCATCTACGGCTGCACCATCTGCGAGATTCTTTTCGCCTGCGCCAACCCAGGGGCCTGCAGCAATTGCTGCTGCCTCAGTCGCGCGGACCAGTTCCATTGCGAGGTTGCGATCGCCGTGATTGTTGTTCGTAGTCATAGACTCACCTTCGAGATTTCTGAATACACCGTCGGCTGGCTGGTTCTTTCCAGCACGAAGTCGCCGACGCAGTAGTGCTCCTTTCAGGATAGCGCGCGAGCGCTTCGTTTTTCTTGTTCTGAACGAGTTTGCGTGCGTGTTGACTTTAAGGTGAGCAGATGCGGCAAATTGGTGAGGGCTGCGTCTCTCTTCGCGTTGTTTTTGCGTCATTGGGCATCAAGATTGGGGGTGTGAAGGCGCGCCACACTAGCTATTTTTCGCATTTTTAAGGCATATTTGAGGTAGGTTCTTTCTCCGGGAGACCCCGGTGAGGAGCTGAGCTTCAGCGCGAGCGCTTGACGAACGCTTGAAGCCCCCGCATACCCGTTCGCAGATTCGCTGTCTTGGCGGCACGCGTTATCTGTATCTGGCCGCTAAGGAGCATCACATGGCTGGCATTCAACCAACTCCCGCTGAGGCGTGGAAGCGCCTTCGAGACGGTAACCGTCGTTTTATTGAGGGCAGCAACGAGCACCCCAACCAGGACACGATTCGCCGTACCGACTTGGCGGCGGGTCAGTTCCCGTTTGCCTCAATTTTCGGTTGCGGTGACTCTCGCCTGGCGGCGGAGATTATTTTTGACCTGGGTCTGGGCGACGCGTTTGTGGTGCGTACCGCCGGCCACGTGTTGGAGAATGCTGCTCTTGGTTCACTCGAGTATGCGGTCGATGAGTTTGAGACCCCTATCGTGATGGTTCTCGGTCACGACTCCTGCGGTGCTGTGACTGCCGCTAGCAATGCTCTAGAGTCTGGTGAGATGCCGCACGGCTTCATCCGTAACCTGGTGCAGCACATCCTGCCTTCGGCAATGTCTCCGAAGCTGCCGGAGAACCCGACCGTCAACGACATGGTGCGTGAGCATACCCGCCAGACCGCTATCCGCATTATCGAGCAGTCCCACATCATTTCGGATGCGGTGGTTGAGGGCAAGGTCGCCGTGATTGGTGTCTTCTACCACCTGAAGGAGGGTAAGGCGGAGCTGGTGTTCAGTTCGCAGGACCTGACCCTGCCGGAGGAGAACGACGCACAGAACCCGCCGACCCAGGCGCTTCCGGTGGTCGTGAAGACTCCCCCGCGTGTTGTGGTTGCTGAGAACCTGGACTAGTTTTCCTCTTCTGTGCTCGTTTTCTCCGCTCATTACGAGCCTTAGCGCGAGAACCCACATGCTCGCACTTAACAACAGATTTTTCTATGGGATACCCCCGCCACGGTAGCATGTTCGCACATCTACCGGGGCGGGGTTTTTACGCGCCTTCTCACGCCTCAAAATTTATGAGCGTTTTTCCTCTTTTGACACCTTTTCGAGGCGACGTAAGCCACTTTGAACGCCTATCCTAGAGATATGGCTGAAAACATTGAATACCGCATTGAACATGACACCATGGGCGAAGTTCGCGTTCCGGCTGATGCACTCTACCGTGCACAGACCCAGCGCGCAGTCGAGAACTTCCCGATTTCGGGTCAGACCCTCGAATCCGCCCATATTCGTGCGCTTGCCCTCGTGAAGAAGGCAGCCGCGACCGCCAATGAGGAACTCAAGGTGCTCGACGCTGAGCGCGCCCAGGCTATCCGCGACGCAGCGGATCTGGTAGCAACCGGTAAGTACGACGCCCACTTCCCCATTGACGTCTTCCAGACCGGTTCCGGTACCTCCTCGAACATGAACACGAACGAGGTTCTGGCAACCCTGGCAACCCGTTCCCTGGAGTCCAAGGGCATTGAGGTTCACCCCAATGACCACGTGAACGCTTCCCAGTCCTCCAACGACGTCTTCCCCACCTCCGTGCACGTTGCTGTGACCGAGGCTCTGGTGAAGGACCTGATTCCCGCTCTCGAGGTGCTCGCTGAGTCCCTGGAGCGCAAGTCTGCAGAGTTCAAGGACGTTGTGAAGTCCGGTCGTACCCACCTGATGGACGCAACCCCCATCACCCTGGGCCAGGAGTTCTCCGGCTACGCCGCAACTGTGCGTTACGGCATTGAGCGTGTGAACGCTTCCCTGCCCCGCGTGGCTGAGGTTCCCCTGGGCGGTACCGCTGTGGGTACCGGCATCAACACCCCCGACGGCTTCTCCGCTCGCGTGATTGAGCTGCTCGCTGAGGAGACCGGCCTGCCCCTGACCGAGGCTCGTAACCACTTCGAGGCTCAGGCTAACCGTGACGGCCTGATTGAGGTTTCCGGTCAGCTGCGCACCCTGGCGTACGGCCTGATGAAGATCAGCAACGACATCCGCTGGATGGGTTCGGGCCCGAACACCGGCCTGGGCGAGCTGCACATCCCCGATCTGCAGCCCGGCTCCTCGATTATGCCCGGTAAGGTCAACCCCGTGATTTGTGAGGCTACCATCATGGTTGCCGCTCAGGTCATCGGTAACGACGCAACCATTGCTCTGTCTTCCACTAACGGCGCGTTTGAGCTGAACGTGGGTATCCCGGTGATGGCTGCTAACCTGCTGCAGTCGATCCGCCTGCTCGCTAATGTTTCTCGCGTTTCGGCTGAGAAGATGATTGACGGTCTGACCGCTAACGTTGACCGTTGCCGCTTCCTGGCTGAGGCTTCGCCGTCGACCGTGACCCCGCTGAACAAGCTGATTGGTTACGAAGCTGCTGCGAAGATCGCTAAGTACTCGGTGGCTCACAAGGTGACTGTCCGTGAGGCAGTTGTGGCTCTGGGTTATGTGGAGCGCGGCGAAGTGACTGAGGAGCAGCTGGATGCGGCTCTGGACGTCACCAAGATGCTGGGCAACTTCTAATCTCACCCCGCCTGAACCTCCTCTGAGGTTCGCGGCTTAACCATAGAGGGAGGGGCGACTCGCCATGACGGCGGGTCGCCCCTCCCTCTGTATGTGTTCTCTGCTCCGTCAATGAGTTGGTAGCGGGTTCTCGCTATTGTTCAACGATATTAAACACTTTGAACTGTTTATAGTGGACCAGCGTGTAGATGAGGCAGAGTACAGCCGGGATACTAACGACAAGCGCAGCGTTGAAGGAGCCGAGATGGTCAAGCATCAGTGCTACCGCGCCCATGGAGTACAGCGTTCCTAATCCAAACACGGCACCGTCAAGGGAGCTGGCACGCCCCAGTAGCTCATTCGGTGTAATGCAGTCACGCAGATTGTTGGAGAAGATGAAAGCTGATGCCCATCCTACGTCCAGGATGAAGAGCAGGGCGCCGAGCACTACGGGGTTATTGCTGACGGTGACGAGCGGTATTCCAAGCAGGGATACGACGTTGGCAACCAGTAGCATTCCTCGTGTGTTCTCGAAAGAGAGGAAACGATCGATGATGAGCGCCGCGACGATACCACCGATACCGCTGCAGGCCATAATCATGCCTACCACTGAGGCTTCAAAAGTGAGTTCCTCATACAGGCGGTAAATAATGATGAGTGAATACGATGCCGTAGCTGCCGCCAAGAAGAACGTGTAGACAAGGATAAGTCTCTGCGGGGCGCCGGAGAACATGTATTGGATACCGTCAAACATGCGGTGAATAAATCCACGTTGTGCGGTTTCGCGTTGCTCAGTTTTAGTTTCCATCTCTACGGATGGCAACGTTGCGTATGAAATAGTTGCCGCTCCGAAAAGGAGCACCGGGACGATAAGACCGACCGTTGCACCCGCGACAAGAACAATAAATCCTGCCGTAGGGGGCGCAACGATTGCGGATATTCCCTCGCAAATTTCACGACGTGCGTTATACGAAAGAAGGTTTTCTCGTCCGAGAAGCTGCGGAATATATCCTGCTTCTGAGGCAGCAGCCAGTTCGGAGAAGACACCGCTCACAAATCCTAGTGCGGCGATGGTGAACCATGACAGCATATGCTGCTCAATCATCAACGCCAAGGTAAGGATACTGAGGATGTTTGCTGCCCCGGCAATCACAATCATAGGTTTTCGAGGCAGACTATCCGATAGGGTTGCTAGTGGATATGCCAAGGCGATATTGGGGATTTGCATGGCTACCGCCATTACGCCAGCCAACCCAATTTCGCCTGTACTAGCGAGAATCGCGATGGGTAGGGCGAAGGAATATATTCCTGTACCTACCAGAGAGCCAATAAGGGCTACGTAGATTCTCCAGGGTATTTTATGTGTTGTCATGCTTTGCTCCTTCCAGGACGCATCAAAATAGCGCCCAAGAATTGCGATGAACACAATGAGCCTAGTTCACAGAAAAATGGCATGCCTTAAAGATTTATAGGCAGAGTAAAAGGAAAGCGACTACGCTCACCAGAACATCACGTGAACGAATCTTTCTCGGGTTACTGACTAATACGGGGCCGTCACTCCCAATGTAACCCGTGTCATATATAAAGCATCTCATGCAAACCACTCATAACTCGATACACAGACGCAACTTAAGGTAAAGAAGACAAAAACAAAATAAAACCACGGCAACCTTTAGGCTTCCAGTCCCCCACTCCCACAGAAAAACAGGAAGAACCACCCAATAACATGTAACAAACTGTCATAAAAATACTGGGAGGGGCGACTCGCCATGACGGCGGGTCGCCCCTCCTTCTGTATCTATGTGCCTCATTCGGCGGCTTTTACTCATCCCCAGTAACCGGTCTAGAGCTCTTCCGGCGGCACCGACTCCAAACCAAAACGGCAGTGGCCGTCATAGTTCAGCGCCGCATCAATACGGTCCAGCATCCGCTCCGAAAGCAACGCACGCTCCGCCGGGTCAGACACATCCACCCAACGCACCTGCGAAGACTCCTCATCATTCACCTTCGCCTCACCAGAAACCCAGCGGCACAAGAACGTATGATCCAAGAACTGGCAGCGGTCACCATTACCGAACTGCATCGGCGGGTCAGCCTTCACCTGCGCCAGCTCCAGCACCTCAATCTGCACGTTCGCTTCCTCCTGCGCCTCACGCAGGCAGGTCAGTGCGGGGCTCTCCCCCGGGTCCACAATGCCCGTGATCGGGGTCCACGCCCCGTTATCGCTACGGCGCACCAGCAGCACCTTAGAATCCTGCTCACGGTACACCACAGCCGTCGCACCGGACAGCCACAGGTAATCCGAACCGATCCGCTCACGCAGCTTACGGATATAGGGAGGAGTAGGCATAACATCAACCTTTCAAAAGCCCCGGCAGTTCCGCCGAGAAATAGGTGCTAGAGAACAGAGCGAACAGTCGCGAGCCGCACACAGAACAAGCCCGCCACTTAGCCGGACGGTCACCCTACTTCGGAATCTACCACAGAGAATACGCCGGAGCAGCCAACGCCACCAGCGCACCCAGAAGCATAAACGGACCGAAGGCAATGCGGGTGCTACCGCGCGCCTTCGTGAACAGCACCAGAGCCAAAGACACCAGACCACCGGCAAGGAACGTCACCAGCGACGCCCAGCCCAGATTCGCCCAGGACAGGTACCCGAGCACGCCGCCCAGAATGCCGGCAAGCTTCACATCCCCGCGGCCCAGCGCGCCAAAAGACAGGATACGCAGAAGCAGGTAGCAGAACCACAGCACCAGACCGGCACCAATCACGCGCCAAATATCGGCGGGGCGACCGGCAAAAAGCAAAGACACAGGCAGAGTCGTATAGGTGGCAATAGCCAAAGGAATCAGGATGCGGTGCGGCAGACGGTGCTCCCGCACGTCAATACGCCACAGCCGCAGGGCGCACCACAGAAAATACAGCAGGTAGCTGCCGAGCACCAGAGCGGCAATTGTGGAGGCGCCTCCAGCGTTGTAGAGGCGGGAAAGCTCAGCGAGCATAGAACGTCCATTCTGTATTGCTGGAGGCTGTACTACCGGAGGCTGCTAGCCAGGAACCAGCCAGCCAGCCGGCCGAGAAACACGCGCCGGCGGCGCTAGAACGCATAGGTTCTAGGAACCGAAGCGGCGGGAACGGTTCGCGTAATCCCGCAGGGCACGCAGAAAATCAACGCGTGTGAAATCCGGCCACAGGGCGCGGCAGAAGTAAAACTCAGAATGCGCACTCTGCCAGGTCATGAAACCGGACAGGCGCTGCTCGCCCGAAGTGCGAATCAGCAGGTCCGGGTCGGGCATATCGGCGGTGTACAGGTGCGAAGAAATATCCTCCACGCTCAGCTGTTCGGCAAGCGAGTCCAAGGATGCCCCCTCAGCGGCAGCCTCGCGCAGAACCGAGCGGACCGCGTCCACAATCTCCTGGCGGCCGCCGTAACCGACCGCAATGTTCACGCGAACACCGGGTAGGTGCGCAGTCTGCTCAATCGCCCAATCCAGGCGCTCGTGCAGCTGAGGAGGAATTAGGTCAATATTGCCGATGGCGCGCACCGGACCGCAGGCGGACTCCACCAGACGCACCAGAAATGCATCAATCACAGCGACCAGGCCGGTCAGCTCCTTCTCGGGGCGCTTCAGATTCTCAGTGGAGAGCATGTACAGGCTCACCTGCGGAATCGACAGCTCAGTACACCAGGCCAGAAAATCAATAATTCGCTCCGCACCGGCGGCGTGGCCCTCACGGGTGCTCAAGCCGCGCTGAGCCGCCCAGCGGCGGTTACCGTCCACCAGCACTCCAATATGTGCCGGCAGGGATTCGGGGCTCAGCGAGCGCGCCAGAGCCTGCTCATAGATGGTAGGCTCAGTGACAGTGCCGGGGTTGCTGGCGTGGCCGTGCACAGTAATCACGGGCAGGGCGTTGGCGCTCATAGCTCATACCTCATTCGGCTGTCGTGGCAGATAATTCAGCGGGCTCATAACGAAAGAGTCCAAGCTCTTATTCTACGCCGCCGCGCCGTACCTTCGCGGCAATCAGCATCGCGGTTGGGCTGAGAATCGGCTCAAAATTTGTGGCATCTGGTGGCGGCGTTCGGGGTTGTGCACAGGGGCTGCACGCATCGCGCGCCTAATAATAGTTGATGCCCTTCACCTACGACTCATATCGTGGGTGAAGGGCATCATTGTAACGCGCGGGGCGCTGCGCCCCAGCCTAGATAACGTAGTAGTCGCTCAGGCCCTCGTCCAGGCTAGATTCGGGCAGCTGAACCTCAGTATGCGAGGCGGCCAGCGTGTAGTCCTCCCAGGGCCAAATGTCCTTCAGCTTCTCACTGGGAACGGCGAAGAACACGCCGTTCGGGTCCACCTGCGAGGCGTGCGCGCGCAAAGCCTGATCGCGCTGCTCAAAGTGCTCGTGAACCAGGATGCGGGTCGTAGTCTCGTGGCGAGGTGCCTCCCCCGAGGAGGCGCGGTGCGCGAGGTTCTCAATCCAGCCGCTCAGCAGGCTCTCACCGTGCGTATCGAGCAGATGCTCGTGCAGGGCGAGGGTGCGTTCGGGGTTGAATGCGCGGTCGTAGTAGAGCTTCAGTGGGGTCCAGGGCTCACCCTCACCCACGTAGGCTTCCGGGTCGCCTGCCTTCTCGAATGCTTCCACGGCAACCTTGTGGGTCATGATGTGGTCGGGGTGCGGGTAACCGCCGATCTCGTCATAGGTGATGATGATGTGGGGGCGGTACTCACGCACCAGACGCACGAGCGGCGCGGCGGCACGGTCCAGGGGCATGGTGCCAAAGCTACCGAAGGGAAGCGGCGACATGGGGTCGCCCTCGGGCAGACCCGAGTCGAAGAAGCCAATCCAGCGGTGCTCAATACCCATAATCTCGCGGGCAGCCGCCATCTCAGCACGGCGCAGACCCGGCAGGTCGCGGTGCGCACGCGGGCTCTTATCGATCTCCTCGTTCAGGATGTCACCGCGCTCGCCGCCGGTCATCGTCGCCACCATGAAGCGGGCGCCACGGGCAATATACGCCGAGGCGGTACCGGCGCCCTTGGAAGACTCGTCGTCCGGGTGGGCGTGCACCGCGAGGATGCGCAGACCGGTGTAGTCCTCCTCCAGGGGTTTGAGGGAGTCCACGGGAGGGTGAGACGGCAGGTTTGCCTTCAGCTGTTCAATGGCTTCGCTCACGGTGGTCTCCTTTAGGTGATGCGCCAGGGGGTCGATGATGTGTCTGTGACTCGCGAATACGAGCGCTACACGGCAGAAATTTTACGGTTGTAGCTTCTCGTATGATACCCAAGGATAGCGCCGGTGCACTAGCGCAGATGACGCCGTGTGACGTCGTGAAACGTTCCGTCATATCAGCAGATTCACGGGCATGAAACAGGCTGATGCTGGCGGAGTGTTCAGCTACCGGCGTGCGTACCGACGAAGATGCGTTCAGAGGGGAAGATACGACCGGCATAACAGCCGAAAATCCTCCGGTGCTCTAGAATAGGTCTGTTGATTCATTCCGTTACCGGCACCGCCGCCCCTTTCTGAACGCGGCACGCGGTAGCGGGTTTATTCGTTTCGCACCGGCAGAGCCGGCGCATAAGCAAAGGACACGCATGGCTGAAAACACCGGTGCCTGGCTCACTCAGGACGCCTTCGACCGCCTCACTCAGGAGCTGGAGCACCTCTCCGGCCCGTACCGCCAGGAAATCGTTGACCGCATCGCGCAGGCACGCGATGAGGGCGACCTCCGCGAGAACGGCGGCTACCACGCGGCACGCGACGAGCAGGCTAAGAACGAGGCGCGCATCAAGCAGCTCAAGCACCTGCTCGAAACCGCGCACATCGGCGATACTCCCGCTGACGACGGCGTGGTAGAACACGGCATGGTTATCGAAGCTGAGGTTGCTGGCCGCACCCTGAAGTTCCTGCTCGGCTCCCGCGAAATTGAGGACACTCTGCCTGCAGGTAGCGACCTGAAGGTCTTCTCTGAGAAGTCCCCCCTGGGTGCCGCAATTATGGGCGCTAAGCAGGGTGACGAGGTCACCTACACCGCTCCGAACGGTAAGGAACTGAGCGCCAAGATTATCTCCGCAACCCCCTACCTGGGCTAAGAAGTTAGAGCTAAGAGACAGCGCTAGATTTAAAACAAACAGTGCGGGGTGCTGACTATAACGGTCAGCACCCCGCACTGTTTTTTGTCTGCCTGCTTGCGCCTATCTGGTTGCCTCCACCCTTCCGATTCGAGGCAACACTATAGTTCGTCGGCTAATAAATATATCGGCTTAGTAGACGATGATGGGCTTGAAACCCGCATCCTCCAGGGCAGAAATCACCTGGCGGCAATGCTCCACACCCTTGGTTTCCATGTCGATCGTAATCGACACATCGCCCATGGAGAGCGAGCCACCCACGCGGGTGTGGTCCACACCGGTGACGTTCGCGTCGTTCTCGGAAATAATGCGGGAGATGGTCGCCAGCTCACCCGGACGGTCAGACAGCATCATCTTCACGGTCATGTAGCGGCCAGCCGCAGACAGACCGCGCTGAATCACCTTCAGCATCAGCATCGGGTCAATATTGCCGCCGGAGAGCACGCACACGACCGTACCCAGGTCGCCGTACTCTTCCTTCAGCTTGCCGTTCATCAGCGCCGCCACGGGTACCGAACCGGCAGGCTCCACCACAAGCTTGTTACGTTCCATCAGGAAGATCAGGGCGCGAGCGATATCGTCTTCGCTCACGGTCGCCACATCGTCCACCAGCTCCTTGATGATGGAGAAAGGCATCTGACCGGGGCGGCCCACCGCAATACCATCAGCGATGGTGGAAACCTTCTTCAGCGGCACCAGAGCATCCGCAGCCAGAGACAGCGGGTACGCCGCCGCGTGCTCCGCCTGAACACCAATAATCTTGATCTTCTTGCCGAGCTTCTGCTCCTTCGCGCGGATAGCAGCGGACAGACCAGCGAGCAGACCGCCGCCGCCAACACCCACAATCACGGTGTCAACATCCGGAACCTGCTCCAGAATCTCCAGACCGATAGTGCCCTGACCGGCAATAATGTCTTCATTGTCGAAGGGGTGCACGAACACCGCGCCGGTCTCTTCGGCGTAGCGCTTTGCCTCCGCCAGAGCCTCATCCACGGTCACGCCGTGCAACTCAACCTCAGCACCGTGATCACGGGTTGCAGTAATCTTCGGTAGTGCCGCACCCAGCGGCATATAAATACGGGCCTTAATGCCCAGACGGTCAGCAGCCAGAGCCACACCCTGAGCGTGGTTACCCGCGCTCGCAGCCACAACGCCGCGCTTCTTCTCCTCCTCAGAAAGCTTCGCCATACGCACGTACGCACCGCGCACCTTGAAGGAACCAGCACGCTGCAGGTTCTCGCACTTAAAGAAAACCTCTGAACCGAGGCGCTGGCTCAGCGCACGCGAATGAGCGACGGGGGTGCGTTCAATAACGCCTTCGAGCAGCTCTGCGGCACGTTCAATGTCGGTGAGGGTCACGGGCAGGGAGTCGAGATCTACGCTCACGGGTTTTCCATTCTGACGGTGCGTTGTCCCGCGGGCGCGGGATGGTGATGTATTGCTCATCCCATTTTAGAGGATGGGTACAGCGAAGGGGGCTACCCGGTCGCAAGTAGCCCCCTGGCGAGACACCGCCGTAGACGGCATCGCGGCCGGCGGTATCGCCGGGACGAGTTAGCGGTGCGTTATCGAGGGTGGCGGGGTGCCCTACGCCAAAACCTCCCGCTCGATGCAGGCCCCTAGTCTTCGGAGGAGTCCGAAGCCTCGGAAGCCTGGTTCTCAGGCTCCTCAGCCTTCTGACGGCTCGGCACCCGGGAGGCCAGATTCTTGACGCTCTCCTGCCGTTCCTGGGCCTTCTCCTCAGCCTGCTCGCGGCGAGCCACCTCGTGCGGGAAGAGGAACTCCTCCTCACGAGGCGCCTCCTTCTCCCAGTCACGATTCGCCAGGTAACGCACCACCGCGTTGACCACAGCCAGAGTCGGCACGGCGAACAGAGCACCCACCGCACCAAAAATCATGGAGCCACCAGCCACCGAGAAAATAACAGCCAGCGGGTGCAGGGAGACAGCCTTACCCATAATGAGCGGCTGCAGAATGTTGGATTCGAGCTGCTGAACCAGCAGAACAATACCGAGCATAATCAGCGCCTGCACCGGGCCCAGAGCAACCAGCGCCAGCAGCACAGCCACAGCACCGGAAATGAGGGCACCAATCACCGGAACGAAGGAGCCGAGGAAGACCAGCACACCCAGCGGGATAGCCAGCGGAACACCCAGAATTGCGGCACCAATACCGATGCCGATAGCGTCAATAGCCGCCACCAGAATCTGAACGCGCACGTACGCACCCAGGGACTTCCAACCCGCGCGACCCGCACCGTTGACTGCGGCACGCGCGTCCTTCGGGAAGAGGCGAGTGACGAACAGCCAGATACGCTCACCCTCCATCAGGAAGAAGACCAGGGTAAACAGGGTCAGCAGGGTGCCGGTTGCAACCTCAGCCGCAGTCGAACCCACCTGAGACACACCGTGCAGCACGGAGCTGGGGTTATTGGTTACAGCGCTCTCCATCTGTTCCAGCAGCTGGTTCAGCTGGTCTGCACCGAACTCGTAGCCGAGGTTCTTCAGCCAACCAATCAGCTGCTGGTAGCCCTGCATCGCCTTATCCGCCATGGACACAAAACCGCGCAGAATCTGCTGACCGGTCAGCGAAATAATACCGGCGAGCACCAGAATCATACCGATTTCGGCAATAGCCGCCGCGCCACCGGCACGAACGCCCTTCTTACGCAGAAGCATCACGGCGGGGCTCAGCAGAGCCGCCAGCAGCAGAGCCACCAGAAGAGAAATAACCAGCAGGGAGACGTGCCCCAGGCCCTTCCAAAGGATCCAACCGGCACCGGCAATCATAATGATGCGCCACGCCCAAGCACCAGCAACTTCCATAGCAAAAGGCACCCGGTAGCCGCGCTCCTCCTCGGCTACATGCTCTTCTGCAACAGGTGTAATTTTCACGGTGTCTCCAACTCGTTATCGGTGTCGCGCCCGCGCGGGGCAGCTTCGGCTGCCCCAGCGGAGGCGGTATGTGGTGATGTTGTTGCGCCCCTCCCCTGCGCCTCGATACATCGGGGAAGTAAAGCGGCAAAGGCGGCGGCACCATCACGGTACCGCCGCCTCAAAGTGAGCTTTAGTCGTTGCTAAAGATGCTTGCCAGGTACATGAGAACACGCAGGATCTCAACATACAGCCAGACCAGAGAAGCGGTCAGGCCGAAAGCAAGGCGCCAAGACTCACGCTCGGGCAGGCCAGCCTCCACAGCCTCGGAGGTGGTGGTGAAGTCCAGCAGCAGCGAGTAGGTTGCCAGCGCAACAGCGAACAGACCAACCACCAGGCCCAGCGGAATACCACCAATAGAGAAGCTGTTCAGCGAGGAACCGAAGATACCCGCGGTCAGCATGGACACCAGGCCGTAACCCAGGTAGCTGAGCGCACCAATCATGAAAATCTTATTCAGCTTGGGGGTGGTGCGAATCTTGCCGTTGGCGAAGAGAGCCAGGGTCACACCCGCAACCACGAGGGTTGCCAGAACCGCCTGAACTGCCACGCCGGGGTAGCGCATATCCACAACAGCGGACAGACCACCGAGTAGCAGACCTTCCATGAGCGCGTAGGTCATGACCAGAATCGGGGAAACCTTCTTCTTGAAGGAGTTCACCAGACCCAGGACCAGACCGCCAACCATGCCCAGGAGCAGCAGCACCGGTGCATTCCATGCAACAGCGGCACCGACAGCGACCAGGCCCAGGTTGATACCGGTCTTAACCAAGACATCGTTCATGGTCAGGCGCTCACCGGCGGGGATGGGCTCCGAGTAGGTGGGGGCTGCTACGCCGTAGTCAGCCTCACCGTACGGCTGGCCGTACTGTGCCTGCTGACCGTACTGGGGCTGACCATACTGCTGGCCATAGGGCTGCTGGCCGTAGGTGTTCTGGCCGTAGCCCTGCTGATCATACTGCTGACCGTACTGGCCATAGGTCTGCTGCTGACCGTACTGTGCCTGCTGACCGTACTGCGCCTGCTGGCTGGTCTGCTGCGGCTGCGCACCAAAACGACCGAAACGAGAGTCACCCTGAGTGACATTCTTCGTCATTGAATTCAGAAGCGGGTTTCCCGCCATCTTTCTCTCCTTAAACGGGTACAAAACTAATTCTGTTAATTATATCGGATAGATTCTGTGCTCACGGGCGCTGTTCGTTACCAGCATGGGCTTCTAGCGACCTTGCCAGAATATTTCAGGGCGGTGTTTACCTGAGGTTCACCCAGGCCCGCGCCGCCCCGCATGCAAAGGCTTCTGCGCGTCTCTTTGTGAAGCGTCTAGTGCGAAGCTTCCAAACGATCAAGGAGCTGCTCCAGATACTCCAGAACTGCCTGTTCCTCGTTCGAGCCAATCACCTCGTCAGCAGCAGTTCGCACAACCTCCGGGGCGTTAGACATAGCAACACCCCAGCCCGCGTAGCGGAGCATCTCCATGTCGTTCTCACCGTCACCGAAGGCAAGAATGCCCGCCGGATCAGCATCCAGACGCTCGCATAGGTCCTTCAGACCGGTCGCCTTATTGACACCGGTACGCACCAGGTCAATGGCACCGAAGCCACTCACCATCGGGGTGACGGTCTGCGGAAGAGCCTCGCGCAGGTAGACGCTCAGCTGCTGCGTCTGCTTCGGCGGGGTCAGCAGCGGGAACTTAATAGGTGAGCCCTCAAAATCTTCAATAGAGTCAACCATGACCGAGCCGGGGAAGAAGAACGCCGCAAAGTCCTCCAGGGTGAGGGTTTCGGGGAGTTCCTGACCAGTGTCTTCAAAATAGCCGCGAATCATGTGCACAATCTGGTCGCAACGATCCTTGGGCAGGTAAATACCTTCGGTGGTGCACACCAGCAGACCGATTTGGTCTAGCCCCTGAACGATTTCAATGACGCGCGGCACGTCTTCATCCAGGAAGGGATGCACGGCAAGCTGGCCGCTCTCATCAGCGAGGTACGCGCCGTTCTCAGCAATGTAGGTGAGGCCCTGGTTTTCGAAGCCCCGCATATAGTCCTGCAGCTTGGCGTAGGTGTTTCCGCTCGCCACAACAAAGTGAATTCCCTGCGCCTGCAGGCGGGATAGGATGCGCGAGAAACGTTCGGTGTCGAAAGTTTTGGAGTCGGTGAGGAAGGTGCCGTCCATATCGACAGCAATGATGGAGGGTATAGTCTGCATGCTGTGCCTTTCTGACTCTGCTGCCCCATTCAGGCTGGGGTGCATCTGTGGCTGCGTCTCTTCTAGGGTCTCACGTTTTTGAGCTCCGGAAGACGGTATGCGGGCGTTTTTGAGAGTGGAGCCCACGGGTACCATCGCTTCCTTCGAGCAGGTGGGCATCCCCATGGCAACCGAACTGGTCGGGGGCATCGTCTTTTACCCCCCCCAAAAAAACCCAGACATGTAAACCTTCAAACACGCGAGCGGCGACTCCTCCCCTACGGGAAGAGCCGCCGCCTATCTATACCGCGCATCTACGCGTGTCTATGCAGTGCCCCCACTGGGACTCGAACCCAGAACACAAGGATTTTAAGTCCTCTGTCTCTGCCAATTGGACTATGAGGGCGTATCCCGAACAGTCCGGGACACAAATATTTATTATTCCACGAAAACGCACCCGAATCTAAGCAGAGACACATTTCAAACAGTTCCCCGCACCCCACCGCAGCAAGCATCACGCAAAAGCGCTGGTGGGGAGCTAAGCTAGACAGCTCGCAAGCATCCAGGCGCAAAATAGGCGGTGCGGAAGACCAAAGTCTTCCGCACCGCCCATTGCTTTTATCTCAAATGCGCTATCCCAGGGGCGTACCCCTAAGTCAGGCTATTTTAGAGCTTTGCCTTCTGGCGTGCCGGTGCAGTACCGGTTGCTTCCTGGAATGCCAGGCGCGGGGAACGCTGGTGGCGAATCGAGGAGGTGTCGCGACCGAAGATCTGGTTCAGAGCCCAGGTGGTCATAACGCGAACGGTACGCTCGGTGGTGGGGATTGCAGAGCCGTGGTAGCCGCGGTGCATGATCCATGCCAGCGGGCCGCCAATGGTCTTGCCCTTGAAGTTTGCAACGCCCTTCCACAGGCCCAGACCTGCCACAACACCAATGGTCTCGTGGTAGTAGTCGGTCAGGGGCTCGCCGCGGCGAGCAGCCAGCAGGTTCTTAGCCAGAACAACAGCCTGGCGGGAAGCGTGCTGAGCGTTGGGAACGCAGAAGCCGCCCACGCCGCCACCGGAGAGATCCGGAACAGCTGCGTTGTCGCCTGCAGCCCAAGCACCCTCAACCACGCCGTCGTCGCCGGTGACGCGCAGGTCTGCGCTCACGCGAACGCGGCCACGCTCGTCAATCGGGAAGTCGGTGTTCTTCAGCATCGGGGATGCTGCCACGCCTGCGGTCCAGATCAGGGTGTCGGTCTTGATCTCGCCTGCGGGGGACTTGTCAGCCATGTTAATCAGCTGCAGGTTACCGTCGGTTGCGTCGGAGAGGGAGGTGTTCAGCAGGATTTCGATGCCGCGCGCACGCAGCTCTGCAACGACCTTCTCTGCACGGTCTGCGGGAACCTCGGGCATGATGCGCGGTGCAGCCTCAATCATGACGAAGTGCAGGTCAGAAACGGAAAGACGCTCGTTGCGCTCAACAGCAACGCGTGCCATGTCTTCGAGCTCGGAGATGGTCTCAACGCCAGCGAAGCCACCACCAACAACGACGAAGGTCAGGGCACGACGACGTGTTTCAGGGTCGGACAGCATGGATGCGACCTCGATGCGGTCCAGAACCCAGTTACGAACAGAAACTGCCTCTTCAATGGTTTTCAGACCGATAGCAACCTCTGCCAGACCCGGAATCGGGAATGCACGGGTCACAGCGCCTGCGCCGAGGACGATCTCGTCGTACTTCAGCTCGAAGGGCTCACCGTTATCGGTGGGCTCCACTACAGCGGTGCGGTTTGCGTGGTCGATGGAGAGAACGCGGCCGGGGATCAGCTCGGTGTCGCGCAGGTGCTGGCGCAGCGGCACAGTTGCGTTACGGCCTTCCATGGAACCTGCTGCAACCTCGGGGAGGAAGGGCTGGTAAGTCATGTAGGGGTTCGGCTCAACGATGGTGACAACGCCACCGGTCTCCTTGATAGCCTTCTGGATCTTCTTAGCAACGGTGAAGCCGACGTAGCCGCCACCGACGATCAGGACGCGAGGACGGTCCTGTGCCACCTTAGTGAATGCCATTTTGTTACTTCCTAGTCTTTAGGTACCGAGGTTCGGTAGCCCCGGTAGGGTGGTATGTGCAACTTTCGGGTCGTTCCGAAAGCTCCCCTGACGAACAAAGCGGCCCGCTCTGGAAGTCCTTGCGCAACGCGAAGTGGCTAGCAGCACGAGCCTGTCTATCACATACCTGTTATCTTCTATTTTACGCCTTTGTTTAGGTAATTTCGCACTTATGCCGTCTCAGGGCGCACCCTAAGTTAAAAGTTTTGCGCATCTGAACGGGGTTCACCCCTTAATGGTGGTTACGGTCAAAAACACCCTTTCTGATTTTTACGCGGCGTGTTCGATATTTTCGTTTATTACTGCTTATCCTGCCAGAACCCCCAACCCAAACAATAAAGCCCGGGGCCAACTCAAAAGTCAGCCCCGGGCGAACAGAAAAGCCACTGTACAACAGAAAAACGTCATCAAACAGTACTAACGAGAGGTCCGGCGAGTACCCCGATGAGATCCCGGATGATGCGCCGCCGCACGAGCCATCCGCGCAGCCTGCCCCGCGCTCACATGCATCCTGTGCAAACGATGCACAGAACCAGCCGTAATAATCGTCAGCCACAACACCAGCGCCGCCAAAATCACCGGTGGCAACCAGCCACGATCCTCCGGAGGGCGACGCGCATCCGGCGCCGCCGCCTTCACAATGCTCTCACCCTCCTCATGGACCGGCGCAGCATCGCTAGGAGTCGGATCGCTCACCTGCCGCTTACGATGCACCGCAATCCACTCAGAAATAGAACCCAACGGATTAGCCGTCACCGTAGGCGCCGCCAAAGCCATTGCATCCTGCGGATTGAAAATACCGTAACCATACAAAGGGTCACGGCCCGTCACGCCAGCATCATCAGCCGAAGCAATCAAACGCTGAGCCAACTGAGCCGCAGACTCCTTCGGATACTTCTGCTTCAACAACGCCGCAACACCCGTCACCAAGGGCGCAGCAGCCGAAGAACCAGACCAAATCATGTACCCGTTACCCGGAGCAGCCGCAATCATATCCGTACTCGGAGCAACCACAGCAATCGAAATGCCCTGAGTCGACGAGCCCTCAGCAACAGCCTTCTTCCGGTCAATACCACCAACCGTCAACACGCCAGGAATCGTCGCCGGAGCACCAACCTGCGTCAAGCCGCTACCGCGGTTACCCGCAGCCGCAACAATCAGCACGCCCTTCTGCTCAGCGTAGGCAAACGCCTCATCCCAGCTCTGCGGCCAGCTCGTCTTATTCGAGCCAATCGACATGTTAATAATCTGAGCCCCATTATCGACCGCGTAACGCACCGCCGCCGGGATCTGCTCATCAATGCTCTTACCGCCGGTCGTACCCATATTCAGCGAAATCGGCAGAATCTTCGCATCGGGAGCTACACCAATCACACCGGTCGGCTTACCTGCAATTGCAGAATAGCCCCGCGTATCGTGACCGTGACCGGCAATCAGAGAAGCGACCTCCGTGCCGTGCATCGGCTCAGCACCCAGGCCCTTCCAGCCGTCCTCGCTACCCACGCCCGAGGCGTCATAACCACGCAGAACATTACCCTCAAGATCCGGGTGAGTACCGTCTACGCCCGTATCAATCACAGCAACCGTCACGCCCTTACCCGTAGCCTGCGACCACAAGGACGTAATACCGTACTCCTTCAGCCAATACTCGCGCTGACGAACATCATCACCATTAGTGGTCGACGTGCCCTTACTCGGAGTCGCAGAAGTCTTCGGCACCGCAGTAGCCGACGGCGAAGGAGTCGCCGTCACCTCCCTCTTCGGGCTCGGGGAAGCAGAAGGGGTCGGGTCCGTCGCCCAGGCGGCAGGCGTCAGCGGGGTCCACAACGGCAGAAGAGTCAACGCGGCACTGGCGCCCAAAGCTGCAACCTTACGGATGCGGCGAGTAGCGCCTCGGCCAGAACCAACCGAGGCGCGCACACCAAATACACGAGACGCACAGGCGCAAGACGACGCAAAAGACCAGCCGGTCAGGGACATACCTCGCCGATGCTCAGAACGAACCATTAAAACTCCTCAAGCTGAGCCGCGCCGTGAACCACCATCGGTTCACGGCGCGAGCGCTCAAGCCTACAGCTGGGACAGAGCGATACCGTCCAGAATGTCGTGCTCGCTGACGGTCACCGAATCCACGGCACCATCAGTCATCTCATTCAGACGGGTCAGGATGCGGGCGTAAATCGTCGCGCCGGCACCAATCACATCCACCCGACCGGGGTGCATGTAGCCGAGCTCCTCACGCTCAGTACGGCTCAGCGAAGCCAACCAGCGGGCAGTCTTCTGAACGGTCTCTACGGAGAAGCTCTGAGCGTTAATAGCCTCAGAGTCATAACGGTCCAGACCCAGCGCGGTAGCAGCCACAGTGGTTGCGGTACCAGCCACAGCCACCACGCGGCGCGCATCCTGCAGGGGCACAGTCTTACGTGCCACCTCGAGAGCCTCGTCAGTATCAGCCTCAACGCGGGCAATCTGCGAGTCAGTGGACGGGGCGCTCATCATGTGACGCTCAGTCAGGCGCACACAACCAATATTGACGCTGCGGGAAGCCTTCACACCCGACTCGTCGCCGAGCACGAACTCAGTCGAACCGCCGCCCAGGTCAAACACCAGGGTGTCACCGTCGCCGTAACCGACAGCGCGCACCGCACCAGCGAAGGACAGAGCAGCTTCCTCATCACCGCTGATCACCTCGGGCTCAATACCCAAAATCTCGCGGATACCATCCACAAACACCTGACGGTTACCCGCATCGCGAGTCGCACTGGTCGCCACGAAACGCACCGAATCAGCGCCGTGCTCCTTCAGCAGCTGCGCATACTCACGCGCCGCAGCGAAAGTACGGTCCAGCGCCTCCTGCGCCAGCCAGCCGGTCGCATCCACGCCCTGGCCCAGACGCACAATGCGCATCTCACGCACAACGTCCTTCAGGACAGTCTTCTCGACCCCGTCCACCACCTCAGTAGTGGAATCAGCAATCAGCAGGCGAATAGAGTTCGTACCGCAGTCAATCGCACCAACGCGCACGGTGGGTTCCTTTCAGGTCTTCAATACCAATCAGTGCCAAAGGCAACGCGAGCGCCGCAGGCGAAAAATTTTCGCTTTTCGGCGCTCTTTCTTCTATCTATTATGCGCCCGCACCGTCCTTCAAGACGATGCGGGCGCACCAGAATCAATATTTAGGCTTCTTCACGCCACGCGGGGTCGCAGGAGCAGACCTCGGGGGTCCACCACTCGGCGATAGCGTCCAGGCCGCGGTCACCCATCGGGTTCACGCCGCGACCCACCGACAGGGTGTGGCCGATAACGGCGTGCAGGCACTTCACACGGGTCGGCATGCCGCCGGCAGAGATGCCGTCAATCTCCGGGACCTCTTCAGCGCCGCTGATTAGGCGGATGCGCTCACGCTCAGCCAGGTAGTTCTCGTGCGCGGCAGCGTACTGTGCCGCCAGGCCCGCGTCCTCAGCCAGCGAGTCGGTCATCTCGTACATCAGGCCGCCCGCCTCCAGGCGGGAAGCCGCAGCGGTAATCACCGGATGCGCCAGGTAGAAAACGGTCGGGAAGGGGGTGCCGTTGCTCAGGCGCGGCGCGGTAGCAGCCACGAGCGGGTTACCGCACACGCAGCGTGCCGGAATCTCAATCACGTCGCGGACCTTACGGCCCAGCTGCGCGGAGAGAACACGGATGTCCTGCTCGGTGGGGGTCAGGGTTTCAACAGTTACGCCGAAGCCGCCGGGGGTGCGTGCCTTCAGCTCTTCAATGGTGTTTTCGGTGCTCATAATCCTAAGTTTCTGGAACGAGGGGTCACCTCGTCCGCTTATGCCGGGTGCTTGCCAGGGCGGGGGTTCCTGCCGGTGGCTGGGGCTAGTTCTTCTCGAGAGAATCCCAGATTTTCGTGGTCCAGGCGTCCTCGGGGGCGTTCTTCGCATTCGCAGAAGTACCGTCAGCCTTCGTGGAGTCCTCGGTAATGCCGGTGACAACGTAGGGGGTGTCACCGGGGTTCACATAGTAGAGGCGGCTACGTGCCTGCTGACGAACGTAGTTGTCGTCGTTCCACCAGGTCTGCTCCGCCTTCAGCTGGGCGTTCTCCTGCTGCAGCTGGGAAATGTGCGTGTTGATCTGCTTGATTTCCCGATCCTGGTCAATGTAGGTGACCACCGGGTAAGCGGTACCGAGCGCAATCACGCCCACCACAACAGCGGTCAGGAAGCTACGACCGGAGAACATATGAGCCGCCACGGGGGCGTCGTATCCGCCCTCTTCACTGCCCTGCTGGGCTGCGGCGCGGCGGCGGGCACGCTCCTCACGGCGAGCCTGCGCCTGACGTTCACGTTCAGGGTGGCGCTGGTTCAAGCCCACGCCGAAGAAAAGGGCACTAGCCTTTTTCATCAGGGAGGTGCGGGCTTCCTTAGCGGCGCCACGCGGCGCATCGGAGGCGGTAGCGCCCTGAGCGGGTGCAGTGGAACTCGTAGAGTGCGACCGGGTCTGCTGGTTTGCTCGCTGGCTCATTGCTCTATCCCTCGTTCCGTTCTGTGCCGCTAAACGCTTCCTTCATATTCTACCGGGTTCAGAGGGCTTCCCCAGCTCTATGTTGCAAGCGATACATTCTACCCTGCCACGGCATACCTGAGCTGATAGACCGCACACAGAGAGGGAGGCGGTGCCACTCCCCTACGGGGTAGCACCGCCTCCCTGACGTCTAACCGCTCACGCGGTCGGATGCTTCAGTAACTTATGCCTTGAAGCGGGGGAATGCGGACTTGCCAGCGTAAACAGCTGCGTCGCCCAGCTCCTCCTCAATGCGCAGCAGCTGGTTGTACTTAGCAACGCGCTCGGAACGTGCGGGAGCACCGGTCTTGATCTGGCCAGCGTTGGTTGCAACAGCCAGGTCAGCGATGGTGACGTCCTCGGTCTCACCGGAACGGTGAGAAACCATGCAACGGTACTCGTGGCGCTGTGCCAGCTCCATTGCATCCAGGGTCTCGGTCAGCGAACCGATCTGGTTCACCTTCACGAGCAGAGCGTTAGCTGCGCGCTCTTCGATACCGCGAGCCAGACGCTCGGGGTTGGTCACGAACAGGTCGTCACCGACAATCTGGACCTTGTCGCCGATCTGCTCGGTCAGGGTCTTGTAGCCCTCCCAGTCGTTCTCATCCAGGGGATCCTCGATGGAAACCAGGGGGTACTTTGCAACGAGGTCAGCGTAGTATGCGCTCATCTCAGCTGCGGACTTCTTCTGGCCCTCGAACTCGTATGCACCGTCGTTGTAGAACTCGGAGGATGCAACGTCCAGTGCCAGTGCAACCTGCTCGCCCGGCTTGTAGCCAGCCTTCTCGATTGCCTCAACGATCAGGTCCAGTGCAGCTGCGTTGGACTCCAGGTTGGGTGCGAAGCCACCCTCGTCGCCCAGGCCGGTTGCCAGGCCGCGGTCGTGCAGCACGGACTTCAGGGAGTGGTAAACCTCAACACCTGCGCGCAGAGCGTCAGAGTAGTTGTCGAAGCCGATGGGAGCAATCATGAACTCCTGGATGTCAACGTTGGAGTCTGCGTGAGAACCACCGTTGAGGATGTTCATCATGGGGACGGGCAGAACGTGAGCGTTCGGGCCGCCGAGGTACTTGTACAGGGGCAGGTCAGCGGACTCAGCAGCTGCCTTAGCAACAGCCAGGGAGACACCCAGGATTGCGTTTGCGCCCAGCTTGCCCTTGTTGTTAGTTGCATCCAGAGCAATCATGGCTGCGTCAACAGCGCGCTGGTCGGAAGCCTCAATGCCGATGACCTCTTCAGCGATTTCTTCGATAACAGACTTCACTGCGCCCAGAACACCCTTGCCCAGGTATACGGACTTGTCGCCGTCGCGGCGCTCAACAGCTTCCCACTCACCGGTGGATGCGCCCGAGGGCACAGCTGCGCGTGCGAAAGCACCGTCTTCGAGCAGAACCTCAACCTCAACGGTCGGGTTGCCACGGGAATCCAGGATCTGGCGTGCGTGAACTGCGGTAATAACAGCCATGAATTGTTCTCCTTATGAGATGTCAAGGATGTGAACGGCTCACCCGGTAGTGGACAAGTCGCGTCCCCTAAATTCTAGCAAAACTCCCACACAAACACACTAGTTGCCACCGCTTTTTTATTGCCTTAATGAAGGTCTCAATAACCCTTAGTCAGGCGCTACAAAGCGGAACAAGACCCACACTCCCCCACATTGTGAGGGTGTGGGTACTCCCCCAAAGCACAACATGAGCCCAAATGCCGGGGTATGTGCCACGAGCATCCTCACGGTTGCCCAACACAACCCCAAACAAACAGAAGGCGCTTTGAAACCTTTCATTCCCTCAGAGAACAGATTTCAAAGCGTCTCACAGAAGAACTCAACCAGCGTTTCTAATAGCTCGGCTCATCATGCGTATGCTGAGCAATATAGCGACGAGTGTACGAACGCAGGGCACGCTCCGGATCCAAACCATTACGCTGTGCGCGGCTCACCAACGCAAAGAGCAGCTCGCCGAAGTCCTCTTCAGTGTGCATATAGCGCAGGTCGTCCTCCATGCTCGTAGGCTCCGGCGGCAGAATAATACCCGCCTTACGTGCCTTCACAGCAGTCTTCTCAGCCATAGCGAGCGCCGGCAGATGCGGCGGAATACCGTCCAGCGCGCCACGGTCGCTCTTCTCCTTCTTCTTCAACGCATCCCACGCCGCCTGCTGCTCAGCCGCGGTGCGGGGCGCCTCCGAAGAGCCCTCAGACTCAGCCGCAAACACGTCCGGGTGGCGCGAACGAAGCTTCTGCACCAGGCCCTCAACCACCTGCACAATGTCGAAGCCCTGCGGGTTTGCCGCAGCAATATCGGAATGGAACACCACCTGCAGCAGCACGTCGCCCAGCTCCTCACGCAGCAGCGGCATATTCGGCTCGCCGCCGGTTTCTACCGCCTCGACAACCTCGTAGGCTTCCTCCACTAGGTAGCGGATGAGGGAGGCGTGAGTCTGCTCAGCATCCCACGGGCAACCGCCCGGTGCACGCAACAGCGCCATGGTTTCCACCAGGGTGCCAAAAGCTTCAGCCGCGCGGGCAGCAGTGTCATGAACATTCTGCGCCGCAGAAGCCTCAGGAGTATTAGGGGTATCAGTCATAACAATCTTCCTCATCGAAAAAAGGACAAACATAGCGCGCCGCGCCGACCCCCACACGGGGAGCCGGCGCGGCGCACCTTACAAGGTTTTAGAGGTTCCAGTGCGAAAGCGCGCTCGTCATATGAGCCGGGATCTTCGAACCCAGACGCGGGAACATGCGCAGCTCCTCAACGTAACGCTCAGCATCCAGCGGACGCGGGTAGGTGACAAACGCCTGCTCATTCGCATAATCGAATGCCGCCTGAACCGGCACGCCCGGGGTGAAGGTCAGGCTCATAGCCAGCGGCGAGCCCTCACCCTCGCTGTACGAGTCGGTCTTCAGTGCCGGAATGTCCAGCAGGGTTTCGGGAATCAGCTCGAAGGTGCGGACCTGCTCCCAGAAGCCGTTGCGGCGCACGTGGGTCAGGGCGTCGTAGTAGGAGCCGAGGGCGCGTACACGAATCAGCACGGTAGTGGCGTCCTTTGCGGTGCCGTTCTCGCCGAAGAGGTGCTCGACGACCGGCGCCAGACGCTGAGCGACCTGAGCCTCGGTCAGAACCAGGTTACCGGCTGCCAGCTGAGTCTCCGAGGGAACCAGCGGGCTCTGCACCGCGGCGGAGGGGGTGTCCGGCTCAGCCACGATGGTGGGCAGCTGGTTGAGCTCGCTCAGCGCGGATGCCGAGATGCTGGAGGAGATACCTGCCGGGGTGCTCTCCGGCAGGGCAACCGGGGTGGTCGCCTCGGAGGCGGGTGCCGCCTCTGCTACCTCTGCTGCCGGTGCTGCCGGGGCAGTCTGAGCGGTAGCCTCGGAGGCGGGCGCAAGCGCTACGGGAGCCTCAGCAATCTTAGCTGCGGGGGTCACCTCAACGATCTTGAGCTCAGCGACCTTCTCAGCGGGCTCTTCCTGAACGCCGGTAGCCTTCGCAGCGGCACCGGCGGTGCCCACAGCGGCAGCTGCGGCAAGAGCACCAGCCAGGCCGGGAGCGACAGATGCGCTCTCAGCGACGGGCTCAGCGTCTTCCAGGGCAGGTGCCTCAGCGTGCGCTTCAGCGGAAGCAGCGGAGGTCTCCTGCTCAGCCAGCAGTTCAGAGTCGTCCAGGAACGCGGGCAAGGCGGGCTCTTCAGCCTTCTCTGCGACCGGCTCATCAGCAGATTCCTCAACGGGCTGGGTGCGGTCCAGGGTGAAGGACTCTGCGACCACGGGAGCGGCAGCCTTCTGCTCCTCGACAGCCGAAGCTTCCTCAGCGGGTGCTTCCTCAGCAACTGCGGCAGTTTCCTCAGCGGCAGGAGCTTCTTCCTCTGCATCCAGCTTCTTCTGAGCGTTGGCAACGATGGCAGCCAGGGCGGCTTCCATGTCTTCGCCAGACTCATCAAGCTCCTCAGCGGAGGTCTCAGAAGCCTCAGATGCCTCAGCGGCAGACTCTTCAGCCTGCTCAGTCTCGGGCTCTACGGTAGCCGCACCGAAGACCGGGTCGTTCTCGTAATCGTGCTCGAATTCAGCTTCAACCGGCGCAAACTCAGTCTGAGCAGGTTCGTCAGAAGCTTCGACAGATTCCTCTACGTCTTCCTTCTCCTGTGCGGAGGCGACAGCGGCACCAGCCGCTACGGTACCGGCCGCAGCAAGACCGGCGGCAGGCAGCAGACCCGAAGAGGTACCCTCTTCAGCAGCCTCAACGACAGGCTCTTCAGTGGATTCAACAGCGGCCTCAGCCTCGTTAGCCGCCTGCTTCTGAGCAAGCTCAGCCTCCAGCTCACGCTCGATAGCCTCACGCTCAGCCTCAACCGAGTCAGCACGCTGAACAGCAGCTTCCTGAGTCTCCTCCTGCGAAGTAGCCTCAGCAGCCTCAGCGGTTGCAACGGGCTTAGCCTCGACAGCGGTGCCCTCCAGCAGGAAGCTCTCACGGGTGGTCTGGCCGTCCGCCATACCCAGGTAGGATGCGTGAACCTCCAGGCCGTCACCTAGACGCGGGTTCAGAGAGACCGCCGCACGGTTCCAGGTTGCGCCGGCCTGCTGAGCCTCGGTGTACAGTGCCGCAACGGGTGCGAACCAGTCAACGCCGGGCACGACAATGCCGGTTTCAACCTCACGGCCGCGGTGCAGCAGACGGTAGTGCATATCCTCATCAACCTGGCGCAGTTCCAGGCTCATGGTGCCCGAACCGCGGGTTCGCATGAGCTCCGTGAGGCCGTGGAGAGCGCGCTGCTCGGGGAGAGCGGGCAGGGTTGCCGCACCCTCAACGGGCTCGCTCAGGATGATGGATTCGGCAACCAGTTCAGCTTCGTCTTCGCTGAGCTTCTGCGCAGTGTCCTTCAGCTCAGCAACGGGCTCATCAACGGGCTCATCAGCGGACTCTTCACGAGCAGCAGACTTGCGCTTCTCTGCTTCCTTCTTATCGATGCCCTCTGCGGTCAGCGCGACGCTCTGAGAGGTACCCTTTTCGGTCTTCTCCTCAGCCTTATCAGCCTTTGCGGCGGAGGCAACAGCAGCGGCAGCAGCCACGGGTGCAGCAACAGCGGCAAGAGCAGGAGCTACAGAGGAGCTCTCGACGGGCTCGTCGTCCTCAGAACCGGAGCCTTCAGCCGCGGAGTCCTCAATCTTGGTAGCAGGCTCTTCCGTAGCGGTTTCTTCCGCGGTGCTGTCCTCAACAGCGCTTTCTTCAACAGCGGAAGTGTCAAAGATCAGCTCTGCGGTGTTCTCTTCTTCAGCGTCGAAGTCCTCAGCCTCGAGCGATTCAGAGACGGACGCTTCGTGCTTCTCCTCAACGGATACAGCGGAGAGCAGCTCGGTCTCATCAGAGACCGCGTCTTCTTCCTCAGTAAGTTCAGATGCCAGCAGTTCAGGTGCCTCAACGACAGCCTCAATCGGCTCTTCCTCACCAGCGGCAACAGGCTCTGCAGCCTCTTCTACGCCTGCGGTAAGGTCAATGGTCTCCTCGGATTCGAAGTCTTCAGTAGCATCAGCAACAGGTGCGGGTGCCTCAGAGGCCTCAGCGTCTTCGACAGATTCAGCAGCTTCAGTGGACTCGGGTGCCTCAGCGGACTCTGCTTCCTCAGCAACTACCTCATCAGCGGGAGCTTCTTCAGCGATTACCTCATCGGAGGCGACCTCGCCGAAAGTCTCCTCTTCGCTATCGAGGGTGATGCCCAGGCGAGCAGCGTAGGCTGCCGCCAGGTCGTCCAGGCCGGCGTTCTGTGCCTCGGTGACAGCGGCGCGGGTGCGGGCAGTCTTCAGGTCTTCTGCGGTCAGGGAGTCTTCAGCACCTGCAGATACGTCCTCAGCTGCAGATGCAGAATGAGCGTTCTCAGACTTGTTCTCAGTAGCTTCTACAACAGCGTCAGCAACCTCAAGCTCTTCGCCACCCTCTGCCTCGTCTGCAGCCGCTTCAGCGACCTCAGCGGCAGTATCTTCGACATTCTGGGCACGCAGAGCACGTAGGTGCTCTTCAAACTGGGAACGTGCATCCGCTGCGACGTCCTTAGGCTCCTGCGCCTCGATAGATGCGTCCTCAGCTTCGGACTCTTCATCATCGCGCAGGAACGCGGGGGTAGCGGGCTGAGCAGCCTCAGCAACCGGGGCGACTTCTTCTTTAACGTCCTGGTCCTCAGTATTCTGCTCGACCTCAACAGGCTCCTCAGATTCCTGCGGGAAAGCACCAAGCGCAGCCAGCAGGCTACGACGCTCCTGCTCCTCCGCCTGTTCCTCGGTCAGCTCCTCAGCAGCGGAAGATTCTTCAACCTTCTCATCGCCGTGCAGGAGGGCACGCTTGAGATCCTCAACAGCACGGTGCTCTTCACTCTGCTCATCGTCGTGGTTCTGGTGGCGTGCGCTTTCAGACTTCACGAAGCGGCGCAGGGAGTCCTCCCACTGCTGCTGTTCCATAATCTTTTCGCTCAGTCGTGCGCTCTTGGGAGCGTCTTCGCTTGCCTGTTCTTTCTGAGCCTTGGCAGTTTCGGCGCTCTGTTCTTCGCGCGACTGTTCATCCAACTTCTTCTTGCCGATTCCAAAGAAGCTCATTGGGTGTCCTCCTCCGGCGTGCGCCGTGTGATGGTGCGCCATCTCCTTCAACCCCCGCAGGTGTGTGGGCACGGAGTCGGGAACATGACGCAGATGTCCTCATAATCCTTTTAATTCTATCGTGTGCATAGAGTTTCACCCCGCTACTCGGTGAGAGGTGACGGGGTGAAACTTGTACAGCTTTCAAGGCTTGATGTGGCGAAATAGTCGCGTCTTTACGCCTGACTCATAAGCTTTCGAGTGGCTCTTTAGCGCGCCTCATCGCGGATGGGGTTCGCAGCCTTCGCAGCCTTCGCCAGTTCAAAGCGGACGGCGCGCAGGGCAGTTGCCGCCATGACGCGCACACCAATGCCGATTGCCTGCTCGCTCGGGGCGTAATCGCCCTGATGCAGATCATAGGTGGGGTCGCCGGGGGCACGGGTACCCAGGCGGAACATGGAACCGGGAACTTCCTGCAGCATCCACGCGAAGTCTTCGCCACCCATGGACTGCTCGACCAGCACGATGGAGTCCTCGCCCAGCTCGGCGCGGGCTGCGTTCTCGAGCATGGTGGTTTCCAGATCGGTGTTCACGACCGGGGGTACGCCGCGGATGTGCTCCACCCGCGCCTTCACGCCGAAGGGTACAGCGACCTGCTCGATCACTTCGTCCAGCAGGTTGCCTGCCTGGCGCCAAACCTCAACGTCCAGGCAACGCATGGTACCCGCCAGGTAGCCCTCGGCGGGAATAGCGTTGGGGGCAACGCCAGCACTGACCTGACCCCATGCCACCAGCACACCCGAACGAACGTCGGTGCGGCGGGTTAGCACGGCGGGAACCTGCACAGCAATCTGGCTCATCGCATAGATGAGGTCCTCAGTCAGATGCGGGCGAGAAGTGTGGCCGCCGTGACCGCTCAGATGAATTTTCACGGTATCCGAGGCGCTGGTAATCGCACCGATGCGGGTACCGATCTGGCCCAGGTCCACCTTCGGGTCACAGTGCAGAGCGAAAGCACGCGGAATATCCTTGAGTAGACCCTGCGAAATCATCTGCACCGCACCGCCGGGCAACTGCTCCTCAGCGGGCTGGAAGAGAATACGGACGCTACGGCCCAGCGGGGTCTTCTCGTTCAGCTCGTGCAGTGCCAGCGCCACACCGAGCATGACGGTCTGGTGAATATCGTGACCGCAGGCGTGCATCACGCCGGGCACGGTAGAAGCATAGGGCAGGTCGGTCTGCTCAACAATGGGCAGAGCGTCAATATCGGCGCGCAGAGCCACAGCGAAGGGGCCGCTCCCGATATCTACGTAGCAGCCGGTACCTTCGCAAGCAACGGGGTTCATGCCGGCTTCTCGCAGTCGATTCATGAGGCGCTCAGTGGTCGCCACTTCACGGAAGGAAAGCTCCGGGTTGGCGTGCACTTCGCGGCGGAACTGCACGAGGGTACCCATCATGCGCTCCACCCAGTCGTCGAAGACAGGGGTGGACAAATCGTAGCGAGAATTAGCGAAAACCATACACAGTAGAATAACGCCGCCCGCCGGGGTTTACCTACCCGCTCCCCCTTTCTGACAGCCCTCGAGAATATCTATGACTTTATGACAGATTGTGAAGAGTTTTTGTGCGCGCCCGAGCCCCCGAAAATGCTCTGCCCCATCATTTCCCTCAGCCCTTTTCTGTCAAACAATTCAAGCCGCCACCCGGTGTGGGTGACGGCTTGAATCGTCAATGCTGTATCAGCTGATACCGCGTACTCAGATTAGAGCGAGCGGCTCAGGATTGCCTGCTTCACCTCGGCAATAGCCTTGGTGATCTGGATGCCACGGGGGCAAGCCTCGGTGCAGTTGAAGGTGGTACGGCAACGCCATACGCCTTCCTTGTCGTTGAGGATCTCCAGACGCAGGTCGCCTGCATCATCGCGCGAGTCGAAGATGAAGCGGTGTGCGTTCACGATAGCGGAGGGGCCGAAGTACTGACCGTCGGTCCAGAAGACCGGGCAGGACGAGGTACATGCTGCACAGAGGATGCACTTGGTGGTGTCATCGAAACGTGCACGGTCCTCAATGGTCTGCAGGCGCTCACGCTCAGGCTCGTTCGAGTCGTTGATGAAGAACGGCATGATTTCGCGGTATGCCTGGAAGAAGGGCTCCATGTCAACAATGAGGTCCTTCTCGCAGGGCAGACCCTTGATGGGCTCAACGGTAATCGGCTTGGACAGGTCAAGGTCCTTCAGCAGGGTCTTGCAAGCCAGGCGGTTACGGCCGTTGATGCGCATTGCGTCCGAGCCACAGATGCCGTGTGCGCAGGAGCGGCGGAAGGAGACGGAGCCGTCTACTTCCCACTTGATCTTGTGCAGAGCATCCAGCACGCGGTCGGTGCGGTACATGGTCAGCGGGAATTCATCCCAGTACGCCTCGGAGGAAACTTCCGGGTTGTAGCGACGAATCTTGATGACCACATCGTACGTGGGGATGGAGTCGGAGTCGCCGCCGGTCATACCCTCAAACAGCTTGACGGATTCCGGTTCGGGGAGTTCGTTTTCAGCCATTTTAGTACTTACGCTCCTTCGGCTCGTAGCGGGTGTAGACAACGGGCTTGGTTTCGAATCGCAGGCCCTTGACACCCTCAAACTCGGATTCGGGGTCGAGGTAGACCATCGAGTGCTTCATGAAGTTGACATCGTCACGCTTGGGGAAGTCCTCGCGGTAGTGACCACCACGGGATTCCTTACGGTGCAGCGCGCCAACGGACATGACCTTTGCCAGCTCAATCAGGAAGCCAAGCTCAACAGCCTCAAGCAGGTCGAGGTTGAAGCGCTTGCCCTTGTCCTGGATGGAGATGTTCTTGTAACGCTCTTCCAGTTCAGCAATGGTTGCCAGTGCTGCGCGGATGGTCTCGTCGGTACGGAACACCTGCATGTCAGCTTCCATAGCCTTCTGCAGGTCTGCGCGGATAGCGCCGACCTTCTCGGTGCCCTTGCCTTCGAGGATGCCGTTGAGCATGTTGAGAACGCGATCTGCTGCGTCGTCCGGAACGGGTACGAACTCAGCGGATGCTGCGTACTCTGCAGCCTTGCGACCTGCACGCTTACCGAACACGTTGATGTCCAGCAGGGAGTTGGTGCCCAGACGGTTTGCACCGTGGACGGACACACAAGCGACCTCACCAGCTGCGTAGAGGCCGGGGATGGTCTCCTTGCTGTTGTGGTAGACCTCGGTCTCGTTGTTGGTGGGGATACCGCCCATTGCGTAGTGCGCGGTGGGGAACACCGGGATGGGCTGGTGGTGCGGTTCCACTGCCAGGTAGGTACGAGCGAACTCGGTAATATCGGGCAGCTTCTCGTCGATGTGGGAGGGCTCCAGGTGGGTCAGGTCCAGCAGCACGTAGTCCTTGTGGGGACCGCAACCGCGGCCTTCGCGCACCTCGTTTGCCATTGCACGTGCCACGATATCGCGGGGTGCAAGGTCCTTAATGGTGGGTGCGTAGCGCTCCATGAAGCGCTCACCGTCAGCGTTACGGAGAATACCGCCTTCACCACGAGCACCCTCGGTGACGAGAATGCCCAGGCCAGCCAGGCCTGTCGGATGGAACTGAACGAATTCCATGTCCTCCAGGGGCAGGCCTGCGCGCAGTGCGATAGCCATGCCGTCACCGGTGAGGGTGTGCGCGTTGGAGGTGGTCTTGAAGATCTTGCCACAACCGCCGGATGCGAAGATCACGGACTTAGCCTGGAAGACGTGGACCTCGCCGGTTGCCAGGTCGTAGGAGACGACGCCGGCGGGGCGGGGCTTGCCCTCTTCGTCCTTGACCAGGATCAGGTCGAGAACGTAGAACTCGTTGTAGAACTCCACATTGTGGCGAACGCAGTTCTGGTAGAGGGTCTGCAGAATCATGTGGCCGGTACGGTCAGCTGCGTAGCATGCGCGGCGCACAGCAGCCTTACCGTGGTCACGGGTGTGGCCACCGAAGCGGCGCTGGTCGATGCGGCCTTCGGGGGTTCGGTTGAAGGGAAGACCCATCTTTTCCAGGTCGAGCACAGCGTCAATAGCTTCCTTAGCCATGATTTCTGCTGCGTCCTGGTCGACCAGGTAGTCGCCACCCTTGACGGTGTCAAAGGTGTGCCACTCCCAGTTGTCCTCTTCAACGTTAGCCAGAGCGGCGCACATGCCACCCTGTGCCGCACCGGTGTGGGAGCGGGTGGGGTATAGCTTGGTCAGTACCGCGGTGCGAACTCGCTGACCGGCCTCAATGGCGGCACGCATACCTGCGCCGCCGGCACCGACGATCACTACATCGTACTTATGTACCTGCATGATGTTCTTTCTGTGTTTTAGATGTTTTCGTTTGTCTCGGATACGTCGCCGTTAGCGTGCCGAGCAGAAGCTGGGGAGCAGTTCAGCCGCTGCGCCGGAGGGGCAGGGGTCGAACGCGAAGATGGTGAGGGTACCAACCAGCAGGACGAATGCGCATGCTGCGAAGAGGATGACCTTCAGCCAAACGCGCAGGCGGTCCTTCTCTGCGTAGTCATCGATGATGACGCGGATGCCGTTAGCACCGTGCAGCATAGCCAGCCAGAGCAACAGCAGGTCCCAGACCTGCCAGAAGGGGTTCGCCCACTTGCCGCCCACGAAGCCGAAGTCGATGGCGTGGATGCCGTCGCCGACCATGAGGTTGGAGAACAGGTGGCCGAAAATCAGCACGACGAGTACGACGCCGGACAGGCGCATACCCAGCCAAGCGAACATCTCAAAGTTGTTGCGCTTGGAGGAGGAGCGGTTGTATTTCACACCGTCGATGCGGTTGTCACGCAGACGGGGTACATAGGTGCGGGGCTTAAGCGGAGTAGCCATAGTTTAGTGACCTCCCATGTGCGAGAAAACGATCGGCAGGTGACGTGCTGCGAAGCCAGCAACGGTGATTGCCCAGAGGAAAAGCACAACCCAGAGAATCTTGATGTGCGTGTAAGTTGCCTTCTGGCTGATTTCGACGTTGCCGTCCTTGTTCTTCGCCTGGATGTGCTCCACGTGCGAGTTGGTTGCCTTACCCCAGAAGTCAATGAGGATAATGCGAATACCGTTAAACGCGTGGTAGACGATGGCGGCGACAAGCGCGGTCTCACCCAGACCCATGATGGGGTTCTTGTACAGGCTCAGTACGCCGTTGTAGGCCTCCGGGGAGATACGCACGACGGCAGTATCCAGGATGTGTACAAGAAGGAAGAAGAAAATCGCGATACCGGTAATGCGATGAGCAACCCAGGACCACATGCCCCAGCGGCCGCGGTAGAGGGTTCCTTTAGAACCATTCAACACTGAATAACCTCCTGCTGCGACGGCGAGCTTCCGGGTTCTGAGGGGTCATTGTGACCCTCAGCTTCCGGGCACAGCTGTGTGCTCACCGACTGCTTTTGTTCGTCTGTTACTTCCAAGATATCAGGTAAATTCACAGCTTATTGACACCCTGTTTAGGGAATTTTTACAGGTTCTAAAAGTGAATTAGGGCATGTTTTTATTACCATATCGCCTACTTCCCTGTGTTTGTGCGGAACTTACCTTAACCTAACCTCAAACATCGCCTAAATGAGAGCCGCCTGACACTTTTTTGTTAAAACCTAAAAGAATTCGATATATGACAAATTGACCCGCTATTCTTGAAGCGATGAATACTGCACTCACTCGATTCCGCCCGCTCATTCCCGCCGGCGGTGTTGGCTCGCGTTTGTGGCCCCTGTCCCGCGCGCACGCCCCGAAGTTCCTGCTCGACCTCACCTCGTCGGGCAATTCTCTGCTGCGTGACACCTACGACCGTCTCATCGATCTCAGCAACGGTTCCGTCATGGTGGTTACCGGCACTTCGCACGCCAATGCGGTTACCCAGCAGATTCCTGAACTGCGGGCCGCTGACCTGGTACTGGAGCCCTCCCCCAAGGATTCGGCTGCAGCTATCGGCTTGGCTTGCGCCATCATCCACCGCCGCGAACCGGACGCTATCATCGGCTCCTTCGCAGCTGACCACGTCATCAGCCCGGTGGACGAGTTCCAGCGCGTGGTGACCGAGGCTGTCATCACCGCGGCAACCGGCAAGATTGTCACCATCGGCATTACCCCCACCGAGCCCTCCAGCGCGTTTGGCTACATTCACGCCAGCGAGTCCCTGGGCATCGAGGGTGCACCCAACGCGCACGCGGTGGACACCTTCGTGGAGAAGCCGGACACCACTACCGCACAGAAGTACCTGGATTCCGGCGAGTACACCTGGAACGCAGGCATGTTCGTGGCACCGGCGGCTCTGATGCTCAAGCACCTCGAGGCGAACGAGCCCGAGCTGTACGCGGGCATCATGGAGATTGCTAACGCATGGGACACCCCCGAGCGCGAGGCCGTCATGGAGCGCGTGTGGGAGACCCTGCCGAAGACCGCTATTGACTACGCGGTGGCAGAGCCCGCCGCAGCTGCAGGCGACGTTGCAATGGTTCCCGGCTCCTTCAGCTGGGACGACGTTGGAGACTTCGACGCCGTGGCACGCCTGAACACCGAGAAGAGCGGCGAAGAGCTGACCATCCTCGGCGAGAAGGACAACGTCATTAACCACGGTTGCTCCGGCATTGTTGTTGCGAACACCGAGCGTAAGATCTCTATCATTGGTCTCGATGACATCGTTGTGGTGGATACCCCCGATGCTCTATTGGTCGCTCCGCGCTCCAAGGCTCAGGCTGTCAAGGACGCTGTGGGTGAGGTCAAGGCGCGAGGCCTGAACAACCTCCTTTAAGTTTTTAGCCCCGAGTAGGTACGTGAACCCTATTCGAGCAAAAGACACCTCTAGAAACCGGCTCTCTTCTTTTCAGAAGGGAGCCGGTTTTTCTTATGCCCTGATGAGACACTTCGCGGGTCGGTTCAAGGCTTTCGCATAGTGGGGCCGGGAAGGAATCCCCCTTCGAATGAGAAGAGCGCAGGACGCCCTGCAGGCCCGACGCAGACTGCACTTCCAGACTCTGATATGAGCCAAGGAGTAGCTTCTATAGAGAACCATTCTCATGTTAATCTTGGTGCATGCACATGACCCGTAAGTTTTTCCTCACCCGCGCCGGCGCACTCGGCGCAGTAGCCGCCCTCGCCCTGACCGCATGCGGCTCCCAGACCACCCAGAACGCCCAGACTGGCCAGAATACGCAGACCAGCCCCAGCGCTTCTACCTCTGCAAGCGCAACCCCCACACCCATCACCGAGGGCAAGGGCGCGGCAAGCCGCGTCGCCATCACCTACGACGGCGGCGTGCTCGTCTACGACGCCAAGGACATGAAGCTGCTCGCAGACATCCCCAAGGAAGGCTTCTTGCGCCTCTCCGACTCTGGCGATAACCGCCACCTCGTCGTTGCAGACGGCAACAGCTACACCTTCCTGGACACCGGCGTATGGTCCGTAGCGCACGGCGACCACTCGCACTACTACACCACTTCCCCGTCGCTGTCTTCGCTGTCTCTTGCAGCTGACCACACCGGTCACGTGATCAAGGACAACGGCAAGGTTGCGGCATTCGCTGACGGCACCGGTTCCTTCGCCGTGTACGACCCGGCGAAGCTGACCCACGATAAGCGCACCGCATCCTCCCTGGAGACCACTACCGTCACCCTGCCGAAGCCGCACCACGGCTTCGCAATCCCGCTGCCCAACGACCAGTACCTGGTAGCGGTTGGCGATTCGAAGACCCGCACCGGTGCCGCTGTTGTGGACGCGCAGGGTAAGACCGTTCTCGAGAGCCCCGCATGCCCCGGCGTACACGGTGAAGCTATCGCCAAGGACGGCGCGTTCTCCATCGGCTGCACCGACGGCGCGCTGGTCTACAAGGACGACAAGTTCACCAAGATCACCAACCCCGAGGACCCGTACTCGCGTTCCGGTAACCAGGCTGGTAAGGCTGACTCCCAGTACGTTCTGGCGGATTACAAGACCGATAAGGACGCAAAGCTGGAGCGCCCGGAGAAGTTCTCCATCATCGACACCGTTGCGGCAACCCGCACCGTCTACTCCCTGCCCTCTGGCGTGAGCTACACCTTCCGTTCGCTGGCTCGCGGTCCCCAGGGGGAGGCGCTGCTGCTGACCACCGACGGTAAGCTGCGCGTCTTCGATCCGGCAACCGGTACCGAGCTCGGCTCCGTACAGCTCATGGAGGCGTGGACCGAGTCTGAGACCTGGCAGGATGAGCGCCCGGCGCTGTGGGTGGACGGTAAGACCGCCTACGTGACCGACCCGGCGACCAAGAAGCTCATTGCGGTATCCCTGTCGAACCCGGCAGCACCCAAGGAGCTGATGAGCGTGGAGCTTCCGAAGACCCCGAACGAGATCCTGGGTGTTTCCTCCGCGAATGCTGCACCGGTTGAGGCTGACGCACACTAGTCCGGCGAGTCTGGCGAGCCTCACGAGGGCCACTCCCACTAGGACACTCCCACTAGGGTTCTCACGCTGAGGCAAACCTAGCGAAAGCATAAAGAGAGATGCGACCGATAACCTATCGGTCGCATCTCTCTTTATGTATGCAGGGTTTATGCGCCAGCCACTAACGGAGCGGCAGAACCCCAATCTCTTCCCAGTTCTGCCCGTCGTAGGAATAGTAATGCAGATGATCCACGGTGAAGGTACGCCGCTCGGCGGGTAGGGCATCAAACACCTCACGGGCGTTCGCTGCCTGCTCCTCCGTCAGCCCGTGGCCTAAGGTCACGTGCGGCACGTACGGGAAGGACGCCGCACCGGCACCGAACAGATCAACCAGCTTCCGGTGAATCTGCTCAAACTCGGTCTTGCCCGCCTCCAGGTTCAGGTACTCCACCTCGGTCACCGGGCGGAAGGAGTGTACCGTACCCCAGCGCGCCTCAAAACGCGGCACGTCCAGAGCCTCACGAACCTTCGGGGATTGAAAGGCTTCCAGCAGAGACTCGTTTAGTTCCGCCAGGTACACAGTCACGTGCGTGCTGATAGGTGCCGCAGCACCGCCTACTACCGTGCGCTTCCATTCTTCCAGGCGCTGAGCATTCTCACCGCTCAGGTGCGCAATAACGCTCAGGTAGCGGTGACCGGGTTTCAGGGTCGGGGATACAGGAGCCTTCGTGGGGCTCGAAGAGTTCTCTTGTGCTGTCATCTCAATCGTGCAGGTAATGCAGTGTCTCAGCCGGGCAGGCTGAACAGCGCGCTAGATTGCTGAGGCAGGCAGGAAGCCAACCTTCTTGTACACGTTCTCAATGGTGACGGTAGCGATCTCGCGGGCAGCGGATGCGCCCACAGCCAGCAGGCGGTCCAGCTCGGCGGGGTCGTCCATCAGCTCGAGGGTACGCTCACGCACCGGGGTGAGGCGCTCCACCACGATATCGGCAAGATCGACCTTCAGGTGGCCGTACATCTTGCCCTCGTAGCGTGCCACGATCTCATCGATGCTCTCGCCGGTCATTGCCGAGTAGATGGAGAGCAGGTTGGAGACGCCGGGCTTAGCCTCGCGGTCATAGGCGATGACGGAGCCGTCATCGGTCACGGCGGACTTGATCTTCTTCTGGGTGACCTTGGGGGTGTCCAGAAGCTTGATCAGGCCCTTATCGGATGCCGCCGACTTGGACATCTTCGAGGTCGGGTCCTGCAGGTCGTAAATCTTAGCGGTTTCCTTCAGGATCACCGGATCGGGCACCACGAAGGTCTCACCGAAGCGGGAGTTGAAACGCTGAGCCAGGTTACGGGTCAGCTCCAGGTGCTGACGCTGGTCCTCACCCACGGGCACGCCGTCCACCTGGTAGAGCAGGATGTCGGCAGCCATCAGAATCGGGTAGGTGAACAGACCCACGGAGGCGTTCTCAGCGCCCTGCTTCTGGGACTTGTCCTTGAACTGGGTCATGCGGGACGCCTCGCCAAAGCCGGTGAAGCAGTTCAGAACCCACGCCAGCTGCGCGTGCTCGGGAACGTGCGACTGCACGAACAGCGGGGTGCGGGTCGGGTCAATGCCGGAGGCGATGTACTGCGCCGCAGTCAGACGGGTGCGCTCACGCAGTTCCTCGGGGTTCTGCGGAACGGTGATAGCGTGCATATCCGGAATGAAGAAGAGGCATTCGTTATTCGGGTCCTCCTGCAGAGCCACCCAGTTGTTCACGGCACCAATGTAGTTACCCAGGTGCATCGAATCAGCCGACGGCTGTGCACCCGAGTAGATACGCGCCTTCTGCTGAGAGGCGTTAGGGATGAGGGACTTATCCTGCTTCTTTTCGTCTGCCATAGTTATTTCCTGTGCAGTTCTTCCTGTGCGGTGCTGCGGACGGTGCAGCACATCTTCAAAAACTTATCTGTAGGTGGGTTCGCGTCTTACTCACCGATGCGGTAGTCAACCACGAGCGGCGCGTGATCGCTGAACCGCTCATCGTAGCTTGCCGCGCGGTCCACGACCGCCTCCACAGCGCTTTCGGCGAGCGCCGGGGTCGCCATGTGGTAGTCGATACGCCAGCCTGCGTCATTATCGAACGCCTTACCGCGGTAGGACCACCAGGTGTAGGGGCCGGGCACCTGACCCGCCAGCTCACGAGCCACATCGCGGTAGCCGATGTCGCCGAAGAAGCGGTCAAAGTAGGCGCGTTCCTCCGGCAGGAAGCCGGCACGCTTCTGGTTAGCCTTCCAGTTCTTAATGTCCAGCTCGGTGTGGCCCACGTTCAGGTCACCCACAATGAGCACGTGATCCGAGTGCTTAGCGAGTTCGGGCATGCGCACCAGCATGCGCTCCAGGAAGCGGTACTTATCGTCCTGCTTCTGGGTGCCGACCTCACCGGAGTGAACGTAGGCGCTGACCACGGTCAGGGTCTTGCCGTTGGGCAGAACGTAGTCCGCCTCAACCCAGCGGCCCGAGTCGTCAAAGTACTCTTCGCCGATGTTCGAGCGGGTTGCGACCGGCTGGTTCTCCAGAACCTCACCGGCGGAGTTCGGGGTGCGGCGGGTCGCCACCAGAACGCCGGCACGGCCCTTAGCGGCAGCCTCCGCGTGCAGAATATGCCACTGGGATTCGTCCAGCAGCTCACGCACGATAGCGTCGGGGGCGCGCACCTCCTGCAGGCAGAGAATGTCGATGTCACGGTTCGCCAGCCACGCCGCCATATCCTTCTTGTAGGCGGCTCGGATACCGTTCACATTCACGCTTGCCACGCGAAGCAGACCGCTCGGGCGCGGTGCAGGAGTAGTAGAAAAATGCATAGTCTTAATTATGCCAGTTTGAGGGAAGAGAAATTTTCACTCGTGCGCGTTTTTTCTCTGGCTGAACGGTAAACTATTGGGTGATGAATTCACACTCCTCACAGACCACCGACCACGGTGCCCCCTCACATTCTGCGGGCACCACCACACCCGAAAGTACTGCTCACAACGCTGAGAGCCGCTACGAGCTACCCCCGATTCCCGGCCCGAAGTATGAGCAGGTTATCCACTATATTGAGCAGCGCTATATCATTCCCGGCAAGCCCGGCGATAAGCTGCCCACCGAACGTATGATTCAGCAGAACTTTGGGGTGAGCCGCCAGACGGTTCGTAGCGCCCTGAAGGTTCTGATTGAACGCGGCCTGCTCTACAACGTGCAGGGCTCCGGCACCTACGTTGCCGAGCGCACCGACGCCACCTACATTCCGCGCGTGGACACCTTCGCCGACGATATGCGCCGCCGCGGTTTCGAAGGCACCACCCGCATGATTGCGACCCGCTGGATGGACGCCACCGAAGAGATCTCCACCCACCTATCCGTGCCGGTGGGCGAGAAGGTGCTGTTCGTGCGCCGTCTGCGCCTTGCCGACCACGAAGTCATCGGTTTTGAGCGTTCCTACTTCGTGAAGGCAGCCGCAAGCAGCATCCTGGACGCCATGATGGCAGAAATGTCCGGCACTTCGAGTTCCCTCGATCAGCTCGCTAACACTCCCAACGCAATCAAGCACGCTCGCGTACGCACCAGCGCGGCGCTCTTCACCGACGCCGACGCCGAAGCGTTCAACCAGCAGGTACCCGTGGGCGAGGCGGCGTTCAAGGTCTGCGCAACCGGCTACACCGAGGAAGGTAGCCCGGTCGAGTATACAGAGACCCTGTACCTCGCTGATGCCTACTTCTACGAGATGATTCTCTAGCACCTACCTTTTCTTGTGATGACAGTGTGAAGGGCGGTGCCCCGGTAGATTGTTCTACCGGGGCACCGCCCTTTTGAGTTATCAGCTCTGAAATGTTGCGAGCCTTATGCCGCCTGACGCTCCGCGGTCTCAACCACGTTCACCAGCAGCTCCGCGCGGGTCATCGGGCCCACGCCACCGGGGTTCGGGGAAACCCAGGACGCCTTCTCAGCCGCCTCCGGGGAGACGTCACCGAAGAGCTTCTTCTTGCCGGTTTCCGGGTCCTCAGCGCGGGAAACACCAACGTCCAGCAGGATTGCGCCGTCCTTGACCTGGTGAGCCTTCAGCACGTGCGGAACACCCACAGCAGCAACAATAACGTCAGCCTCGCGCAGCACCTCATCCAGGTTCTCGGTACCGGTGTGCGCCAAGGTTGCGGTTGCGTTCACCTCGCGGCGGGTCAGCAACAGGCCCAGCGGGCGGCCCACGGTAATGCCGCGGCCGAGCACCACAACGTTCTTACCATTCCAGTCGATACCGTGGCGCTTCACCAGCTCAATCACACCGTTCGGGGTGCAAGGAAGCGGGGAATCCAGCGGCTCAGAAACGTTCAGCACGAGCTTACCGAGGTTGGTCGGGTGCAGGCCGTCAGCGTCCTTCTCGGGGGCGATGCGCTCGAGCACGCGGTTGGTGTCCAGGTGCTTGGGCAGGGGCAGCTGCACAATGTAGCTGGTGCACGCCGGGTCGTTGTTCAGCTTGTCGATCTCTGCGTCGAGCTCTTCCTGAGTAATGTCACCGGGCAGGTCCACGCGGATGGAGTTAATACCGATCTCTGCGCAGTCGCGGTGCTTAGCGCCCACGTACGAGCGGGATGCCGGGTCGTCACCGACCAGGACGGTGCCCAGGCCGGGGGTAATACCCTTAGCCTTCAGCGCCTCGACGCGCTCCTTCAGCTCTTCCTTGATGGCTGCGGCGGTTGCGTTACCGTCTAGAATCTGGGGCATTGTTTTTCCTTCCATAGATTGCGGCGGGTTCGCCGAAACGGATGGTCTGTGTGTTGAGTTCTAGGGTGTGTGCCTAGGAGGTGCCACTCCCCCGCCGCATCCCTCAATGGACGTGGCGGGTAGAGCGGCAAAAAGTAAGAGGGCGAAATAACCCCGCCCGCTCAGCACCCACGAGGAGATGTTGAGCGAACGGGGTCATTCATGGGTCTACCAGTTCTCGCTACCCTGGTAGAGGGGGTACTTGGCGCACAGTGCCTCAACGCGGGCACGCAGCGCGGCGATGTCCGGGTTCGGCAGCAGTACGGAGGCGATAATGTCGGCAACCTCGGTGAAGCCCTCGGCGTCGAAGCCGCGGGTCGCCAGCGCGGAGGTACCGATACGCAAACCGGAGGTCACCATCGGCGGGCGCGGGTCGTTCGGCACAGCGTTACGGTTGACGGTAATGCCGGCATCGTGCAGCAGGTCCTCCGCTTCCTTACCGTTGAGGGCGTGGTTGCGCAGGTCAACGAGCACCAGGTGAACGTCGGTACCGCCGGATGCAATCGAAACGCCGGCGTCCTTCACGTCCTGCTGCAGCAGGCGCTTTGCCAGGATCTGTGCACCCTCAACGGTGCGCTTCTGACGGTCCTTGAACGCATCAGATGCGGCAACCTTGAACGCGGTAGCCTTCGCAGCAATCACGTGCATGAGCGGACCGCCCTGCTGGCCGGGGAACACAGCGGAGTCAATCTTCTTCTTCAGTTCCTCGGTGCAGAGGATGAAGCCGGAGCGGGGGCCGCCCAGGGTCTTGTGCACGGTGGAGGAGACCACGTGTGCATGCGGGACGGGGTTCGGGTGCAGACCCGCAGCCACCAGGCCCGCGAAGTGTGCCATGTCCACCCACAGGTACGCGCCGATTTCGTCCGCAATCGCGCGGAATGCGGCGAAGTCCAGCTGGCGGGGGTACGCGGACCAGCCGGCAATAATCAGCTTGGGGCGCTCAGCCAGAGCCAGTTCACGCACCTGTTCCATGTCAACGCGACCGGACTCGTCCACACCGTACGCGACAACGTTGTACAGCTTACCGGAGACGTTCAGCTTCATGCCGTGGGTCAGGTGGCCACCGTGTGCCAGGGACAGACCCATGATGGTGTCGCCGGGGTTCAGCAGTGCGTGCATGACGGCGTTGTTCGCCTGCGCACCGGAGTGGGGCTGGACGTTGGCGTGCTCAGCGCCGAAGAGTTCCTTCACGCGGGAAATAGCGAGGGACTCAACGATGTCAACGAATTCGCAGCCGCCATAGTAGCGGCGGCCGGGGTAACCCTCAGCGTACTTGTTGGTCAGTACCGAGCCCTGGCTTTCGAGGACGGCACGGGGGACGAAGTTCTCGGATGCAATCATCTCGAGGGTGTTCTGCTGGCGCTTGCGCTCCAGCTCAATGGCTTCTGCAACCTCGGGGTCGAGGTCGGCGAGGGGCATCTCGAGGATCTTCTGCTCGGACATTACGCTCCTGGGAGTGTTTTTGCGTTATCTTCGGTCGCTCATCATCGGGGTTTCCGCGGCGTATGCCGGGCGTTCTTCAGGAGGCGGCGGGCGCCTCCAACTGAAAACCCCGAATGAAAAAAATATGAGCTACACCTCATAATACCGTAAAGCCCGCTTTCCTTCGAGAAGGAAAACGGGCTTTACCAAGCATCACGATGAAGTTTTCACGGTGTCTGCGCGAGTCCGGCGCGGGGCGCACAACACACCCCGGCGGGCTTATTGGCGGCAGTTTACGCAGGTCTGTGCGCCCTACGCCTGACGCAGAATAGCGGAAGCGTACTCCAGGTACGCCTCGCGAGCGCTCTCCTTCTTACCGCCAGCCACCAGCTGGGTCTGCACCACGTAACCGGTCAGCACCGACAGCACCGCGGCACCGATAACGGTCAGCCACTCTTCAAGCTCTTCTTCGGTGAAGTCCAGCTCAGCGGCACCCCAGGCGCGGTAGCGTTCCAGGGACTGATCGCGCAGGTAGCTCAGCTGTTCAGACACCACGGTCGCCAGCTGCGGCATTGCCACAGCCTCGCCCCAGGTGACGAGCAGGTGACGGCGAATCTTGGGGGTGTCCAGCACCTTCAGGCACCCGAACACGTAGTCCCAGGGCTGTTCGGCGCGGATGCGGTCGAAGGGCGCCATGTCCATGCGGGCTGCCGCCAGGATAATCTCATCCTTGGAGGAGAAGTGGTTATAAATCGCTCCAGCAGACAGGCCAGTGGCCGCAATAATCTCGCTCATCGAAGCCTTCTGATAACCCTGCTTGATGAAGCATTCGCGGGCGGTCTCTACAATCTGAGAACGCCTGTTCTTTTTGTATTCTTCGCTGACTTTAGGCACACCCTAATCCTAGCGAACTTTTAGCCAATCCGTGCGCATCCTGGTCGCCGTTGACGCGCCCTCATGCGCAAATCCGGCGCAAAATAGAGCAAAAATTCTATAAATACGACTGCCCACAATACGGATGCTCCACCGCAGATGTTCCAACACGAATGTCCCAGGTGGAGAGAATGAAAAAGCGGGGCATCCCAGGCTCACCAGAAGGTTCACCCTAGAATGCCCCGCTCACAGCGGGCAGCTCAGCGCAGGCTGAGCCCGCTACACATTTTTAGTGGAAGAAGTGGCGGGTACCGGTCAGGTACATGGTCACGCCAGCAGCCTTAGCCGCCTCGATAACTTCCTCGTCGCGGATCGAACCGCCCGGGTGCACGACGGCACGCACGCCGGCGTCCAGCAGCACCTGCAGGCCGTCAGCGAAGGGGAAGAACGCGTCGGATGCGGCAACCGCACCGCGGGCACGCTCGTTACCTTCACCGCCGAGAGTGTTCGCGCGCTCCACCGAAAGCTTGCAGGAATCCACGCGGTTCACCTGGCCCATGCCGATGCCCACGGCGGCACCGTTATCGGCAAGCAGAATAGCGTTGGACTTGGGCGAACGCAGTGCACGCCACGCGAACTCGAGGTCACGCAGGGTTGCCTCGTCAGCCGGCTCACCGGCAACCAGGGTCCAGTTCTTCGGGTCGTCACCCTCAGCCTGTAGGCGGTCAGCCTCCTGGAAGAGTGCGCCACCGGAAATGGGGCGGTACTCGATAGCCTCGCGGGCAAAGTTCTCGGGCAGAACCAGCAGGCGCAGGTTCTTCTTCTCACGCAGGATCTCCAGCGCCTCGGGCTCGAAGCCGGGAGCCACGATCACCTCGGTGAAGATGCCCTTGACGGTCTGAGCCATAGCGGCGGTCACCGGGCGGTTAGCGGCAATCACGCCACCGTATGCGGACAGCGGGTCGCAAGCGTGCGCCTTCGCGTGAGCGTCCGCAATCGGGTCAGCCGCACCGGGGGTTGCCACAGCAATACCGCAGGGGTTGTTGTGCTTGATAACGGCAACAGCCGGCTCGTCGAAGTCGTAAGCGGCACGCAGAGCAGCGTCAGCATCAACGTAGTTGTTGTAGCTCATCGCCTTACCGTGCACCTGCTCCGCCTGAGCAATACCGGGGGCAGCGGCGGGGTCAACGTACAGGGCGGCACGCTGGTGCGGGTTCTCACCGTAACGCAGGGTCTCGCTGCGCTCGAAGCCCAGGCCAGCGTACGGGGGCCAGAAGTTAGCGTCCTCATCCTGCAGGAACTGGGATGCGGTCCAGGTAGCCACAGCGGTGTCGTATGCGGCGGTGTGGGCGAATGCGCCAGCGGCAAGGCGGCGGCGCTCGTCCAGGGAGAAGCCACCGTTCTTAGCGGCCTCAACGGTGCGCGCGTAGTCGGCGGGGTCTACCACAATAGCGACGGCGTCGTGGTTCTTCGCGGCAGCGCGAACCATGGAGGGGCCACCAATGTCGATCTTCTCGATGATGGCGTCCTGATCGGCACCGGATGCAACGGTCTCAACGAAGGGGTACAGGTTCACAACCACCAGGTCGAACGCCTCAACGTCCAGCTCTTCGAGGGTGTCGATGTGCTCCTGCTTGCGGCGGTCAGCCAGAATACCGGCGTGGATGCGCGGGTGCAGGGTCTTCACGCGGCCCTCGAGGCACTCGGGGAAACCGGTCACTTCGGTGACCTCGGTGACGGGTACGCCTGCTGCCGCGATGGTGGATGCGGTGGAGCCGGTGGAGACCAGCGCGACGCCAGCCTCGTGCAGGCCGCGGGCGAACTCCTCCAGACCGGTCTTGTCGTAGACGGAAATGAGGGCGCGGCGCAGGGGCACGCGATCGAGCTCAATGAGAGACACAAATACTCCGATGCTTTAGACGTGCACGCCGGTTCTCGGCGGCACAGCTGGTGGATGGACGTAGCCTGCCCGGATAGACAGGGCATGTGTGGGGGTATTCCCCGCCGCTGTGCACCTTCCCCTCAGGGGTACTCGGGTGCCACAACGGAACGTGTGTGGGCGGCGGGGGTTGAGCTCGGCTCATTCCGCCGCGAAAAATTTAGTGGGCGGAATTAGCTGTCAGATACAGCACCGTGGGATTCAGCGAGAGATGCGATGGTCTGCACGAGCAGGCGGCGCTCCTGCACCTTAATGCGTTCGTGCAGGGTCTCTTCGGTATCGTCGTCCAGAACGGGCACTGCCGCCTGGGCGAGGATGGGGCCGGTGTCAACGCCCGCATCCACAAAGTGGACGGTCAGGCCGGTGATCTTCACGCCGTGGGCCAGGGCGTCACGCACGCCGTGCGCACCCGGGAAGGAGGGCAGCAGGGCGGGGTGGGTGTTAATAATGCGGTTGCTGAAACGCTCAACCAGCTGCGCGTCAACAATACGCATGAAGCCGGCGAACACAATGTAATCGGGGTCGTAGGAAGCGACCTTTTCTTCCAGCGCGCGGTTCCAGGAGGGGCGGTCGGCGTAGTCGCCGGGCTGCACCAGGAAGGTGGGCACACCCGCCGCCTGGGCACGCTCAATACCCAGACAGGGCTTGTCGGCGCCCACTGCCGCAATGTCGAGGGGAAGCTCGCCCGCTGCTACAGCGTCGAGGATGGACTGAAGATTCGTTCCGGAGCCGGATACCATAACCACAATTCGCACCCGACTAGTATAACCCGTCTCACACCCTTATCCAAAGGGGTAAGAGGTTCACAACGCACCCAAAACCCAATGGTGAGCACAAAGAAACCCCGGCGGGACGAATCCTCACCGGGGTTCACTGGAGTTTATGGGGGTTTGTGGGGGTTCACCGGGGTTTGCTGGGCGCAAACTCAACGGGTCGCGAACTCAATAGGCCGCATACTCAATAGGTCACGGGCGGACGGGGCGGTACCCTTATAGGTATGTCTACTCCCCCGCAGAACACTCCAAACAACGCACCGCAGCAGCCCACCCCGAGCAACGGTGCGCCGCAGAACCAGCAGGTTCCGCCGCGAGCGCCGCAGAACATGATGCCGCAGCCTCGAGGACCTCAGGGTAAGAGGCCGCGCAAGCCCATCGACCCCATCGAACAGCAGAAAGCGAATATTCGCACCTCGCTCATGCTGATTGCTGCCGCGCTGGTGATTTTTGCGGCGTCTTCCTTCGTGCTCTCCACGATGCCGCTTTTCTTGGCGCTCTTCATCTTCGCGCTCGCCGGCATTACCCTGAGCATTATTGCGATCGTGCGCACCGCCGTCTACCGCGGCCCCTGGTTCTTCTACATTGCCGCGGGCGTCAGCATTATCTACGGCGCGATGACCCTGCTCGGCGGCATTGGTCTTGCCCTCATGCCCGGCGCGCAGGAGTACCGCGAGTGCCGCGCCGCCGCGCTGACCCAGACCGACATGTACACCTGCGACCAGAAGTTCCAGGGCACGATGGACAAGCTCACCGGCACGTCCAGCTCTAGCTCTTCCGCAGCTCGTTAGGGGTTCTGCGCGCTAGTTCTTCTTGCGGGCGTTAGAACCCTGCGCATTAGAGCCCTGGGACTTCGAGGAGCTGACATCCAGCGGGGGCAGCTCCACGGTAGACGCCTCATCGGTCACCAGCGGAAGGATGCCGGTCTGGCTACGAACCTCAAAGATGCGGCTCATCGCCTGATCGGCAGAGAGGACATCCAGCTCACGATCCACAAAATCACGTTCTAGGTCGTTCTTCTGCTTCTTGCGTGCCGCCTTAGCCGCCTTCTTCGCCTCGCGCTTCTGCGCACGCTCAAGCGCGCGGTCGCTGGTACGATTATCGCCGGCGCGGTCCTGCGCGGCAGATTCAGCATGGGAACCCTCAGTCGGCTCGGCACCTTGCGCTGCGGCAGGCTGTTCAATACCAAAGCCGAAGTACGCCATAATGCGGCTCGCGCGGCCCTTCGAACGCGGCGCCTGCTCCGCAGGCTCTTCAACAGCGTTCTCACGCTCAGCCGCTACAGGCTCAGCAGCCTCGTAGACGGGCTCCTGAATCAGCTCGCGAGTCTCCTCCTCGGAGGAGTCATGAGCGTACACGGCGGGGTCATAGATGCCGTGCTCGTCAGCACTGTACTCGTTGGAGGCAGGTTCAACAGATGCTTCAATGCTCTCGTAATCCTCAGCCTGCGCAGAGTCAGAGTGGGCAGAGTCAGCGTGGGCAGAGTGCAGGTAATCGACCTGCTGAACGGCCTCAATCGGCTCGTACTGCTCAGCAGAGCTTTCTTCGGCAGTAGCCTCTTCGGAGGCGGGCTCTTCAGCCACCTCTTCGCGCTCTGCAACAATCTCGGCGAAAGCGTCCGCCGCCGCACGCTGCGCCAGCTGCTCAGTCGCCTCCACGGGGACGGCAACCACCGGCTCCTGCGGATGCACCGGAACGTGACCGGTCGCAACCTCAGACACAACAGACTGCTCAGGCTCAGAGACATTCTTCTCAGAAACCTTCTTAGAGGCAGCCGCGCGTGCCGTCTCTTCCACCTCGCGCTCAGCTGCTTCACGTTCTGCAGCCTCACGAGCGGCGACTTCCTCAGCTTCACGCTCTGCAGCTTCACGCTCAGCCGCCTCACGTGCCGCAGCTTCCTCAGCCTCACGCTCCATACGCTCTGCACGCGCCTGCGCACGCTGCTCACGACGCTCCGCAAAACGCTCACGGCCCTGTGCAAAACGCTCACGGGTCGAGGCAGTAAAACTCATCAGACGCTCACCCAGGTTCGGGCGCTCATCCGCAAAACGAGGCAGCTCACGGCTGCTATCCGGCACCAGGGCGCGGCTCAGCAGCATACCGAAAGTCACGCCGGCACCCACCGTCAACGCGGTATGCGCCGCAAAAGTCAGCGGCTCAGCACCAACCTCCGTAAAACGACCAATACCCAGGGAGCCGTACGAAATCCAGCCCAGCCACAGGGCACCAAACGACGTCATAATACCGGTCATCACGCCCAGCACCACCGCAGAAATCAGCGCAGACAGCGGGCGGAACGGAACCTTCAGGGCAACCCACTCATCCAGGTGATCCTCACCCTCACGCAAGAACCACCAGCCAGCAATCGCACCGGCACCCAGCGGCACCAGCAGCCCCACCAGACCGAACGTGCCCATCGACTCGGGCACAGCACCCAGAATCGGAAGCATCGGCAAAGTACCAACATCACTACTGGTCAGACCAACCGAGGTACCCGCACCAAAGGAGAAACCGGCACCGGTCGACCACGCAATCGCATAAATCACCAGGTTCGGCAAGAAACCCAGCTGCAACAGAGTCACCGCAGTATCGCCCACAGCGCCCGCATGCAGCTCCTGGTAGGTGGCAACAATCTGCGACCAGCCCGCCAAAATACCGATACCCAAAAGCACCGCACCCAGACCGACCAGCGCCACAAAAGCAACCACCGCAGCACGCACCACAGCCCAGGCATACGAACCCGCCCAACGCGAATACTGACTCATCTGCGAAATCTGCTCCGCAGTATCAACACCCACCATGCGCGAGAGCGAACGCGCCTCACGGTAGCCACCCCACATCAGACCAGCCACCACAATACCCAAAGGCACCAGGGCAGCATTCAAAGCCTGAAGAGGCTGCGGATGCGGGCTCGCCCAACCGTACATCGCCGAACTAATCAGCGCGTAAGTCACCGAACCGGACAGCACCGGAATCAAAAACTCACCCTCATACGAGGCGCGCGCCAGGCGACGACCCGAACGGTAACAGAGCAGCAGAGGCAGAATACTCAAACCCAGCGGCACCAGCGTCATCGTGCCGGCAGAAGCACCAAAAGCAGCCGCAAGATCCAAAGGAACACCGTGAATCAGAAGCCACAGGTGCGCCGACATGGCGGCCACGGAGGAGAACTCCATGTCGCCAAAACCCTTGGTCGCCCACACGGCAGACATCGCCGCAAACACTGCAAGCGCAGAGAACAGGGCAGTAACAATTAGCTCAACAACACCCTGAAGCCACAGAGGCATGGGCATGGAATAACGCGAGATAGGTGAGGTGCTTTTCATCGTCCTTCAATCATGCCACGAATTAACGACGAAACCCGCCTCCGATTAACACTCGAAAGCGGGTTCTCACAACTATTCACACAGGTATTCATCCAGACGCGCACGCGAGGGCGCGTATCCAGCGAAGTTTTACTGCTCAGTCCACGGATTGGAAGCCTGAACACCCCAGGCGCGGTATACCTGCGCCTTAGAAGAAATCAGCTCCAAATCATAGGCGCTCGCGCTCGCCGCCATCAGACCCTCCAGGGCGGCGGTAGGCAGCGGACCGGCATCATCACGACCCACAGCATGCACGCCGCGCGGCGCCTGACGGCCCGCCCACTCGAGGCTCACGCGCGCATCCACATTAATAACGTGGTCGCCAAAGCGCTCAAGAAGTTCCGTAATCCAGCGATCAGTTTCCGGGTAGGGATACAGGCCCTTCAGCTCGCCAATACTCAGCACAGAAATGTACATGTGCCGGAACGAGCGGCGGCGCAGAAAAGCGACCACGGCGGGGTCAGGATCCGCCTTACGGATCTCCGCAAGAACGTCGGAGTCCAGGAGCATACCGGAGAAATTCATACCCCTAATGCTACGCTACGCGCAGACCGGCGTACTGAATAGCGGGGATGCCCTCGGGGTTCGGCAGAAGAAGGAAGTTCAGGAACTCGTCGCGCTTAGAAGAAATGCGGGAGTAATCGTCAATGCTGACTGCGGTGTATCCGCCTCGCGCGGGGACAGCTGCGGCACGCAGGCTTTCCTGGTAGGAGCGGGAGGGGTTCAGAGAGATTGCTGCTTCGGTTGCAGAGCCGTTGTACATGTGACAACCTGCGCCGTGAGTGGCGCGATCCTTTCGCGTTGCTCTTGTCTGTACCAATTACCACCGGTTATTCCGGTGGTGAATACAAACCGCTTCGTCATCCGAGCCACCCGTGAACATGGGGTTGGCGTTCGACCATAGTCGGAGCTTATCAGTCGAAACTCTTGAAGCTGGGTTTAGCTTACAGCATTTTCTCAAGTTAAGTAAAGCGTTTTTTGAAAGAGATTTAGATTATTAGCATTTTGGCTTGTGGGAACGTTTTAAATGGCGGGAATTTTTGATACTGCGCGGAATATCTTATGTGAATACAGGTGTTTTTATGCGTTAAAAACTCCCCCGCCAAAAATACGAAACACGCCCCAAAACACCGCTCAATAGTCGCCCCAGCCACCAGCTCGGCAACCAGCCCGGCAGCCACCCGCAAATGACCGGCGACAAGGCGCAAACCCGCACGATACGCGATAATGAGCTGGTGAGCGCCAACAATCCCTTCCCCGAAATTCCCGTCACCGTACCGCAGATCATTCGCCAGGCCGGGCACCGCACCTACCAGCGCGGTGTCGCCTACCAGCGCAACCGCGAAGTCATCCGCTACAGCTACGACGAAGACGAGCGCACCCTCACCGGGCTCGTCAACGGAAGCACCATCATCCCCTACGAAGTGACCGTTCGCTTCTTCCCCGCCGTCAGCGGCTCCGCAACCTTCACCGCCCGCTGCACCTGCCCCGTGCTCACCGATTGCAAGCACGCCGTAGCGCTCATGCTCACCGCACTCGACCGCGCCTCCGTAGCGAAAAAGGCACTCAGTGAACACCCCGGACCGGTCGGCGTACCCGGTGCCGCGACGAAGGGCGCCACTGCGAAGAGCGCGGACGTTGCGGAGGCGAAGAAATCCGCCGACCCGCTCGCGGCGCTGCGCGCCTCCGGTGCGCTCACCACCGCGGCGAACCTGCCCGCGCCTGATGCAGAGACTGCCGAGCCCGAAAACCCCCAGGGAAGCTTTGCGCTCAACGAGATAGGCGCCTCCCCGGGCCTGCAGGCAGAGGCATCCGCCACCAAAATCTCGGCATGGCGACGCGACCTCTCCTCCGTTCTTTCCGCACGTCAGGACCTTGCGGGCATTGATTCGATGCGCGTGAGCGGCGCCCTGGACTTCTCCCTGAGCGTCTCCGGCTCCTACGCGCGCGGACGCAATATGCCCGGCGCAACCCCCAGCATTAACCTGCTCGCACGACCGCTCATGGCGTCCAAAACCGGGCGCTGGATCAAAGGCGGACTCAGCTGGGAAACCTTCGCCTCCAGCGTGGGCGGACCCGTCGGGCGGCACGAAATCTACCCCGAACACGAACGATTCTTCGCCGAGCTCTACTCAATTGCCCGCCCCTGGCAGAACATGTACTCCTCACACCGCGACTGGATCTCAATCAGCGCTTCTGCCTCCACTCTGCTCTGGGATGTACTCGCCCGCGCGGAGGATATTGGCCTGCCCCTGCTCGTCAACGGTCGCGAGGTGAACTACGCCGTGCTGAGCCCCGCACAGGTGCGCCTGCACGCCGCCGCCAGCGAGGATGCGCACGACGAGGGCGCCGGTCTGCAGCTTCAAGCAGCGCTCAGCTGGGAAGGACGCGAAGGCGAACTGCTACGCCAGCTCTGGCTACCCGCCGCGCACTGCCACCCCATCGGCACCCCGCGCACCGGCTTCTTTGCCCTGGGCGGGCTCGCTCAGCAGGAGTACGAGCAGGCGGCAAAGGCGGTGCACTGGAAGACCGCGCGCCCCGGCGCACTGGATGAAGTGGGTCGCGAATCTTTCGTGCAAAAGGACGCGCTGAAGGCGCCGACTGAGGAAGCCGAGAATAGCGCACCGACGATTGCCCCAGTACAGGGTGAGCGGGTGCGCTACTCCCCCGCCGTGCCCGAACTGCCCGAGGGCGTGGAGCTGGCGCTCATCCCCCTGGTCGAGCCGCTCGATGCCGCCTCCGAATCGCTCATTAGCGCCGGAACCGTGCACATTCCCGCCGCGGAACGCGCCACGTTCCAGAAGGAGTACCTGCCCGCGCTCAGCCGTTCCATTCCCTCGCTGACCCCCGATCCGGCGCTGGCGCTACCTCGCGTGAAGCCGCCGCATCTGGTGCTTGAAATCAGCTTTGACGAGCAGGTTCGCCACGACGCGCAGCTGAGCTGGCATTGGGAGTACCCGCTGAACCCCTTCGCGGAGAACGGCACTGATGAGGCGAGCGCGCAGAATCCTGCGGCCGGCTCCGACGTACAGTCTCTACCCGTTTTCGGCTACCCCGGCGAAGAGGGCGGCGAGGTTCGCGACGAGCGTTTTGAGGCGCGCGTACTGCGTTCGGTGCGCGCCATTCTTGCTGCCCACCCGGCGCTTTCCGGGTTGGAGGAGCGCCGCATCGAAGGTTGGGAAACCCGCGAGTTGCTCAGCGCGATTCTGCCGAAGCTTCGCCGTGTTTCCGCTGTTCAGGTGCGTTTTAATGGCACCCCGCCACAGTTCGTGGAGGCAACTGACGCGCTCATTGAAATCACCGTGAGCGAGGGCAATTCTCGTGACTGGTTCGGCCTGGGCATTGCGGTGAAGGTCAACAATTGGACCGTGCCGTTCGCACAGATTTTTGAGGCGCTCGATCGCGGGGCGGACCGTATTCTGCTCGGTAACGGCACCTATTTCTCGCTGCGTCGACCCGAGTTTAAGACCCTGCGCACCCTCATTGCGGAGGCTCGCGAACTTGACGATGCGGGCGGTGAGCTGCGCATTAACCGTCACCAGGCGGGGCTGTTCTCTGAGCTGGAGTCGCTGGCGGCGAGTGTGCATACGACCGCACGCTGGGATGCTCAGGTGCGTTCGCTACTGGAGCTGGTTGAGGGCTTGGAGGATGCCGAGAAAAGCACCGAAGAGAACCCCGAAAAGGGCACTGAAAAAGCACTCGACAAGGGCACTCAGGATTCCCCCGCACCTCAGAAGACCTCCCGCCAGGTTATCGCTCAGCGCCCGGTACCCGCCGGCCTGCAGGCGACCCTACGCCCCTACCAGGTGGAGGGTTTCCAGTGGCTGTCGTTCCTGTACGAGCAGCGTCTGGGCGGTATTCTCGCCGACGATATGGGCCTGGGTAAGACCGTGCAGGCTCTGGCCCTGCTCGCCCACGCGATCGAGGAGCATCGTGCCGCCTCCGAGCATGCCACCGAGCGCGGTGAGAGCGTCGAGCCGTTCGCGCCCTTCCTCGTGGTTGCGCCGACCTCCGTGATTACCAACTGGGCGGCGGAGGCGACACGTTTCCTGCCCGAGGCGAAGGTCGTGACCATCACCGAAACCACCGCCGGTAAGACCCCGCTGGCTGAGCGCATCGCCGGGGCTCACCTGGTGCTGACCAGCTACACGCTGCTACGCATGGACGAGGACGCATACACCGGCTACGCCCGCACGCTGGGCTGCACCGTTGATGAATTCACGGGCGAGCAGTCCGCCCCCGAAGGCTGGGGTGCGCTCCTGCTGGACGAGGCGCAATTCGTCAAAAACACCGGCACCCGCGCCTGGTCCATCGCCCGCGCAATGCCCGCCCGCACCAAGATTGCGATGACCGGCACGCCGATTGAGAACAACCTCATGGAGCTGTGGGCGCTGCTGGCGATTGTGGCGGACGGCCTGTTCCCCTCCGCCCGTGCGTTCCGTGACCTGTACGCTCGCCCGGCGGAGTCCGGCGAGGACCCGGCGCACGCCGCGGCGACGGCTGCTCGTCTGCGCCGGCGCATCCGCCCGCTTATGCTGCGCCGCACCAAGGAGCTGGTGGCGGCGGAGCTTCCGGCGAAGAACGATACGCGCGTGAACCTGCCGCTGGCTCCCGGTCACCGCCGCATCTATGACACGCATCTGCAGCGTGAACGCCAGAAGGTGCTGGGTCTGCTGGAGGATATGGACAAGAACCGGTTCACGATCTTCCAGTCGCTGACCCTGCTGCGCCGCCTGGCGCTGGATGCCGCGCTGATTGATCCGGAAGCTTACGCCGGGGTGTCGTCGGTCAAGCGCGACTACCTGGTTCAGCAGCTACCCGATCTGCTCGAGAAGGGCCACCGTGTGCTGGTGTTCAGCCAGTTCACCGGCTATCTCAAGAGCATTTCGGTGCGCTTGGCTGAGGAGGGCATCGGCCACCTGTACCTGGACGGTTCGACCCGCAACCGCGCCGAGGTTATTGAGGCGTTCACGAGCGGTCAGGAGCCGGTGTTCCTCATTTCGCTCAAGGCTGGCGGTTTCGGTCTGAACCTGACCGAGGCGGATCACGTGTTCATCATGGATCCGTGGTGGAACCCCGCCGCCGAGCAGCAGGCGGTGGACCGTATTCACCGCATCGGCCAGGACAAGGAGGTGCACGTCTACCGTCTGGTCGCCGAGGGCACGATTGAGGAGAAGGTCATGCAGCTCAAGGAGTCGAAGGCCGCGCTCTTCGATGCGGTGGTTGGTGAGGGCGAGTTCGCCTCCGCGGCGGTGACGGCTGAGGATGTGCGCGAGCTGTTTGCGCCGGCTGTCGAGCGATAGCCGCCCTCGAGTCTGAGCGGTAGCTCTCCAGCCCGAGAAGGTGTCTGGCGCCCGTCATTTTTCGCCATTTGGTTACGCCTCGGGCTAGATTCATACCTGATTCTGCCGTGGCCCTTCTCAACGTGGGGCTCTGAGACGTAGCCTTGTAGGACTACTTACGGAGGCGCCGCCTCCCCATAGATTTCAAAGGAGCATCATGAGCTACAACGTACCCAACGTAAAGTTCAACGACGGCCGAACCATTCCACAGCTGGGCTACGGCGTGTGGCAGATTGAGGACGAGGTCGCCGAGCAGATTGTGGGCACCGCCCTGGAGACCGGCTACCGCCACATCGACACCGCCGCTATCTACGGCAACGAGGCGGGCGTAGGCCGCGCTATCGCTAACTCCAACGTGGCTCGCGAGGACATCTTCCTCACCACCAAGCTGTGGAACTCCGACCAGGGCTACGAGAGCGCGTTCGAGGCGTTCGAGGCTTCCCTGAAGAAGCTGGGCACCGACTACGTTGACCTGTACCTGATTCACTGGGCTAAGCCGCAGCAGGGCCTGTACCTGGATTCCTGGCGTGCGCTGATTGAGCTGCAGAAGCAGGGTAAGGTCCGTTCGATTGGTGTTTCGAACTTCCCCGAGGAGCAGTTGCGCGAGATTATCGAGGAGACCGGCGTGGTTCCGGTCATCCACCAGATTGAGCTGCACCCCTATTTCTCGCAGGAGGCGCTGCGCGCCGTTCACGCCGAGTACGGCATTGCGACTCAGGCGTGGAGCCCGCTGGGCAACGGCAGCGACCTGCTGCAGAACCCCGTGCTGGCTGAGATCGCGGAGCGCCACGGCGCAACCCCCGCGCAGGTCGTGCTGGCATGGCACCTGGCTAAGGGCACCGTGGCTATCCCGAAGTCTGTGACCCCCTCCCGCATTGAGGAGAACCTGGCGTCGGTGAACGTGAAGCTGACCGCCGAGGACATCGCGGCTGTGGATGCGCTTTCCACCCCCGAGGGTCGTATTGGCGCTGACCCGGCGAACATCGACTTCTAAGGTGTAGCTCGGGCGTATAGCTCGAATCGAACCTACATAAAGCCCCGACAGGCACGGATAGTGCTTGTCGGGGCTTTTGCGTGCTCTTGCGGGAGCTAAGGTTTTAGAGAATGATCATTCGCGGATTGCCCAACAGGTCAGTGAACGCTCGTGCTCTCCCCCGCTAGTTCTCGTCCTCTACCAGCAGGGAAAGGGAGATGCGGCGGCGCGCCGGGTCGACCTCCACGACGCGCACCTGCACGATGTCGCCGCTACGCACAATATCGTGCGGGTTCGCCACGTAGCCGCGGCTCATCTGCGAGATGTGTACGAGGCCGTCCTGGTGCACGCCAATATCCACGAACGCACCGAATGCCGCCACGTTCGAGACGGTGCCCTCGAGTACCATGCCGGGGCGTACGTCCTCGAAATGCGAGACGGACTCGGAGAAGCGGGCGGTGCGGAAGCTACCGCGCGGGTCCAGGCCGGGGCGGCGCAGCTCGGCGAAGATGTCCTCGACCGTGTACACGCCGGCGGTGCCTTCCGCACTCTCCGGCATGTGGCCGTCCTGCTCGTGGCTGTCCTGCACGTAGTCGGCGGGGTTCAGCCCGGCGAGCGGGTCGGTTCCATCCGAGGTACCCAGGGCGCCGGCAACCCAGTGGGCGCCGTTGCGCGCCTGCGCGTCGGCAATAATGCGGCGCGCGAGCGGGTAGGCTTCCGGGTGCACGGCGGAGGCGTCCAGCGGCTCCTCACCGCCGCGGATGCGAATAAATCCTGCCGCCTGGCGGAAGGTTTTCGCGCCCAGTCGCGGCACGTTCAGCAGCTGCTGGCGGTTCGCGAAGGCGCCGTGTTCGGTGCGGTAGGCGACGATGCGTTCGGCGGTTGCGGTGCCCACTCCCGCCACGTGCGCGAGCAGCTGCACGGAGGCGCTATTGAGGTTCACGCCCACGGCGTTCACGCAGTCTTCGACGGTGTCGTTGAGGGCGCGGCGCAGCGCAGCGGGCGGCACGTCGTGCTGGTACTGCCCCACGCCGATGGACTGCGGGTCGATTTTGACGAGCTCGGCGAGCGGGTCCTGCAGGCGGCGGGCAATCGAGACGGCGCCGCGTACGGTCACGTCGTAGTCGGGCAGCTCGGCGGCAGCGAGCGCGGAGGCGGAGTAGACGGAGGCGCCCGCCTCCGAGACGGTCACCTTCTGGGGTGCTTCTACGCCTTCCTCACGCAGGGTGCGAATCAGTTCGCTAGCGAGTTTGTCGGTTTCGCGGCTTGCGGTGCCGTTGCCAATGGCGATGAGTTCCACACCGTGCTCGCGGCAGGCGGCGGCGAGCTCGCGCAGTGCTTCTGCCCACTGGTTGCGCGGGGCGTGCGGGTAGACGGTGCCCACGCGCAGCGGCTCACCGGTGCCGTCGACTACGGCGTATTTCACGCCGTGGCGCAGGCCCGGGTCCAGGCCGAGGGTGGTCTTGTGTCCGGCGGGTGCGGCGAGCAGAATATCGCGCAGGTTGGAGGCGAACACCTCGGTCGCGTGCTGTGCGGCGGCGTCGAGTAGCTGGTGGCGGATGCGTTCGGCAAGGCGCGGGCGCAGGTGGCTGCGCCATGCGGTGCGCACGGTCGCGGCAAGCCAGCCGAGCACGCGGTCTTCGTCGTCGACGGTGTTGAGCACCTGCACGGGGATGCGTAGCGCGGCGGCAACTTCACGCTCGTATGCAGAACGGACGTTCTCGTAATTTTCTGCGGCGGCCTCAGCTTCGGCGCGGGCGGCACCACGCAGGCGGCTGAGCGCCACGGGGGCGGGTGCCACATCCACCTTGAGGCGCACCACGCCGGCGTCCTTGGCGCGGTGCAGCGCCAGCACACGGTGCGGCGGAATGGAACGAATACGGTCCGAGAAGGCAAAATAGTCGGAGAACTTCGCGCCAATGCTTTCCTGACCGGCAATCACGCGAGACTCAATCACGCCGCCTTCACGCAGGCGCTTGAGGAGCTTTTCGCTCAGCACCGGGTCGGTGAGGGCGCGGTCAACCAGGATCGCACGGGCACCGTCAAGGGCCTCTTCGGCACTGTGAATCTGCAGGGCTTCGTTCACCTCTGCAACCTCAATGCTCTCGTCCTCGTCGTCTTCGGTGCCGTCGGTAATGTATGCGGCGGCGATGGCGTGCGCCTCGGCGAGGGGCACCTCCAGCAGGTCTTCGACGAGGGAATCAAGCCCGGCGGCACGCGCCATCTGGGCGCGGGTCACACGCTCGCTGCGGTACGGGGCGTAGATGGCGTTCACGTCTGCGATGGTGGCGGCGTTCATGAGCGAGGAACGCAGCTGCAGCAGGGTGAGCGGGTCGATGAGGCCTTCGTCGGCGCGTTCGGTGAGCGCTTCGAGCACGCGGTTGCGGCGCTCTTCGAGGGCTCGGAGCTGGCCCAGGCGCGACTGGATGGTGCGCAGCTGGGTGTCGGTGAGTGCGCCCGTTGCTTCTTTGCGGTAGCGGGCGATGAAGGGTACGGAGTTGTCGGCGTCAAGCAGCGCCACGGCTGCGCGGATGCGGTGCGGCGCGATACCGGTTTCTACGGCGAGCGCGTTGATGAGGTGCTCGGCGGGCTGCTCAGTCTTGCCGCCGGTTTCGTGTTTTTCACGGTGTGCGGCGCTGCTGGGTTCATTGCCGGCGGCGCTGCTGGGCGCGGGGTATGCAGCTCGATCCGCGCGCGGGCGGATGCTGCTCGGGAGGGGGTGTTCGCTCATCCTTCCAGTTTCGCATATTTCGCCGCGGCTCATGGGTTGGCAGGTAATGCTGAGGAAAGAGTCAGCGCGGGGCGTATTTTGCTCGCCTGTGCGGGTGCGGGTAAGCGTATTTTTCCACCGTATCTTCTAGCGCAGATTACGAGTCTTTACGCACATTTTGCCCTGTGGGTGCGCTAAACATTGTCATCTTTCCGTAAGAAACCGTGTTAGGGGTTCACATATTTGAATAGTGCTAAGTTTCAGCGATAAATTTAGATAAAAGAGCATATTTTTTTGAAAAATATCTCTTATTCGTGCAGATAAGGGGTGGCCTCACACCACGCAAACACCCTTATCTGCGTGCACACGTTCAGGGTTTCGGCGGCACGGTACGACATGGTGCCGCCACATCCCGCAGATGAAAGAGGGACCCATGCGCGAACAAGCCGCGCTATCAAACGCGCCGGAGGGCTACTTAGATTTTCACGACGAGTACGCGGAACTCATCGCCGAACTCGCCGCGCTTGGGTTCACCCCTACCCAGGTTCTCCGCCGCCTCAACTTTCTGTACCCGCACATCAACAAGAAGTACCTGAACTATGCGCTGAGCTCCGGCATCTGGCAGTTTGGCCCGGTCACGGCAGACGCCCCGAGCTACACGGTGCTCGCCTGCGGCCTCTGGTACGTTTTCGCGGAAGCCTACGATCTGCCTCCGGAGCCCGAGTACGCGGCACTAATTCTTGATTGCGATATTATTCACGACCTGCCGTCCGCACTGGAGGCACGCCACTTCAACAATGAAGACATTGCGCACGTTCTGGCGAAGATTGGCGCAACGCTCAAGTACCTTGCCGCACACCCCTACTCCCAGCTGGAGGAAGAAGCCTACGCGCAGACCCTCGAGGACATCCGACTGCGCGGCTTGGAAGAAATCGGCACCGAGGGCGGTAGCCTGTACACCCTGCTCGCCTCCAGTATGGAGGGCGAATCGGCGTGGCCTGCCCCCGCACAGACGGTCAACGATTACCTCGGCGACGGCGACTGGTCCCTGGGTATGCTCCGCACCGGCATCTACCCGGCGGAGGCACTCGAAAACGAATGGTACATTGACGCCGCGGCGGTACCCGAGGATTTTGCGCCGAAGACTCTGAGCCTGTTCTTGAGCTATTGCGCCCGCTACGACCGCGAGCCGACAGCGCTGAACTACGGCTACTGGTCTACCATTCCCACGCTCATTGAGCAGGTGCCGCCGCTAGGTGCGGTACGCGCCAAGTTCGGCTCCTGGCAGACGACCCTGCATCGCGGACGCACGCAGATTGCCCGCGAGCTGCGCCTGTGGACGAAGAACGAAGCCAGCGTAGCTGCCGTGGAGGCGAGCACCGCTGAGTCGAACGAGGCCGAGGCGAGCGCCGCTGAGGAGCTTGAGCTCCTCGACGCTGAGCTGACTAATGCTGACGCTGAGCTGGCTAACGCGGAGCTCACCGAAGCAGAACTAGCAGAGTTGGATACCCCGGACGGCTCCCCTGCGGGCGCTCCCGCAGAATCGGCAGAACCCGCACGTCTGAGCGCCCGCGAACTCACCGAGCAGGGCATCGGCGTGGTGCAGACCGCCCACACCGACCTGGCGGCGTACCACCGCACCCAATGGGAACAGACGGTGGAAGTCTTCGGCGAACGCCTCGCGCAGCTTGCCTGGAACCGCCGCCTGAGCACCTACTACTTCTTCGACGGAGCCTGCCTGGAAGATGCCGACCCGACCCCCGTGGTGACGGTTTTCCGCTCCCCCACCGGTTTCCTCTGCGAGCTTGAACCCACCGTCGAGGCGCTGCCCGCCTTCGACCCGGAGTTCCTGCAGGAGCACGGCTGGAGGCACCCGGTACCGGTGCATGCGCTGTGGAATCTGCACGCGCTCGACCCGCTGGAGGCAGCTGCCGCCGTCATTGAGGCGATGCGTTCGGGTTGCGGTTGTGAACGCTGGGATTTCTACCGCACCGATGACGATAACGACCCGCTTGCCGAAGAGGCTGAGGTGGCGCCCCTCTAAGCGCGCACTCCCGCGAGCCTCTCGTCGGGTTCATCCCTAGAGACAGCGAAAGCCCGCGTCCCGCTCCCTGAGAGGAGCAGGTGACGCGGGCTTTACGCATGCGCTGATAGCCGGTACCGAGATAACCGGCACCGATAGCCGGCGTGGCTTAGCGTGGGTGTTTAGCGTGCCGAGAAAATCTCGGACGCCTCCACAATCGCAATCTGCGCGGTGCGGGTCGAGATTGCTTCGTGGCGGCGGGCATCAGCGCGGCGCTTGAAGACCCAGCCGATACCCAGAATCACGAACCAGACGGGCATCGCGAGCAGACCCATGAGAGTTTCCTCGTTCATGGTCAGCACACCAATGGTGAAGGCGAAGAACGCCAGAGCCAGCCACGCGGAGAAACGGCCGCCGGGCAGACGGAACTTCGACTTCTTGTGGCGCGAGGGGAACTTCTTGCGGTACATCAGGTAGCTGACCATAATCATGGCCCACGCAAAAATCACGAGCACCGCAGCCACGGTGGTGACCAGGTTGAACGCACGAGAGATCGAGTCACCCGCGTAGAGCAGCACAATCGAGGACAGCAGCATCACGGCGGAAAGGAACAGCGCGTTACGCGGCACGCCGTTCTTGGAGATCTTGCCCAGGAACTGCGGTGCACTGCGCTCGCGTGCCAGGCCGAATGCCATACGCGAGGTGGAGAAGATACCGGAGTTCGCCGAGGAGGTTGCGCTGGTAATCACCACGAAGTTGATGATGTGCGCGGCGATGCCCAAGCCCGCCAGAGTGAACATGGCGACGAAGGGACTCTTATCGGGGCTGACCAGGCGCCAGGGGGTGACCATCAGGATGACGGCGAGCGCGCCCACGTAGAAGACCATAATACGTACCGGCACGGCGTTAATTGCCTTGGGCAGGGTCTTTTCGGGGTCCTGGGTTTCTGCGGCGGTGGTACCGACGAGCTCGGAGCCCATGAACGCGAAGACGGCAATCTGGAACGCGCCGAGGAAGCCAATGAAGTGGTTGGGGAACATTCCGCCGTCGTTCCAGAGGTTTGCGACAGATGCCTGCGCACCACTGGGCGAGGTGAAGCCGACGGCGATCATGCCGCCACCAACGATAATCAGGGCGACGATGGCGACAATCTTAATCATGGAGAACCAGAATTCGATTTCGCCGAAGTTCTTCACGGAGACCAGGTTCAGGGTCAGCAGAACGCCGATGACGGCGAGCGCCGGGATCCATGGCTGCAGGTCGGGCCACCACATGTGCAGGTAGCCGACGATTGCGATGATGTCCGCGACGGCGGTAACCACCCACATGAACCAGTAGGACCAGCCGAGGAAGAAGCCCGCCATGGGGCCGACAAGGTCGGTGGTGAAGTCAGAGAAGGACTTGTACCTCAGGTTGGAGAGCAGAATCTCGCCCATAGCTCGCAGCACCAGGAAGATGACGGCGCCGATGAGCATGTACACGAAAATAACTGAGGGACCCGCCATGGAGATAGCGCGGCCGGAGCCCATGAACAGGCCGGTACCGATGGCACCGCCGATTGCGATGAGCTGGATGTGGCGGTTGCTTAGACCGCGGTGCAGTCGCTCTCCCTGTTCGGGAGCTTTAGGATTCAGGCTGACGTTGTTCTGTTCAGTCACGACGTCCTCTTTTCAGCGGTTGTACCCCGTGCCGCATGTGCCGTTACTGGAATAAGAATCGTTAGATCGCAGCGGGCACGGTCACTGTATGAATATGCGGCCATTTGCTTGCGGGGCGTCCCCGGATTTCGGGGCGAGGCTAGGGCTCTATCAGATATCGCGCGGCATTCGGAAGTGTCACGCTATCGATTGACGCGAAGTTTTTCTGGGAGCTCTCGCAGCTACTTGGATAGTTATTCTACAGGTGTTAAGTGCAAGAAAACAGGATTTACGGCAAAAATGTGACCTATTTCTATTATTCACGTCATATCAAGCGGCGTAAAAAATGCCGCCCCGAACGTAAACAGGCAGGCACGAGGGCATGCGAAAGCCCCGCCTCCGCATCCTCAAAGAATGCAGAAACGGGGCTTACCAACAGCGCCGCAGAAAGAACAGAATTACTTCTGAGCAGCCTCTTCAGCAGGCTTCTCGGCAGCCAGTGCGCGAGCACGCTTCGCCGCATGGTGGCGGGTCAGAATCTCGTAGCCAATAGCCAGAGCGATGAACCAGATGGGGGTCAGCGCCAGACCGATTGCGGTATCCGGGTACAGGCTCAGGGCGTAGACCATAACAGCAAAGAAGACCAGACCAAACCAGCTCATACCAATACCCCAGGGCATCTTGTATACGGATGCCTCGTGGCGTTCGGGGAACTTCTTACGGTAGACCAGGTACGCAATCAGGATCATACTCCAGGTGAAGATACCCATCATCGACGCCACGGAGGTCACCACGGTGAACGCCTCCATAATGCCGCTACCGGCGTACAGCATGACCAGGCTGAACAGCAGCAGCACGGTGGTCAGGTACAGGGCGTTGGCGGGCACACCGTTCTTGGTGAGCTTGCCCAGTGCGGAGGGTGCGGCGCCGTCGTGTGCCAGACCGTAGACCATGCGGGAGGTGGAGAAGATACCGGAGTTCGCAGAAGATGCCGCGGAGGTCAGCACCACGAAGTTCACCAGCGATGCGGCAACAGCAATGCCAGCCAGGGAGAACATACCCACGAAGGGGCTCATGGACTTATCCAGCTTGTCCCAGGGGGTCACGGCGAGGATGGTCATCAGCGGCACAGCGTAGAAAAGCGCAATGCGGAAAGGCACAGCATTAATAGCCTTGGGCAGGGTACGTTCGGGGTGCTTGGTCTCAGCCACGGCGGTACCAACAAGCTCAGCACCCACGAAGGCGAAGAGAGCAATCTGGAAGGAGCCCAGGAAGCCGGTCACGCCCTGGGTGAAGATACCGCTACCGGAGGGGCCGGGGTGGTCCCACAGGTGGGTTACGGAGGCGGTAGTACCGTCGGGGCTGGTGAAGCTGAAGGCGACCATGAGCGCACCAACAATAATGAGGGCGACAATCGCGACGATTTTAATGACTGCGAACCAGAACTCAATCTCACCGAAGTTCTTTACCGAGGGCAGGTTCAGCAGCAACAGCGCCACGATGACGGTCAGCGCCGGAATGAATTTGGGCATGTCAGGTAGCCAGTATTGCACGTAGCCGGTAATCGCGATGACGTCCGCGATACCTGTGACGACCCAGAAGAACCAGTACGACCAGCCGACGAAGAAGCCGGCGCGCAGGCCGAGAATGTCGGTGATGAAGTCGGTGAAGGACTTGTACTTAGGGTTGGAGAGCAGAATCTCGCCCATGGCGCGCAGAACAAAGTAGATGACGCTACCGATAATGGCGTACACCAAGACGATGGAGGGGCCGGTCAGGGCGATGGTCTTCGCCGAGCCGAGGAACAGGCCGGTGCCGATGGCGCCGCCAATAGCGATCAGCTGGATGTGTCGGTAGCTTAGTCCGCGCTGAAGCTTAGAGTGCTCAGCTTCGGAGTCTAGGCCGGTGACGGAGTTGTGCTGCATTGGCTGCTGTGTCACGTGTTTCTCTTTCCTGCGTCGATTCGCCCTAAATTTCACTCGGGGGCGAGTCCGGGTGGTTGGTATTCATGCATAATCCTGAACGGCGCGCCAGGAGGCGGTTCCCGCGCTTCCCGAGCCGGCGCGGTGCGCTTGGGCTTGTGGGCTCCGATTTCGCGGGGCTTCCGATTTCTTGCATCGCCGATAAAGGGTTATGCAGAGAATGCATAATTTCAAATTTTACCCCCTCATACCCACACAAGTACAAGGAATACAACATCACCAGATTTTTGAGACGGGGTGATTGAGACGGGGCGAGCCTGCGGCTTCTCTCAACCTCCACCCGAAACACGCCCCGCATCGCCCTTAGATTGCACCCCTTCTCTGCACGCTTCTGCCGGGTTTTCAAAAATATTTAGAAACTTTACGTGTAAAACTTTACAAGGCGAGAAACCGGGTCTAGAGTAGAAACCGTTCAACAAAAACCTAACCAACCAACTACAGAACAGAAGGACAACATCATGGGCAAGTTCTCCAACGCAGCACTGCGACTCACCGCCGGCGCACTCATCCTCGACGCAGGCGTCAAGAAGCTCAAGGCAGACGAAGGCACCTACGCCTTCCTGCAGCAGATGGCGGCAACCGGTGTTCCCGCAGTCTCCAAGCTGGACGCAGCAACCTTCGGTAAGCTCATCTCCGGCGCAGAAACCGCACTCGGCGCAACCCTGCTGACTCCCTTCATCCCCGCACGCCTGGCGGGCGCAGGCCTGACCGCATTCGCGGCAAACCTGATGACCATGTACTTCCGCAACCCGGACATGCACGACGAGTACTTCCGCCCCACCCAGGACGGCCAGCAGCTCGCAAACAACATCGTGATGCTCGGCGCGGGTCTGGCACTGCTGGGCTCCAAGAAGTAAGCCCCACAAACTAAACTCACTCAACAACCTCACGAAAGTGCGGCGGGAACAGTATTCGCTCCCGCCGCACTTTTGTCTGCGCGCTGAATTTCTGTGTTTCTCAGACCGGCATACGCCCAGCTAGTTCAGTCTCACGCCCGGCTAGTTCAGCGTCACGCCAGCCCCGCACGCCGCGAAACCGCACGGTATAGCGGCGCTACGCTATTCTTTTAGGTATGTCTACTGAGAACACGCAGCCTAGCCAGGCACCCGAATCCACCGAAGAAAAGGCCAAGAAGCCGGTTCCCGAGGAATTCTTCCGCCAGCCCTACTCCTTCGTCCGCCGCGGCGACCGCCTCACCGCGCGCCGCCAGAAAGCGTGGGACACCTACTCCCCCACCCACGTGCTGGACATCCCGCGCCTGCGCACCGACACTTCCGTCGCACCCGAGGCGACCTTCGACCCGGTTAAGATTTACGGCCGTGAGGCGTACCAGGTCGTTGAGATCGGTTCCGGTCTGGGCGAGGCGATTGTGCACCGCGCAGCTGAGGTGCCCGAGGCGAACTTCCTCGCCGTTGAGGTGTACACCCCCGGCATCGCGGACCTGCTGCTGAAGATGGGCAACGCCGGCGTGGAGAACGTGCGTGTGGCTCAGGCGAACGCGCCCGAACTGCTTGACAACATGCTTGAGGAGAACTCCGTGGACGAGCTGTGGGTGTTCTTCCCGGACCCCTGGCATAAGTCCCGCCACCACAAGCGCCGCCTGGTGTCCCCGGCGTTCGCTGATAAGGTTGCGCGCGTGCTTAAGCCCGGCGGTATTTGGCGTCTGGCGACTGACTGGGAGGAGTACGCCCTGGTCATGCGTGAGGTTCTGGAGGCGCACCCCGACTTTGAGAACGTGAACCCGGGCGCCGGTGCGACCGAGGAGGATCCGCTGGGTGGTTGGGCTCCGCGTTGGGAGGGTCGTACCCTCACCAGCTTTGAGCGTAAGGCTCAGGAGGCGGGCCGCCGCGCACACGATCTGACTTACCGCCGCAAGTAAGCGGGGCAGCGCTAGTACGCGACTTATACGTTAAGGAGGTGAGGCTCCCCGTTCATTCGGGGAGCCTCACCTGCTTATGCATGTCTAGACGGGATGATTGATAAACGTTTCAACAAGTCTATCTACCGTAAACTCTGTTCAGCACTTACGTACATCTCTTAGCTTCACTGCCCGGCTGAAGCGAAAAAGATAAAGGACGCGATGAGAATAATAACGTTAGAAAACACGAGCCACTCAAGAAAAAATACTTTTCTAAATTTTCTAGTTGCGATACCGCCTAAGACTGAAATCTGCGCTCCCAAATAATTCATTTTTTCCTCTGCAGTAGCGTAGTCTAGCCCATCTAGAATCCTACTGTCTGAATATGACCCGTAGTAGTAGATATTTTCTTTTCCCTGTCCTTCACGCGTAGCAGGTTCTCCGTTGTGCTCCTTGACGTACGGTTGCAGGGCAACTATGCCGACCAGCAAAGATGCAACGACAGATATAGCAAATAATGCGCTTAAAAATATAGTTACAGGATTCCAAATATTCGGTTTGCTGAGGAACGTTGAAATAAAGCCTCCATATGCAGCAACAATAACACCTTGGACGGTCAGCAACATCTGAATTTTGGAATCGCCGTGTTTAATCAGATCATTAAAATACTGGATAAGTTGCCAGCGTTCTTCCCGGTTCAGCCCCAATGAGTCCTCCTTGACAGGGGGATTTTCTTGAGATTTCTTGTCCTCATATGACATGCTTGTTCCTCTTTCTTACGGGCGGTTTCTAGCGTTAGTTTAGCTTGGATATGGCATCTGTATCTGAACTTTGGGCCGCCTATGCGCTATTCGCTTATTACTCTACCCTGTGCTCCTCAGCGCGCTCTTTCCTAGGACCAGGAACTAACTAACCATAAAAGGAGGTGAGGCTCCCCGGTCATTCGGGGAGCCTCACCTCCTTGTGTGTGGGTCCAAGTGCATGCGGGGCGGGGGTCTACCCTCCCTCGCGGCGTATACACAAAGACGCACAAGCCTATATGGGTGGCCGACTAGCGCAAATGAGCTAGAACAGCCGAACCGTTTCTCCCAGTGTAGCGTGTTTAGCCGGTTTAGCGCTGCGGCTTCGTATCATCCGCTGTAGCCGGCTGGTGACGCTGACGGTACAGCACCACAGCCGAAGAACGCTGACGAGGCGCCGGGCGGGTACCGCGAGCAATATGCACCACGTCGCCACTGGTACCGGCGGCGAACACGCGCTCCGCCAAGCCCAGCTTCACCTTCGCGTCCTCAACCTGACGCTGGAGCGCCGCAATCTGCTCCTGCTGCTCCTCCACGAGGGACTCCAGCTCAATAATGCGGCGAATACCCTCCAGGGAGACGCCCTCCTGCGAGAGCTGCTGAATCTGCTGCAGACGGTTCACGTCACGCTGCGAATAGCGGCGCGCCTTACCGGGCGCACGCGAAGGCTGGACCAGGCCGATGCGGTCGTACTGGCGCAGGGTCTGCGGGTGCATACCCGCCAGCTCAGCCGCCACAGAAATCACGAAAACCGGCAGGTCCACGCTGTGCAACGGCTTACCGCTACGGGACTTAGATGATGATTCTCGAGATGCCATGGTTTACTTCGCCTTCTTCAACAGATCCTTACGCGGGTTCTCCTGCGGTGCCAGTTTTACGAACTTATCGAACGCTTCCTGTGCCTCTGCGCTCAGCTCGGTGGGCAGTACAATCTCCGGGATGACCAGCAGGTCGCCGTCGCCGCCCTTAGCCTTGAAGCCGCGGCCCTTAGCGCGCAGTCGGCGGCCGACCTGGCCGGGCGCCAGGCGCAGCTTCACGGTGGATGCGTCCGGCAGGGGCACCTCAATCACTGCGCCGTCGACGGCCTCGGCGAGGGTGACGGGTGCGCGCAGAATCAGGTTGTTGCCCTCGCGCGAGTACACGGAGTCATCGGAGACGCGCACGGTGACCTTCAGATCGCCGCCATGCAGACCCTTGCCGCGCAGTCGCACCTTCTGGCCGTCCTTAATGCCTGCAGGGATGCGTGCCTCGGTGTGGGAGCCGTCCGGCAGGAACACGGTCACGGTCGCGCCGGTGTATGCCTGGGCGAGGCTGATGCGGGTGCTGGTGGTACTCTCTTCGGGGGCTGCGTGCTGTGCGCCGCCGAAACCGCCACCGCCCATGCCGCCGAAGTCGGCGCTGGTGAAGCCTGCGGAGCGTCGGGAGCCGCCTGCGCTACCGCCGAAGAGGCCGCCGAGCAGGTCGTCAATGTTGATACCTGCGCCGCCGTTGCTGAAGCCGCCGAATGCGTCCGCGCCGGGGTAGCCGGTGTAGCTGCCACCGCCGAAGCCGCCGCCTCCGAATCCGCCCATGCCTGCGGCACCGTAGCGGCGGATCTGGTCGTACTCTTCGCGCTGCTTCTTATCGGAGAGCACGTCGTATGCTTCCGAGATTTCCTTGAACTTCTTCTCTGCTGCGGCGTCGCCGGGGTTCAGGTCCGGGTGGTACTTGCGGGAGAGCTTGCGGTACGCCTTCTTGATGTCGCTTTCGCTTGCGTCTTCGCTGACACCCAGTGCCTTATAGAAGTCGTCGGTTAGCCAGTTTTCACTTGCCATGTTGTGTTTCTCCTTCTGCGGTGATGCGCCGCCCTCCTCGGTTACGGGACGGCTTGCAGGGGCACCGCGTGCTTGTCTTAATACTCTATATAAAAGTTTAGTCTACTTGACTCAATTTTGAAAGGGCTGAGCCCAAAAAATAGCGCCCCTACAAGCCTTTAACCGCCACCACAGCTCGCCAAAACCCGCGCCAACACACCGGGTATAACAACCCCGGCAGAACAGGCGCACCGGGCGAACAGTCCAAGCCAGCAGCCCAGGCAAACAACAGGGCGGGCACTCCCCCACCAGGGAGAGCACCCGCCCGTCGTTAGTTATTCAGCCAATGCTGAGCCGACCACCTTACGGTGCGACAGCCACAGCCACCTGAGCGGTACGAACCACACGGTCGTTCACGCGGTAGCCGTAACGCAGAACCATGGAGACATGATCCTCAGCCACCTCGTCGGTGGGCTGCTGCAGTACAGCTTCGTGGATGTTCGGGTCGAAGGCGTCGCCTACTTCACCGAAGCGCTCCACGCCCTGCTTGCCGAGCAGCTCTTCGAGCTTCGCGGCGATGGAGGCGAAGGGGCCGTCCTGCAGGTCGCCGTGCTTGCGTGCGGCGTCGATGTCGTCGAACACCGGCAGCAGTGCGCCGACCAGGTCACTGATTACGAAGAGTCGCAGCTGCTCCTTTTCGCGGGCGGTGCGGTTCTTGTAGTTGGTGAACTCTGCCTGCAGGCGAAGCAGGGAGTCCAGGCGCTCTGCGGCGAGTGCCGCATCAGCAGATTCTGCTTCTACGGCGTCCTGGAGCTCAGCCTCGACGGCTTCCGCAGCTTCCTCGGGGCTTTCGACCGATTCAGCTTCGGGGTGGCCTTCCGCTGCGGGGGCGTTGAATGCCTCCTCCAGCGGGTCGGGGGTGGTGTTTTCCTGCTCAGCCATGATTACTTCTTCTCGTCTTCGTCGATAACCTCGGCGTCGACAACGTCCTCATCAGCGGCGGGCTTGGACTCGGATGCCTCAGCCTGAGCTGCTGCGTAGAGTGCCTCGCCCAGCTTGGACTGGGATGCCTGCAGCTTCTCGAATGCGGACTTCACTGCTGCGTCGTCGTCGCCCTCGAGTGCCTTCTTCAGCTCGTCGACATCGCCCTGAACGGAGGTCTTGACGTCCTCGGGCAGCTTGTCGCCGTTCTCCTTCAGGAGCTTCTCGACGGAGTATGCGACGGACTCAGCTGCGTTGCGGGTGTCAGCAGCCTCGCGGCGTGCCTTATCCTGCTCAGCGTGTGCCTCTGCGTCCTTGACCATGCGGTCGATGTCGTCCTTGGAGAGGGAGGTACCGCCGGTGATGGTCATGGACTGCTCAGCGCCGGTGCCCTTGTCCTTTGCGGAGACGTGCACGATGCCGTTTGCGTCAATGTCGAAGGTGACCTCAATCTGGGGCACGCCACGGGGTGCGGGGGCGATGCCGGTCAGCTCGAAGGTACCCAGGTTCTTGTTGTCGCGAGTGAACTCACGCTCACCCTGGAAGACCTGAATGGTCACGGAGGGCTGGTTGTCCTCTGCGGTGGTGAAGGTCTCGGAACGCTTGGTCGGGATTGCGGTGTTGCGCTCGATCAGCTTGGTCATCACGCCGCCCTTGGTCTCGATACCGAGGGAGAGAGGGGTGACGTCAATCAGCAGAACGTCCTTACGGTCGCCCTTCAGAACGCCTGCCTGCAGTGCTGCACCCATTGCCACGACCTCGTCGGGGTTCACGCCCTTGTTGGGCTCGCGGCCGGTGAGCTCCTTGACGAGCTCAGCGACGGCGGGCATACGGGTGGAGCCACCGACCAGGATGACCTCAGAAATCTCGGAGATGGACACACCGGCCTCCTTGATGACGTCGAGCACGGGCTTCTTGGTGCGCTCGAGCAGGTCGTGGGTCAGTTCCTCGAACTTTGCGCGGGTCAGCTTCTCATCCAGGTGGATGGGGCCTTCGGGGGTGACAGACAGGTACTGCAGGGAGATGTTGGTGCTGGTTGCGCTGGACAGTTCCTTCTTAGCCTGCTCAGCTGCTTCCTGCAGACGCTGCAGCGCGATCTTGTCCTTGGACAGGTCTGCACCGGTGTTTGCCTTCACCTGTGCGAGCAGCCACTCGACTACGCGCTGGTCCCAGTCGTCGCCACCGAGGCGGTTGTCACCGCTGGTTGCGCGAACCTGGATGGTGGAGAAGCCGTCGTCGTCCTTGCCGACTTCCAGCAGGGAGACGTCGAAGGTACCGCCACCGAGGTCGAAGACCAGGATGAGCTCGTCTTCCTTACCCTTGTCCAGGCCGTATGCCAGTGCTGCGGCGGTGGGCTCGTTGACGATACGCAGGACGTTCAGGCCTGCGATCTCGCCGGCTTCCTTGGTTGCCTGACGCTCAGCGTCGTTGAAGTATGCCGGGACGGTGATGACAGCGTCGGTGACGGTGTCGTTCAGGAATGCCTCTGCGTCGCCCTTCAGCTTCATGAGGATACGAGCGGAGATTTCCTGCGGGGTGTACTTCTTGCCGTCGATCTCGGTGGTCCAGTCGGTGCCCATGTGGCGCTTGACGGAGGAGATGGTGCGGTCGACGTTGGTCACTGCCTGACGCTTTGCGACGCTACCGACCAGAACCTCGCCGTCCTTGGAGAATGCGACGACGGAGGGGGTGGTGCGGGTGCCCTCTGCGTTAGCGATGACGACCGGGTCGCCACCTTCCAGTGCTGCTACGACCGAGTTGGTGGTACCGAGGTCAATACCTACTGCACGTGCCATATGTTTATTCACTCCTTAGGTGTTAGTGCCCCGCTTCTTCTAATGCGAGGCGGGTTAGTTTGAAAGTTTTGGAGGCGGTCGGTGCTGCGCGTGCCGCCCGTGTGGGGTGGTCTGCGCGGCTTCCTTGAGCCTTGTGTACTCAAGTATGCACCCTCTCGGAGGGTCTGTCAATAGAGTTGAGCGAACTTTACTCAACTTTTTTATGCGGAGGGGCGTGAGGGGTGGGTATTTTGGGACTCTGGAGGGGTGTTTTGCGGGCGATTTTGGGGCTGCGGCGAGGCGCGGACGGGGCGTTTTGCCGCGGAATTCCAGGGTTTTCGGGTGGTGTGAGGGCGCGGCACGGCGATTCAGCGCACGGCGGACAGTGCCGGGCGCGCGGGGCGAAAAATTTTTTAAAAATCTTTAAAAAAGGGGTGGAAAACCGAAAATTGGGGTGCGGGAGGGGCAAGGAGGTGGTCTGGGGGCACCCCATATAGGGCGTGCGGGGCGATTTTAGGCGCGATTTTTAGGCCTGGAAACTCAACCTCTGGCAGCGTTGCTAGAGGTGCGGCGAGACACTAGAGGTTCACCCCTCTTATATATAGAGGATCTGTTCGCAAGCTCCATCGCTCACACTATTGAGGCATCTCCGCTTGTCCGACCCGCAATTCCCTAACCTTCACCTGTGGCTTGAGTCCACCCGCCTGCCGTATGCTGGTTACGACCATATCCTCTCAAAGTAGACAGGCACGCATATGGAAAATGCCAAGCCAACACACAAGACAGAAAATGCCACCCCCAACCCACCGGAACCTCTTAGCGCTCAAACCCAACAGCCCAAAAGCATAACCAAGAATTTAAAATTCTTCTTCAAATTCACAGCATCAATACATTTCATCACACTGTTAGCTTTAATAGTATGGGTTATATACTCAAATAAAAATTACATATCGAAAGAATTTCCCTGGTACGAACTAGTATCAATCTCGTCACTTGCATCATTACCAGCCATATACATAAAAGACATGGTTCTAAATGAAACAAATAAACAATACCTCAAAAAGAATGCAATAGATACTCCTGCCACTCACAATGATGACCCGAAAGACAACAACCCTCTGGCGCATGCAAAATACCTGCTATCACTATCTCCAATAGCAGTATCTTTATCATTCGTCTTAGTGTTTTTATACTACAAAGACACACTAAAAGGAAATATGGGACTTGCCTTACAAATTACCTCGCTCCAATTTACTCAAAATTATCATATATGGATAGCAACTTCCCTATTAATTCTCACAGTAATCTACTTAGTGGCATTGCCAGGAATTCTCCTTCGACATTCATCAAAAATTGGCACGCAATTAATATTCAATAAACAAACTATCCATCGATATGAAAAATGGAATTCTCTCTACCGCTATTCCTGCGCCTTACTTTTCCTATTCTCAATCATTTCAACCCTTCCACTGTATTTTATATTTAATCTACTCGACAGCGAATTGACCAACAAATACCTAGCCGCAAGTATATCCTTTATGTTTTTTATTGGCATGAGCTAGATCGGAAGAGCACACGTCTGAACTCCAGTCACCGGCTATGAT
>ERZ1674046.4-NODE-4-length-94739-cov-23.373844_pt1 | contig 94739 bp, 88 predicted proteins | sample MGYA00581130_ERZ1674046 | MGnify/ENA primary metagenome ERZ1674046 (study PRJEB41354, sample SAMEA4873345) | human saliva metagenome | biome: human-associated habitat [ENVO:00009003]; feature: mouth environment [ENVO:08000002]; material: saliva material...
CTCAAGGGCGTGGATTTTGTGATGACTGCGCTTTTTGCTGTGCTCGCTATTGATGCTTACCAGGCGTCGAAGGATCATGTGATTGGCGTGATGGCGGCAGTGTCTGCGGCGGTTGGTTTGCTGGTGGCGCCGCAGTCAATGCTACTGATCTCGATGGTGGTGTACATTCTGCTGCTGGTGTCGCGTTTTGTGGTGGCTAAGCGCCGCGGCACCCTGCCGGAGCATATGCTGGTCGCGGACGAGGAGCCCGCCGCAACCGACGCTCCCGGCAAGCCCGGCGCCTCTGCGCACTAAGCCTAGCTCGCGCACTAAGTCTGAATCGCGCACTAGCGCCTGGATATAGTAAAGCGCCCCGCCCACCCGAAATACCGGGTGGGCGGGGCGTTATGCTGTCGCCAGCCGCATGTGTGGGTGAACCTTAGATCATGCGCTGTAGACGTTCAGTATCTGCTGTGCTGTGTACCGCGGGGATAACCCAACGGAAGTAGTGTTCGGGAACTGATTACGTCCAGATCCCGTACTAAGCTTACTTGATAGCGGCCAGGGCTGCTTCGTAGTTGGGCTCGTTGGTGGTTTCGGGAACCAGCTCGGTGTAAACAACCTCACCGTCGGGGTTCACAACGACCACGGAGCGTGCCAGCAGACCAGCCAGGGGGCCGTCCACGAGCTTTACGCCGAAGTCCTCGCCGAAGGAGGAGCGGAAAGCGGAGGAGGTCACGACGTTCTCAATGCCCTCGGCTGCGCAGAAGCGGCCGATTGCGAAGGGCAGATCGTTGGAGACGCACAGCACGACGGTGTTCTCCAGGCCTGCAGCCTGCTTGTTGAAGGTGCGGACGCTGTTTGCGCAAACACCGGTGTCGACGGAGGGGAAGATGTTCAGCACCAGGTTCTTACCTGCGAAATCTGCGGAGGAAATCTCAGAGAGATCAGCCGCGAGAACCGAAAATTCGGGCAGCTTTGCGCCGACTGCGGGCAGGTCGCCGTTGGTGTGGATTACGAGTTCGTTCTGTAGAGTTACTTCAGCCATGCTTTCATTGTCCCTTGGATGCGGCGGGTGTGCAAGGGGACACAGGCACTAGCGGGCAGAGTTTCCGCATAGCTGATTTTCTGCTATGCCGATTCGCCTCCCCTGGCTCTGCTGTAGCCGCTGTCTAGCGATAATCCCGGCCTGTGACTCTACGGTAACGAACGGCACTGACCGCGCGCACCACGTGCCCGCCTCTTTTTCCCTATACTGGACGAGTTCACTATTCACTTCTTGACCAGCACCGATGCGCGCTGCCGTGCATCTTCAGGAGTATCCATGTCTTCTAATCGCCGCCGTTTCACCGGCCGTACCGCTTTGGCTCTACCCGCATTGGGCGCCGCTCTAGCTCTTGTTGTCACTTCCTGCTCGGCAAGCACTGATTCTGCTGTTTCGGGTACCGTAGTGTCTTCTTCTAGCAGCGCTTCTGCATCCGCGAGCGCGACCTCCACTCAGGCGCTGTTCCCGACCCCGTCGGCGAGCCCGAGCGCATCCGCGAGCGCTACCCCGAGTGCTTCGTCGCCTGCTCCGGTGCCGTCGGTGGTGACGATTACGGTTCATGCTGAGCCGACCGCATCCGAGTCGAAGCCGGATTCCAAGTCTGAAGCTAAGTCTGAGTCGAAGAAGGATTCCACCTGCGCGTCTGATTCTGCATCGACCGTGGTGTCTAAGGCTCTGCGCGAGCTGAAGAATAAGAGCAAGTGGGATCAGTGGACGAACGTTTCGGCAAGCTACGAGGGTTACGACCCCTGTGCTGAGCTGTCGTGGATTGACGCGATTCCGGGTTCTTCCCCGTCTTCGTGTTGCACCGCGGCGATGGTGCACCACATTCTGCTGTTCCACCGCGGCAAGTTCATTGGTACCGCAACCTATGAGCCGTACTCGTTCTCTCCGGTGATTACCCGTACCTCGGACAGCTCGATTAGCGTGACCTACCGTTACATGAAGGAAGACGAGAAGGTACACAACGCGAGCGGTCGCACGACTGCTGAGTTCAGCTGGAGCTCTTCGCAGAACAAGGTTGTGATGACCGGTGAGGTTCCGCCGAGCTACTAGACCGAGCGAATAGCCGGTTCACCTTATAGGCTACGTGTTTGAAGCCCAGGAGGTTGGGCATACGAGAAACCCGCCGTCTCGCATATGGTTCATATGTGAGACGGCGGGTTTTCCGTTGCTTAAGGATATGTAGAGTGCCCGAGGGCTAGCTGTTTAGGCAGCGAACTTCTTGTAGCCGAAGTATGCAGCGCCTGCCAGGATAGCGATGAACAGAATCTTCTTCATGATGTACTCCTTTGATTGTTCCGGTTGGCACCCGGTGTTTTACTCCGTCTGGCGACTCACCTAAAGATAAGGGTAGGCGGAGCGTCATCCGCACGTGGTGCCGTTGTCCCCTATCTTACCTGCTTTTGAACAATGTTTTCTGTTTGACGTGCCGAGTCCGCATTTTAGACAGTCAAACACGCAGCGGTTCAGCGTGCCCTGAGCCAAGGAATACGCCTCTGACGGACGCATAATGGGAGCATGAGTATTTTTAAGAAGAAAGAGTACAGCGCTGAGCGCTCGGCTACTCGCATGGCTCGTGCCCTCGCTGTGATGGGTGCACTGCACTTCATCATCCCGGATCCCTTCGACTCGATTGTGCCGAAGTACCTGCCGGGCCCTCCGCATGCGTACACGCACGGTTCCGGTGTGGCTGAGCTGGGTACCGCTGCCCTGTTGTCGAGCGATAAGACCCGCCGTGCCGGTGGTCTGTTGGCCGCGCTGCTGTTCGTTGCGGTGTTCCCCGCGAATATTCAGATGGCTCTGGATGCGCGCAAGCAGTCCGCTCAGCGTAAGGCTATCGCGTATGCGCGCTTGCCCCTGCAGTTGCCGCTGATTTGTAGCGCTCTGAAGATTTGGCGTAAGTCGAAGTAGTCAATACATTCACCATTCGATACCTTCGACACTCATCTCAATGATGAGAAAAGCACCTTAGCGTTTTAGAGATAAAACACTAAGGTTCTTTTAGCTTAATAAAAGCTCACATAAGCTCTTCTTACATCATATTTACGTATAATTGAAAACAACATACTATCTGCCACAGTGGCAGATATATAAACCCAAGGAGATTACAATGGGTACTTTTATTGGCACCATTATTACTGGCGCAATTATTGGTGCACTTGCACGCTTCTTTATGCGAGGCCACCAGAACATTTCGATTCTTTGGACCATTATCTGCGGTGCTGTCGGCGCAGCTATCGGTACCTGGGCAGCGACCCAGCTGGGTGTTGCAGACACTAGCGGCATTGACTGGATCCGCTGGATTATCTCAATTATTGCTGCAATGCTGACCATTTCCCTGTACATGGGCTTGACCGGTAAAAAGTAAAGAGATATTTGCCAATTTCTTTTAAAACCTAAGCAATTTTTATAAAGCAAAAGACGGCACCTCCCCTAGCGTGAGCTAGTGCGGGAGGTGCCGCCTTTTCTGCGTCTAATGCGAAGCGCTTTATGCCTTCTTGACGACGGAGGACTTCAGGTACATCTGGCCTGCGCCGGGGACCTTCGCCTCAATGTCGTGGCCGTTGACGGGGGATTCGAGCAGGCGGATGCCGCGCACCTTGGTGCCTGCCTTGATGTCTGCGCCGCCCTTGACCTTCAGGCCCTTGACGATGGTGACGGAGTCGCCGTCGACGAGCTCGTTACCGACGGAGTCGAGAACCTTGGAGCCTGCTTCTTCTTCGGTTTCATCTGCTGCGGTGCGTTCCCATTCGTGGCCGCACATGGGGCATGCCCAGAGCTCGCCCATTTCGTAGGTGTAGTTTTCGCTACATTCGGGGCAGGCGGATGCTTCGATTTCGTTGAGATTTTCGCTCATGGTTCCTTCTTCGATCTGTGCGGATGGGCCGCTCCCCTACGGTGTGTGGCTGCGGCGTGTGGGCGCGCGTCAGCCAGGCAAGGGGTGCGACGGTGGAGGGTGCGAGGGTTCTCGCGTTCGTGCTGACTATACCATTTGGCGGGTGTGAACCGCATGTGCGGGGCTGGTTTTTGCCGGTCTTTTGGGGTGGGTGCGGGGCGTGGGTGAAACCGAAAATAAAATTTGCCTGGTTTGTGCGTAATATTTACGAAAATTCGGGTTTTTGCTCATTATGCAGAAGATAAGGCGTGTAAAGTATCTAGAGCATTTGTACGTTTATTGAGTGAAAGGCACGGCTTCATGAAGCTTTCTGCACGTAACCAGTTCGCTGGCAAGGTTGTTGAAATCACCGAGGGTGCAACCAACGGCATCGTTAAGATTGAGATCGCTCCCGAGGTTGTTATCTCCGCGTCCATCACCAACGAGTCCATTAAGGAACTGGGCCTGAAGGTTGGCGAGACCGCTTACGCAGTCATCAAGGCGTCCAACGTGATGGTTGGTGCTGACCACTAATCCCGGTCGATAAGGCTTAAACCCGGGCGGCTGCCTGTTGTGGCGCGCGAGGGTTAATAGGGCGGAGCCCCGCACTGTACATTCACAGTGCGGGGCTCCGCTTTTATGTTTTTATCGCTTATAAAGGGCTTACCGAGGCTACAAGAGACTCTAGAAATTGCCCTTAGCACGGTTGTGTGGAATGCATAACATCTCACAGTTGGATTCGGTGGTGTCACCGCCCTTGGACCATGCAGCTACGTGGTCAGCTTGCATTTCTCCTATCTTGTAAGTTCTGGTTCGGTTGGTATTAGTACCGATAGCACACAACGGACAGTTAGAGACACCTTTTTCATTAGCATCAGCGGTCTGGCGCTCGTAGACTTTTTTGGCAGTGCTCTTATCAAAAATGCGAATCTGGAGCAACTTGGTATCTTCTTCTCCGCCTAGAATAAACTCGTAGATACCGCTCTTCTTCTCTACAGCTGAGTCCGCGAGAAGCTCATTGGCACGCGCGTTAATATCGCGTATATTGTACGGGTTGTCGTGGAAGCGTTCATAGAGATTACCCCAGTTAACCCCACACATCGTTTTATCAGAAGTGTGTTCGAAAGTTGTAGAAACCCATTCAATGACAGAGTTAAAGTAGCTGACAAGTTCCTTGGCGTTGTCATCATGCCGATGCATAGCCATGTATGCACTCGGACCATCAAACTTCTGAGCGTCAGCAATCCATTTGAGAGCCGTTGCTAGGACTTCCTGGCGCGCAGGCTTACCTTTGACATAATGAGACCACTTCTGCTGATACGCAGCTGCAGAATTCGAGAAAACAGCTTTGGCAGCGGTTACGAATGGTCCAGAGTACACAGCATTAAGCAGTTCTTGCTCATTGAGAGGCACACCGGCGATGTTGATGGTCTGGAACCATGCCTTAATCTCAGTCTCAGTACCTTCACACACGTAAACAAGCAGACAAGTATCGAGGATAAGGTTCTGTTTTTCAACAGGCAGTGAGGAAAACGTATGCTCTCGACCGTCAATCTTGATGGCAAACTTGCCTGTAACGAAACGCCCGATTGAAGTGATGCGTTGCTGTCCGTCAAGCACTTCAAGCTGTCCCGAATCAGTTCGGTTGAAATAGATAAGCCCAAGCGGGTAACCAGCAAGAATGGACTCAATAACGGCTACGTCTTTCTTACCATCATTGTAGATATAGTTGCGCTGATACTCGGGTTGAATGGTTAGATTACCGTTCAAACCAAACAGGCCCTTCCCCTCCGATTCGTTGTACTGGAACCCTTGGGTGATATTAGCAATTGTGTAGTTGGCAATAAGTTCAGTCTTCATAATTTATACTTCCTGGACGGGCTGACGGTGACGGATAAGGATACGACCATACTTCAGCTTGCCACCGACATAGGGCCCATCTTTACCAGTACTAGTAGGGATACCTGCGAGACCACGGATATTCCCAGCGATAAGGCCAATAATTTCGAACTGCTCAGGATTGTACTTATCCAAGAAAGTAATTGGCACACCCATTATGCCTTCGTAATCTGAGGGAATCGAGTCAGTGAAACCGACTTCAATTGCATTATAGTTATCGAAGAAAGGGTAACCTGCTTCTCGAATGGCCTTGTGTTTTGAATAGCGCAAATTGTCAGCCTTTGTCATAAGTTGAAGCGGCTCATGGCGGCGGCCGTGCTCAATGTTAGTAAACCAACAGGAATTCCCGAGCCGGGTGTAATCGTAAGCCTCATCAGAGGGATATCCAAGCCGCTCGGCTTTAGCAGCGTCAGCAGGCTTGATATTGGAACCTTTAGGAACACCAAAGACCATGTCAGTTGCATTTGCAGTGGCGCCCTTCCAAAGCTTATTGCTCTGAATGAGCGGAAAAATCTCTTTATATGTAATTGCGTTATTATTACCAATCACAGAGAACTGCACATTACCTTCTAAGACCCACCCCATAAATTCCCTAAAAAGAGAGAACGGTGGATTAGTAATCACGATATCTGCTTCGTCGCGCATCGCACTGACTTCCGCAGATCGAAAATCGCCATCACCTTCCAGATAGGACCACTTCAGGTCGTCAATATCCACACGTCCGTCGCCGTTTAAGTCATTCGGTTCTAACACAAAAACACGACCACGTTCCATCGACTTCTTAACGTTGTACTGGGGGTCATCAAGCTCGAATAGTGTCGGCTGGTAGAACTCTCCGCTTGCATTTGAATTTGGGGCATAGGATGTAGAGATAAGCTTCTTAATCCCATACTCTTCAAAGTGGAGAGCGAAGAATTTAGTAAAGTTAGACCACTCAGGATCATCGCATGGCAACAGAATAGTTTTGCCACGAAAAACATCTGGGTCGTACTCTAGATAGGCGTTCATCTCACTCTCGATGTCACGCCATTGTGTATAGAATTCATCATTTTTAGCCGCTCTTGCACGGCCAAGATTGCTGTTACCTGCCATGCTATCCACCCTATCATTTTCTTCGTTGTTTTGGGAACCTTGGAGGAGTACAGTAACGAGGGTCATCTGAGGGTGTTCCATGGCTGGTACCTATTGGTACCAATGCACCCAAGATAGCAACCTCTGGGGAACGTACTGCATAACATGAAACAGGTTGAAGGCAGAGAATCTGGTCTAAGGTCTGTCACCATACTTCCTGTACAGGGATTGGGGACAGCTGGAGCTTCCATACCGCAGCTCGTTTATGGGCTGTCGCCCAATACCGAAAATTACCGTCATAGAAAATTTTCATAACACCTAGAATAAATATCTGTTGCCGATTCAAAATTACCACCGTCTATTTTTACAGAATTTCAAACAATACACCACAACTCTATATTTAAAACATACAGCCTCTATCACTACCATGCAAATACAGATTTTATATAGATAAACCCGGACTAGGATTAAATATCTATTTGATTACCAGCATTTAGGTACAACACTTGGGAGACTACTGTTTTGAAAGGCAATTGATATCAAGCATAAGAAGCAATAAGATAGCGATTCGCCTTGATATATCCGTTGAAGCAGACTTGCAAAAGTTATCTTTGACAGAATAGGTAAAAAATACGACACAGGGACTTCTATCAATCCATCGTTGCCCCTTACCCTTACCACAAAAATCACATTTCAGATTTTTTAGCAAACTATCCCATTATTAACTCTTAGATGAAAAATTCTGATTGTAATACGAATTTTCATTCCAGTCTCTAAATTTATACTCTAACCTACATCTGAGCCCCGCACTACGGCTCGTAGTGTGGGGCTCAGATGTTATGTTTTTATCACTTAGACATTGAAGTGATACTCCGCCACGTCGCCTTCATTCATGACACAAATTTTACGGTTGCTTTAATACTTCTTCATTATACAATTCATCAAGACTATGCCTATATCCATAAATATCCTCCATTTTTCTTGATAAACGACAAGGTATGTGATGAGGGGAAACCATATGCATAAAAAGAATAATTTTCTTAATATATTCCCTGGATTCCCCCACACTTAGAGGCGGAGCAAAATCAAAGTCATAGTCAGCTACACTATCCAAAGAGTGCGACCCCTGGTTTATATAATTGTAAATAATAAAAGATTCCAAGAATATACCTTCTGGACTTTTTTTATCATGAAAACAAGATACTCTGTCTACAGCATTCCTATTTGAAATCTGATCCTCTCCCAACTCAAATTTTAGAAACGCCTCCCAAACACGACGAACATCATTGAAATGCGGCAAGTCCACACCCCCTAATTCACCTCTATAATTAGCCACTTTATACATTTCAAGTAAGATATCCCTATAATTATCATCATCGCCAAAGTTTCGCCCCTTAATAATGCCCCTCTCAAGATCTTCAATATCACAGCATTTGAGTTTATCCCCTGCCCTGACATCCCTTCCATTAATTCTACCCTTTATGGTTTTCTCCAACTCTTTAGCTACAGACAGATTATGGGTCATAATTATCATTTTCGACAAAGCGCCATCAAAACACATTATTTTAACTATATAATCTATCATCCAGTTAATGCCGGCTTTATTATAAAAATCAAGACTAGAAATTGGGTCATCCAGAACAATTATTTTATTATCCTGAATAGAACTTTCCAATTCTTTTCCTTTAGACATTTCAGCAAAAAAGTAACACAGAGATAGAATATTTTGCTCTCCAATAGACAGTCTACTAGGGGGAATAATGCCATGTTTATTATGTACGGTATACCCAAAATCAGCATCCGATTCCAACCACATTTTCCGCCCGCCAAAGACCATACACAGCAAGGTGTTTATATATCCTGTTACCCTCCTGGAGGAATACTCATTTCTCTCTTTATCTAATTCTTCCTGCTCCCTCTGGAGATTATTCCTAAGTTGAGCAAGGTCTTGTTCACAAATCCCCAGTACCTGAAGTTCAGATTCAGCAATAATATTCCCATTAATTTTTTGAAACAAAGATACATCCCTTTTATATATCAGAAGGATTAACCAGTATGCAGCTTCCGACAACCGATCTTTAAGATATAAATTATTTTCTACCATGCCAAAGTCTCGAATTAATTCAACCAGCTTATCAATCTCATCAAACTCTTCATCTAGTATTTCTTCTACATCGCTCACTGATAGACCTAATATATATCCACCCCCAGTCAATTCCCTCAGTATCTTATTGTGGGCATAGTCGAAAAAGTAGGAAACGGCGGTTGCGTATTCACCCTGTGAGCAAATAACTCCTGATTCAACAATATCAAGCATCTCACTTTCAAAATATTTTGCATAATTTATATATTCCAAATCTGCATTTTCATAGTCGCCAGCATATAATACATTTTTAATATAAGCGCTAACATATTCTCTCACAGTTGACCCACCAAATGATAAGCTTGCAATTAGTGAGTTTCCACCCAGTGCTCTATTTAAACACCTGTTTAGTATATTTTCTACCTTTTCTTCAGCAACAGATATCTTACTTGCGAGTTCACTAATCCTCTCTTTCTTCTGCTCATAATTCCCCAACAAAATAACTGGCTTAATATGTTCTTTTGCATATCTACGAAAATTTTCGATAACATATGATTCATTAAATACATGCACATTTGAACAGTCGCCTTTGAGTGATTTGCCTTCCCTATCTAAGAAATCAATCCTCCCCCTTCCTGTGCTTAGAGCATGGGCAACCGTCGACTTACCGGAACCATTCTTCCCAAAAACGATAGCAAACTGGGCATCTTTGTTAAGTATCGCATTATTCTTATCGGCCCGGGCAAAAAATGGATATTCTTTCACCCCTGCGTAGCCTGTATCAATCTTTATCGATGATACTTTTGTTGCATCAACCATTTCTTCCTCCTAGAACCAATAGATTTCCTACATTGAATAGAAATAATAAAATCCCCTTGAGTATCAGTTCATCATAGATATAACTGTCTCAAGGGGATCTTATAACTTCACTGTTACTCAGATATTAATTTATTTAATTATTCTAAGCTTAGACGTTGAAGCGGAACTCGACTACGTCGCCGTCCTGCATGATGTAGTCCTTGCCTTCCATACGGACCTTACCGCGCGCCTTCGCCTCCGCCATGGAGCCAGCCTCATCCAGGTCCTTGAAAGACACAACCTCAGCCTTAATGAAGCCGCGCTCAAAATCAGAGTGAATCACGCCAGCAGCCTGCGGCGCAGTATCACCCTTGTAAATAGTCCAGGCGCGAGCCTCCTTCGGGCCAGCAGTCAGGTAAGTCTGCAGACCCAGAGTCGAGAAGCCAACGCGAGCCAGCTGGTCCAGGCCGGACTCATCCTGGCCGTTCATCTCCAGCATCTCGCGAGCCTCCTCCTCAGACAGCTCCACCAGATCAGCCTCCAGCTTCGCATCCAAGAACACAGCCTCAGCCGGCGCCACCATGTCACGCAGCTCCTGCTGCTTCTCCTCAGACGCCAGAATGCCCTCATCCGCGTTGAACACGTAAATGAACGGCTTAGCAGTCAGCAGGTTCAGCTCCTTCAGATGAGCCAGCTCCAGCTTCGCGTCCTTCGCACGAGAAATGATGGTGTCACCATCCTCCAGGATCTTCTGCGCAGCCTGATAAGTCTCCAGCTGAGCGGCGTCACCCTTCTTAATCTTCACAGCCTTCTCCAGACGCGGAATAGCGTTCTCTAGAGTCTGCAGGTCAGCCAGAATCAGCTCAGTGTTAATGGTCTCCATATCGGAGGCGGGGTCAACCTTGCCGTCCACGTGAATGACGTCCGGGTCATCAAACGCACGCACAACCTGTGCGATAGCGTGCGCCTCACGAATGTTCGCGAGGAACTTGTTACCCAAGCCCTCGCCCTCAGAAGCACCCTTCACAATACCCGCAATATCAACGAACGAAACAGTCGCAGGCAGAATACGCTCCGAACCAAAAATCTCAGCCAGACGGTTCAGACGCGCATCCGGCAGGTTCACCACGCCCACGTTCGGGTCAATGGTCGCGAACGGGTAGTTAGCCGCCAGCACAGTGTTGCCGGTCAGAGCGTTGAACAGGGTGGACTTGCCCACGTTAGGCAGGCCAACAATGCCGATAGTTAGAGCCACAAGTTTTCCTTCGAATCATGTACCCCGCCAAACACTCAGGATGTGCCGCGTACGTGATGCGGCGGGTGCGGGCGGGCACAGGGCGAAAATGGTGCCCGCTTCCAAGCGCGGCACCGTCAGTCTCGGGAAGAAACGGGTGCGGGGCGCCTGCGGGCATAGACACTACCATTCTACCGTGTTCGAGCAGGAGCCGCCCGGAGTGCAGGGATAGGCACCGCTTAGGAGAAAGTGAAGGCGAAAAACTGAGGCGAGGAAGCATCATCACTCCCCCGCCCGAATTATTGGGAAGTAGCGGGCTAGAGCCAGCCGTTCTCCGTGGCGATACGCACCGCGTCCTGACGCGTCGACGCACCCGTCTTCGCCATCGCCGCCGACAAATAATTACGCACCGTACCCGCCGACAAAAACAACGCCGACGCAATCTGCTGAGCCGTACCACCCGACGCCGCCTCACGCAGCACCTGCGCCTCACGCTCCGTCAACGGAGAAGCACCCGTCACCAAAGAATCCGCCGCCAACGACGGATCCACCACACGCAACCCCGCATGCACACGACGAATCGCCTCCGCCAACTGGCGAGCACCCGTATCCTTCACCACAAAACCACTCGCACCAGCCTCCAAGGCGCGGCGCACATAGCCCGGGCGGCCAAAAGTCGTCACAATCAGCGTACGCACCGGCTCACCCGACTCACTCACCGCACCCGCATCACGCAGCGCCGCAGCCGCCTCAATACCATCAGCCAGCAAAGTACCGGGCATCTGCACATCCAGCAGCACCACATCCGGCTTCAACAGGGCGACAGCGCCCAACACCTCATCACCACTACCGACCTGACCCACAATCTGCAGGTCAACCTCCAGCCCCAGCAGAGCGGCAAGAGCCTCACGGATGAGCTGCTGATCGTCAGCGAGCAGAACACGAATCATGGGAGCCTCCCAAGGGGCGAAGACGGGGCAGAAAATAGCGGGCGGAACAACCGCGTGAGGTTGTCTACCACCACCATACAGGGGCGGGTAGCTCCCCCGTCCAGGGCGCGGCGCCAAGTTCCACAATCTGCAGAACCTACCTACAGCAGTGAGGTGTCACCGTCCATGCTCACACGGATGCGCGTACCCACCCCACCGCCAGGGTTCTCCGCCAGCCACTGCTCGGGCGCCGCCTCAATCACCACGCTACCGCCGGACGCCGCCACACGCTGAGCCATACCCGTCAGACCGTTACCGCGCGCATCGCCCACACCCACGCCGTTATCGAGGATGTCCAGACCGGTTGCGCTCAGACGCACCCGCGCCGCGTTCGCACCCGAATGGCGCACCATGTTCGTAACCGCCTCACGCAGAACCCAGGAGAACAGCTTCGCGTTCACACCAGCCACCGCGAGCGCGCTCTGAGCCTCCGGCAGCTCGGCGCGAATACCAGCGGTCTGCAGGGCGCGGCCCGCACCCTCAATCTCACCCGAGAAGTCGGGCACTCGCAGGCGGGTGACGGTCGAGCGGACCTCCGCCAGGGACGCGCGGGACAGCTGCGCGATCGCCTCCATCTCGGCACCGGCGCGGGCGGGGTCAATCTCCAGCAGACGCTGCGCCAGCTCAGCCTTGAGGGTGATGACGGTCAGGGAGTGGCCCAGCACGTCGTGCACGTCGCGGGCAATCTCCTCACGCTCCTCGGAGAGCGCCAGGGAGGCACGTGCTACGTCCGCACGTTCGCCCAGCTCAATCAGGTAAGAGAAGCCCAGAAGACCCAGCAGCGGCGCGCCGATAAAGAGAGCAATGCCTCCGTGAGAGGAGAAATCGAAACCGCTCACAGTAACGAATGTCAACCAGCAGATTGCGCCCATCGACGCCGCGACGGTCAGTCGCAGACGGTACGGGGCAATCGTGCCAAAAATCCAGAACGCCACAAAGTACATGCCGAAGCCCAGCAGAATTACGTGTATGTCACTCGGGGTCAACACCGCCATACCTACCAACGGCAGAATCATCAGTGCCGTCCAGATGACGCTTCGACGCACCGTGGAGGCGACCGGCACCAGCCACGGCACCGCGTACGCCGAGCAGTTCACCACCGCAAACAGTGCCACCAGCGCCACACCGGCCCAGCGCACCGGCCCCAACTCCGGGGTGGTGAGGAAGCTGTCCAGCGGCATGAGCAGAAACACCAGCCACGGGGCACTAAAGCCCAGCGCCAGCCAGTTCACGTTGCCGCTGCGTTCGCGGTGGAGGAAGCGGAAGCGGTGCTTGCCCAGGGTGCGCTTCGCGGCGGAGGGTACCGCCTCGTTCTCCGTGTGGGGGTGTTCGTTCTCGTAGGAATGGGTGTGGGTGTGGGTTTCGGTCATGGTTCTAGCCTAACGTGCGGGTGCCGCGGGTGCAGATGCCACCGGTGCGGCGGTGTCAGTAGCGGCAGTGTTAGTAGGAGCAGCGTGAGTGGATACGGCTTCCGCCGCAGCCTCGGGAGCCCCTGATACTACGGAACCCTTGAGACTGCGGCGGGAAGAAGCATTTAGCGGCGGGTTGCGCGGCGCATCAGCAGGGCAGAAACACCCAGGAAGATCGCTGCCCACACTGCCAGGCTCACCACTGCGTACCAGAGCGGCTCGGTCACGAACCAGTCCTCACCACCCAGAATAATGGTCTGACCTGCGGCGAAGGGGTAGCGGGCAATCTCGGCGGCACCGTACAGCGGGGTGAAGCGGGCGTACTTCAGCAGGTCGGTGCTCAGCGGGGAGAACACGGTACCGAAGAAGCTCATAATCACCAGCAGACCGTTCGCAATGGACACGGCGTTCTCGTTACGAATCAGCAGGCCCATCATGATGCCGTAGAAGGCGAACACCAGACCGCACAGCACCGTCAGCGCGCCAGCGGCAAGCTGCTGGTTCACAGGGATCTCAACACCGGTGAACATGCCCACAATGTTCACCGCGATGACCGGCAGTGCAGAAATCACCAGGGCGGTCAGCGCCTTCGCGCCCAGGTACTTGCCGGTGGTCAGCGGGGTCAGCGCCAGCTGGCGGTTCCAGCCGCTCGACAGTTCGGTGACGGTGCTGCCACTAATCGCCACGGTGTTCTGCACGGCACCGTACAGCGCCATGCCAATCATGACGTACGCTGCTACGTTGCCGTCGCCCATCGGCTGGGAGGCGTACTCCTGCATCGCGCCGAAGAGCAGGAAGAAGACAATCGGCAGTGCCACGCCGAAGAAGAAACGGTCGGTCGAGAGGATAGAAGCGCGGATGTCATAGAGTGCGTAGCGGAGCATGATGTTTTCCTTGAGGTGTGTAGCGGCGGTGCGGGTACGGTGTTTAGGCAGTGCGGCATTTAGGCTTCGGTTGCTTTGGAGGCGGCGGCCTGCTCGGTCAGCAGGGTGAAGGACTCGTCCAGGGAGGGCTTGGTGACCTCCAGGTCGCTGATGCTGTAGTTGTTCAGCAGAGTGCGCAGTACCTGCTCAATCTCCAGCACGGAGATGCGGTGGCGGTACCCGCCGGACTCTTCGGTCACCTCGACCGGCACATCCAGGTCGGTGATGGGTGCGGGTGCGAGGAAGGAAAGGTGGCGGTGGCCGGTCAGGGCGCGAATCTCGTCGGAGGAGCCGTCAGCAATGATGGAGCCGGATTCCATGAGCACGATGCGCTGGGCGAAGTTCTGTGCTTCTTCCAGGTAGTGCGTCGCAAAAAGAATGGTCGTTCCACGCTCGGCTATGGCTTCCATGCGCTCCCAGAAGGTGCGGCGCGCATTCACGTCCATGCCGGCGGTCGGCTCGTCCAGGATCAGCAGTTCCGGCGAGTGCATGGTCGCCAGGGCGTAACGCAGACGCTGCTGCTGACCGCCCGAGCACTTGCCGACCTTACGCTTAGCAATCTCGGTCAGGTCGGCGCCGGCGAGTACCTCATCCACGTCAATAGGCTTGGGGTACAGGGCGGCAATCATCTCGACCGTGGCGCGAATCGTCAGGTCCTTGAGCAGGCCACCGGTCTGCTGAACCGCACCGAGTAGACCGGCGCGTGCCGCTTCGGAGGCGTTGCGACCGAAGACGCTCAACTCGCCGCCGCTGGGCTGGGTCAGACCAAGAATCATGTCGATGAGGGTGGTCTTGCCCGCACCGTTGGGGCCGAGCAGTGCGATGATTTCGCCGCGCTTGACGGTCAGGTCAATCGAGTCGACGGCGACCACGGTGCCTGCCGCACGGGTGGAGAAAACCTGGCGGAGGGAGCGGGCGGAAATAACGGTTTCTGCGGTGTTGTTCTTGCTGTTCTGAAGTGCTGCGGTGTTCATGTTTCTATTACACCGCCGGTTTTCGCGCCGCTGCGGTACAGAGTGTCATGACCTGCACATGACAAATGTCATGAGTTCACGCAACGGCTGTTCTAGCGAGGCATTTTCAGCGGTAATACAGCATGGCAACGAGGTAATCTCCGCAGCGGAGGCGGTCACGCGAAGCGGGGGCTCCGTCCTCAAGGCGCCCCAGCGCCGCAGAGGGGGCACTCCCCCGCGAGCGGAAACCGGCGCGTACCGCCATCCCAAGCCGTGCATCCCAATGCATCCTCAGGCACGAAAAACCCCGTGTCTTCTCCCCACACGGGGAAAAGGACACGGGGTCATCAGCTAAAAGGCTTAGCGAGTGGGCTTAGCGCCGCGGCCACCGAGCTGGCGGCCTACGTTCTCGTCGTTCTTCAGAGCGGAACGCAGTTCCTTCGGCAGGGAGAAGAGAATATCTTCCTTCGCGGTCTCGACCTCTTCGATGGTGCTGTAGCCGTACTCGGCGAGCAGAGCCAGCACCTCCTGAACCAGAACCTCGGGCACGGACGCACCGGAGGTCAGACCCACGGTTGCCACACCTTCGAACCAGGACTCGTCCACCTGATGTGCGAAGTCCACACGCTCGGCACGCTTAGCGCCGTATTCGAGTGCTACTTCCTTCAGGCGCACGGAGTTCGAGGAGTTCGCCGAACCCACCACGATGACCAGGTCTGCGCGCGGAGCGATTTCCTTGATAGCGCCCTGGCGGTTGGAGGTTGCGTAGCAGATGTCGTCCGAGGGCGGATCCTGCAGGGACGGGAAACGCTCACGCAGACGCGCCACGGTTTCCAGGGTCTCATCCACGGACAGGGTGGTCTGAGAAATCCACACAACCTTCTCGGGGTCGCGGACCGTTACCTGATCCACTTCCTCGGGCGAGTTCACGATCTGGATGTGCTCGGGCGCCTCACCGGCGGTACCCTCGACCTCTTCGTGGCCGGTGTGACCGATGAGCAGGATGTCGTAGTCCTGCTTGGCGAAGCGCACAGCCTCGCGGTGCACCTTGTTCACCAGCGGGCAGGTCGCGTCAATGGTGTTCAGGGAGCGGTCGCCAGCTGCGGAAACCACCGCCGGGGACACGCCGTGCGCCGAGAACACGGTCACGGAACCTTCGGGGACTTCGTCCACTTCATCAACGAAGATAGCGCCCTGCTTCTCCAGGGTCTCCACCACGTGGCGGTTGTGAACAATCTGCTTGCGCACGTAGACGGGCGCGCCGTAGTGCTCCAGCGCCTTCTCAACAGCAATCACGGCACGGTCAACGCCTGCGCAGTAACCGCGCGGGGTGGCGAGCAGGACTTTCTTCTCACCGGTGACGGGTGCGGCGGCTTCAACGTCGGCGCGGCTGCGGCGCTCGCGAGGTACGGGCGGCAGGCCCAGGGCAATAGTTTCAGTGGACATGGTTACTATCCTACGTTGTTCGGACTTTTAGTGTGTGATGACTGTGGCACCGCTCGCAGGGCTACGTCCCAGGGCGATGAGGCGAATCAGAATACCGAGCAGCAGGGCGAGGATTGCCATGACCAGCCCGTAGCTTGCCGCCGCCTGCAAGTGCCCGGTCAGTGACGGTGCAAGCTGGTTCCATGCCCCGGTAATCAGTGCCGTTCCGGCGGTGCTGTGGCTGGTAATTCCCAGGGATTCAGGGCTTTGGGCGCCAAACCAGGCTGCCGCGCCCCAGCCCAGCAGGGCGTAGAGCAGAGCCGTGACCACCGGCACCAGGATGCGGTGCCTGGGTGCCAGCAACGTAGCCAGCAGCAGGCTCAGCACCGAGATGATGGTCAGCGGCACGGTGGATTTGCCCAGCGCGGCGGCACGGTTAATGCCGGCGTGCAGGTACCATTCCTGTTGCTCCTGCTGGTCCTGCTGGCTGTTGCCATCCTTCACCCGGTCAATGTTGAGGGTTTCAGGGCCGAGCTTCGTCAGGTCCGGGTCGAAGGAGCCGATAGAGCCGACCTTCGCATCCAGCGCACGGTAGAAGGGGGTGAGCACAATGACGGCGGGGCCGTCCTGGTGTTCAAGGTTGTAGCGGCGAGTTTCCTCGGCAACTTCCTTCCAGAGGCTTCGATATTCTTCAGTTTTTGACAGCTCAGCCGCGGAACGGTTGAGCAGGGAACGTATGCCGTCCTGTGTCGGCTTTACAAGAATGGAGTATAAGCCGCTTTCTTTGGTGCCGTCGAGGAAGGTTGTCATAGCCTCGGAGTTCATGAGGTCTTCCACCGCGCCGTCCGCAATGCGCGAGGCAAGCTGCGAGTCCTCCGCCAGGTTGGACGAAATCTGCGAGAAACCGCGCTCTGACATGAGCTTTGAGTTCACCCAGGCACCCGCGGTTGCACCCAGACCGGTCACCAGGGCCAGGGCACACAGCACAACGGTCAGGAACCTGCGCAAACCTGCCGCGAAGGGAGGCTCCGGGGCAGCCTGCAATTCAGCTTTGGTGGGGGCTGTCCCGTGGCCGAGCGTGCGGGTGGGCTGTAGCAGGGTGGTGTCTTCATCCGCCGTGTAGTGGCCGTCCGTGTAGTAGCCATCCGTGCGGGTGATCCGGGTGCCGACGACTCGGGTCGCATCCGCCGGGTAGTTGTGCGCGCCCGTACCCGCCGCAGACGAAGCTGCGGCGGTGTTGAGGGCATTGTTCTGGTCTTCTGACTGATCGGGTGAGCGCATGAGCCTAGGGTACCCGCTCACAGTGTTCAAAGCCGATTCAGACCCGCCGAATGCGCCAGAAGCTAAGTTCCACCTGCACTGCGTGCAAGATACCCCGATTTGCTCGGCTGACCTGTGAGCAGGCGCATAACCGACCAATCAGGGACAATAGAGGGTATGAACTTCTACAACCCCTCCGCAGCGCAGCCAGCACCCTCACTCGTGGTGCCGCCCGTGCACGAGCGGCAGCTTCCCGGGAAGTCTCAGGAAACCACCGCCACCAACCCCTGGCCCCTCGCCCTGCTCGCGCAGAACCTCAAAAACTACGTAGACAAGGTTCCCGAGCTTTGGGTGGAGGCGCAGGTCGCCTCCCTCAACGGCCGCGGCGGCAACGTCTTCATGGAACTCAAAGACCTCAACGAAGACTTCTCCTTCACCCTCGCACTCTTCGGGCGTGCCGGTAGCGGCCTGGCGGCTGATGTGACCGTAGGCGCTCGCATCGTCACCCGCGCCAAGCCGAGCCTGTGGAAGAACGGCAAGCTCTCCCTCATCGGCAAGGAAGTGTACGCGGTCGGCACCGGCAACCTGCACGAGCAGCTGCAGCGTCTGCGTGAAGCTCTCGCCGCCGAGGGGCTATTCTCTGACTCCAGGAAGAAGCCGCTACCCATGCTGCCGAATCGTGTGGGTCTGATTACCGGTCGCGATTCTGACGCGGAGAAGGACGTTATCCGTAACGCCTCCCTGCGCTGGCCCGGCGTGGTCTTTGAGGTGCGCAATACCCGCGTTCAGGGTGAGGGTGCGGCGGCTGAGGTCATTGCGGCTCTCGCCGAATTGGATGCCCACCCGGAGGTGGACGTCATCGTCATCGCCCGAGGCGGCGGCTCCTTCGAGGACCTGTTGCCCTTCTCCGAGGAGGCGCTCATCCGCGCCGTCGCGGCGGCCACCACCCCGGTGGTCTCGGCGATCGGTCACGAAGCAGACTCCCCCATCCTCGATGCGGTCGCCGATCTGCGCGCCTCCACCCCCACCGATGCGGGTAAGCGCATTGTGCCCGATATTTCGGAGGAAACCGCCCGCATCACCGAGGCGCGCGCCCGCCTGGACCGTGCGGTGCTCGGCTACGTGGGCATGCAGATGAACTACATTGCCCAGTTGCGCAGCCGCCCGGTGCTCACCCACCCGGAGTCCTCCCTGCTCATGCGTGTGGAGGAGCTGAGCCAGCTGCGCGAGCGCGCTCACCGTTCGGTGCAGCACCGTCTGGAGCGTGAGTCGGCGACTCTGTCGCACACGTTGGCGCGGGTGCGGTCGCTCTCGCCGGTGCAGACGCTCAACCGCGGCTACTCCATCGTTCAGGATGCTGCGGGCGCTATTGTGCGTGACGCTTCGGCGCTGAGTGCGGGCGAGCAGATTACGGTGCGCGCGGCAACCGGGCAGGCGCAGGCGACCGTGACTTCTACGGATCCCTCAAACATCTCCTAAACCTCGATACCCCTAAGTTTTACCCCTGGTTTTTACCCTTAGTTTTTACCCCTGAAAGGTTCCTCAATGAGCGAGAACATTAGCTTCAACAGCGCCGAACTGGGCGCCCCCGTCGAAACCCTCGGCTACGAGCAGGCTCGTGCCGAGCTGGAGCAGGTCGTGCGCCAGCTGGAGTCCGGCGCCAGCGACCTGGAGACCTCCATCGCTCTGTGGGAGCGTGGCGAGGCGCTTGCCGCCCGCTGCGAGGCGTGGCTGCAGGGTGCGCAGGAGCGCCTGAACGCGGCACGCGGTGCGCAGGGCGGGGAGCCTGCGGCGAACTAGCACGCCTCTCTCTCTCTCCCCCCCCCCGGCGCGTTGCTCCGTCATCTGGCGCATCGAGCATTCGCGAAGCCGCTAAAAATAGCCTGCCCCGCAGCTCATCAGAACTGCGGGGCAGGCTATTTCTATCTGTCACAAGGCAGAGACAGCAGGGCTAGTGCTTCTGCTTGTAGTCAGCCATGAAGTTACCCAGACGCTCCAGGGCACTGGTGAGGGTCTGCGTATCGGGCAGGAACACCAGGCGGAAGTGGTCCGGGTCCTTCCAGTTGAACGCGCGGCCGTGGCTGAAGAGAATCTTCTGGCTCTTGAGCAGGTCCAGGGCGAACTGTTCATCGTCGGTAATGTCGAAGCGCTCAACATCAATCTTCGGGAACAGGTACAGAGCGCCGTCCGCGCTGGTGCAGCTGATGCCGTCAATCTCGTTGAGCATCTTGTGCGCCAGGGTGCGCTGCTCGTACAGGCGGCCGCCGGGAACGATCAGCTCGTTAATGGACTGGTAGCCGCCGAGCGCGGTCTGGATTGCGTGCTGCGCCGGAACGTTGGAGCACAGGCGCATGGAGGCAAGTAGGTGAATACCCTCAAGGTAGCTTGCAGCGTCCTTCTTCGGGCCGGTGATAGCGACCCAGCCTGCACGGTAACCACAGACGCGGTACGCCTTGGACAGGCCAGAGAAGGTCAGGCAGAGCACGTCGTCGCCGGTGAGGGTTGCCATGTTGATGGCCTCTGCGCCATCGTAGGTAATCTTTTCGTAAATCTCATCAGAGAACACGACCAGACCGTGTTCGCGTGCCACATCCACAATCTGCTTAAGCACGGAACGCGGGTAGACGGCGCCGGTGGGGTTGTTCGGGTTAATAACCACGATTCCCTTGGTACGCTCGGTAATCTTCGACTTAATGTCTTCGATGTCCGGGTACCAGTTGTTTTCCTCATCGCAGAGGTAGTGCACGGGCTTGCCGCCGACCAGCGCGGTGGCTGCGGTCCACAGCGGGTAGTCGGGCATGGGGACCAGGATTTCGTCGCCGGTCTCGCACAGTGCCTGCAGGGTCATCGGGATCAGCTCAGACACACCGTTACCCAAGTAGATAGATTCGGTGTCGAGGTTCATGATGCCGCGGTTCTGGTAGTGGTGCACAATGGCGGTACGTGCCGAGTAGAGGCCGCGGGAGTCAGAGTAGCCCTGAGTTTCGGGCAGGTGACGAATGATATCCATCATGATGGCATCCGGCGCCTCAAAGCCGAAGGGCGCGGGGTTACCAATGTTCAGCTTGAGGATGCGGTGGCCCATCGCTTCCATGCGATTGGCTTCATCCAGAATGGGGCCGCGGATGTCGTACAGGACGTTGCTCAACTTTGAGGACTGACGGTACTTCGTCATGATGATTTACTTTCTAGGGTGATCCAAAATGAATTGTGCTGCGTCATCATCTGCGATGGGGTTGGAACCGCTAGTCAGACGCAACAGGAACGAGAGGTTACCCGTGTCTAATGTAGATGATACGCGGTTAATTGCCGTACGGGCGCTATCTGGCAGGGTACGGCGAATAATGGGCACCAGTTGCTGCTGCAAAAGCGCCGTCGAGGGGTCTTCCAGGGTGACCAGGCGATTCTCTTCAATCGCGGAGTCGCTGCTGTGTAGCAGGGTCACCTGCACGGTGTCTGCGGTGAGGGCGTTGACGCGCTCGGCGGGGTCGTCCTGAATCTTCGGGTCGTGCACACGGTAACGGTAGAGGCTACGCAAAGAATCCACGCCGTAGGTGCCGCTGGAGTACCCGGTCGGGATGGAGAACGCCAGGGAAGACTGCACCTCACGCAGGTTCGCGAGGGAGTTGAGCTTGTGGCGGGCACTCACGGCGCGGGTAGTGACCAGCACATCCTTGTTGGTGGCGCTAGCACCGTTGAGAAGCATGAGCTCTTCGGGCAGGATGCGCGAGATGGCGTTGGTCATGTCGGTGGTGCTCATGGCGCGCAGGTTGATGGGGTCTGCGGAGCGGGTGGAGCTTGCGGTGGGGCTTGCGGTACCGTCCGTAGCATGTGCGGAGGCGGTGCTCTCCTCCGCGGTGGGGGTAGCTGCCGGGGGCAGGGTCACGCCTGCCGCTTGAGCGGAGGCACTCACGGAGGCGGCAATACGTTCGTTCTGTGCGGCGGCGGGGCTGATTTTGCCGTCGTCGGTCAGGTAGAGTAGCAGGTCGCCGCTGTAGTCGATGACAAGGTCCAACGATTCAAGGGCCGCGGCAGTGGTGCTACCGGTTGCCTCGTCGTCGGGCAGAGTAGCGGTAGGGGTGGCAGAATTAGCCGAAGGAACCATGAGCCCGCGCAGGGCGGCGGCGCGGCTGTTGTCGGTGTCAACAAGTTCGACGGTGTAGCCGACCTGTCGCAGGGCGCGTGCGTACACGTGCGCTACGGCGCGCATCTCACGCAGGGCGCCGTAGCCGATACGCAGGGTACCGTAGCTGGATGCGGAAGGGTCCACCTGCGGGGTCGTGTCATTGCTACCGCAGGCGGCGAGCAGCGGCATGAGCGCCAGGGAGGTGAGCGCCGCACGGCGGGTGAGGGTTAGTCGGTTCATTAGGGAAGCTTCCGTGCGTTTTCGTCGGCAAGAAATTCGCGGTATTCGCGTGCCCAGCTGGCGGCGTTGGAGTAGCCCATCATGGAGGCGACCTCGTCGATGAGGGTGCCGTAGCGGATGGTGTCCAGCTCAGCGATGGGTACCCAGCGTGCCGTGTCGGAGGATCCGTTGATTTCGTGGCGCAGTTCGCCGGTGACAATGTGGGCACGGAAAACCACCCGCAGGGCGCAGAAGGGTAGCGCTTGCGGGTCTTTCTGGGTGGAGCGCACGGGGAAGTGTCCGGCGTGCACGCCCAGAATGTCTTCAATGGCGACGCTGTAACCGGTCTCTTCGAGGGTCTCTCGTAGCGCGGTTTCGTCGGCCTGTTCGCCGGGTTCCATGCCGCCGCCAGGCAGGGACCAGAGGGGGCTGAGCGCGCGGTCTTCGGGCACCCAGCGGGTCATGAGCAGCTTGCCCTGCTCAATGATCACTGCGTAGGCTGCGGGTCGGGTTTCCATTGCTAATGCCATGGTTTGATTTTACCGTCTATCGTTCGTTAGCGTTTCTTGCCGCGGCGTGCGCTGGCGGCTTTGGCGGACTGTCGAGCGTGCTGGCGCGCGTTACCGTTTTTCTTGGCGTTGGCGCGCTTTTTATCGCGTGCTTCGCGGCGGGCGTTGGCGGCTCGTGCCTTCGCTTTTTCCTTTGCTTTTTCAGCGGCGATGCGTTCGGCGCGTGCCTGCCGGGTTTCGCTACCGCGCTCACTGGTTGCGGTGCGGCCACGCACAATACCGATGAAGTCCTGCAGGAGCGCTTCGAGCTCTTCGCTGCGCGGCTCGCCCTTGGGGGCACGCGGCCAGACCAGGTGCACCGGGTAGGTGTCCAGGCCCGCAACGGGGCGGTAGGTGAGGTCCTTGCGGTGGTAGAAACGCGCAATGGACATGGGCACAATGTACAGACCCACACCAGCGGCAACCAGCTCGATGGTTTCCTTATCGGTCAGGCCCTCGGGCACGATGCGACCGGCACTCTCACGCCATGCGCGGGAGACTTCCTCATAAGCGGGAATATCGGAGGCGGGCTGCAGCAGGAACTCTTCAGCAAGCTCCTCCACGGGCACCTCATCAAGCACGGTGAGCACATGGTCCACCGGCAGAATGACCACGGGTAGCTCCTCGTAGAGGCGGATGCTATGGTACTTTTCGCCGTCGGTGCTTGCCGGTTCGCGGTCGGGGCGCACAATGCTCATGTGTGCGAAGGGGTTCTCGGGTACGTCCTTACGCTCAATGGGGGCGTGCTCGGTAGCCTCAGCGCTAACCTCGGCGGGCGCCTCGGAGGCAGTTTCTTCCGCAGAGTTGAGGGCAGGGTCAATCAGGCACAGGTCCTGATGCAGGGAGTCCAGGCCGCGCGCCTCACGCACGGGCACCTCCGCCAGCTGCACGCGGTCGCCGTAACGCTCGTGCCAGCGGTTGAACCACTTGCCGGGCATAATCGCGGGCACGTAGCTAATGCGCAGCATAGAACGCTGGAGCACGGGGATGGGCAGAGCCTCCGGGGTCTGGATCATCGCCAGCTGCTCGGGATGCAGGTACACGCGGGCGGGGGCCTCGGTGGGCGCTTCGCTTTCTACCTGGTCGGTAGCGTTTTCGGGCGCGCTCTGCTCGGGGTCGATTGCGGTGAGGGCAGAGTCGTTGACGGGCTGCTCTTCGAGGGTGCCTGCGGTGGAGGATGCGGATGAACTCATCCCTCCACGCTAGCACATCTTGGGCGGGGGCATTGAGGGTAGGTGAGTGGCCTCAACCCGGCGAGATAGTGCACCTATCCCCCGCTGAAGGTAGGACTAGTTCTCGGCGATGTTATCCGCAGTGTTCTCAACGGTTTCGCGGTTAATGCGGCGTTCGCGCAGCTGAGTCACAATGACCAGCACCGTGATAACAATGGCAAGGGCGAGCGGGAACATCCACGGCTCCAGGCCGAGGGCCGCAAGAATTGCGAAGCCGATGGTGGTGTAAATACACGCCCACATGAAGGTTCCAACCAGCATCGCGGGAACCCAGCGACGCAGAGGCATTTTCGTGAAGCCGGTCGTGATGATGACCGCGGTTTGCAGACCCACGGTGAGAAAGCAGAGGGGCACAGCAATAACGCCCCACCGATTAATCAAGCGGCGCGCTTTACGGTAGAGCGGGCTGTCCATGGCTTTGCGGATGCGGTCGAGGCGGGCACCGCCTTCAGCAGCAAGCGCGCCAAGAGCGTACACGATGCTGGTGCGGACGATTCCGACCACCCACATGAAAGCTAGGGCAACCTCAATCGGGAGTGCGTCAAACCAATCTTTCACCCGGCTATTCTCTCATGAGTGGGCGATATTAACCTGATTGAAGGTTCTTTGAGGCTTCTTATTCGACTTTTGGAGGGGTCAGAAAATTTTTTTAAATTTTTTCAGCCGGGGGTTATTGCCCCTTGTCGCCTGCAATGGCGCGGATTTTACTTAGGGCAACCTTAGTTTATTGACAGGGTGTCGCTATTTTCAGCTTGTCACCCGCACGGGAATTAGGATATATTTTTATTACCGAATAGGGCAGGCCTTGTGGGAAGGCCTTCCTAATCGGTCTAGAAGACTTTCTTCCTGTGTGTGATGCTAGAAAAGGAACCCCATGGACGGGGTTCCTTTTCTTTTTAACTTCTTCCCAATCATCCCCAGGCATACAAAAACCCCGACAGTGTGAACTGTCGGGGTTTTATGCGTGTCTGGAGCAAAGTCTACTTCTTACCCTGGTTCTTGTCTTGGCGGTGCAGTGCACTCAGCGGCTTAGGCAGCTGAACCGGGTTCCAGGTATTACTAACCGCCTCAAAGGAGGAGCCAGCACCGGGGTGGCGGTTCGTCGAACGAACACCACCGGTCGCAGTAGCACCGGTCGAAAGAGCCGAATCGTTCAGCGAGGCGATATCCAGAGCATCAAACTCGGAATCATCCAGGACGTCCGGCAGAGGAATCTCTTCGGGAATCGACTGAGCGGGAGCCTGGGCAGCAGGTGCCACAGGCACCAGGCGGACGGGCGAGCCGTCGCGCAGAGCCTGGCGAGCCACCGGCTGATCCGACTGAATAGCTGGCTGCTGAGCAGGAGCTGCTACCGGCTGTGCAGGTGCCTGGGTGGCTGGTGCAGGCTGAGCTGCTACCGGCTTGGCGGAAGCCTGTACGGGTGCCTGAGCGGGCTGTGCGGGCTGAGGCTGGACAGGCCGGCTCGGAGCAACCGGAGCCTGAGCTACCCGCTGAGGCTGTGCCGCAGTACGCGGTGCACCGGAGGAAGTAGCGGAGCCGCTCTCCTGATCAAAGAGCACGCTACCGCGGCGAATCGGTTGGAATCGACTCGGACGCTGCTGGCGACGCTCCTGACGGTGTGCGACGGGCGCCTCCGCCGCGCGGGCAGAACGGGCAGGTACGGCACGAGAAGAATGAGCAGGTGCCGCAGCAGGCGCTTCCGCACGAGGAGCCGCCTCGGGAGCCTCATCGGAGGACTCCACCGCGATGTGCGCGCGGCTCGGGCGTGCCGCCTCGCGGTTCACACCGTGTACAGACTTGCGGGTAGTAGCCTCACGGGTGGCGGGGCGAGCATGATGTGCAGGCTCTTCAGCAACTTCAGGCTCCACACCCTCAGCCGCCGAGTCCTCTACAGGCTCAGAAGCATCATCGCCGGCTTCTTCATTTTCATCGGACTCTTCGTAGGCTTCGTCCTCAGCTTCGTCATCCTCATCATCTTCTGCCTTAGCTTGGCGTGCATCGCGGCTCGCCTTGACCTGGTTAGCAACAGACTCCAGCAGACCAAAACGGCTCACAGCCCATGCACCGCCGGCAAGAATCAGCAAGAGAACAGCCCAGCCCCACGCCAGCACACCAAAGAGCGCCAGAAGACCGGTAACCAGGGCAAGAACACCCAGACCGGCAGCAACCAGCAGGGCAATACCGCTCGGGCTCGAAGTATCAAAGTAGGACAGAGGCGAGGGCTTCGACTCCTCCACCACCGGAATCTCGTCCGTGTACGGGGCAGTCGGGGAAGATTCGCGAATCTGCGAAATAGAAGCCGTATCGGGCGCAGGCTGGGCGGATTCCTCCACCGTGTGGGAGGAACGGGAAGAAGCCTGTGGAAGAGCAGAAGAGGGTAGGGAGGTACCCGGCGCCACCGCATGATCGGAAGACTGGTACGCCTCCGACTCATTCAGCAGCACGCCTGCAGAGGCGAGAATGTCCTCAGCGGTACGCTCGGCGCTAATCAGGGGACGCTCGGGCTCCACGGAGGGACCAGCGGGCGCGCGACGGAGGCTCCTGGGCACAAACCACAGCAGCAAAATCACGGTCAGAATTACCAACACACCGGAGGTGTTCAAAAGCGTCATATTCAGGTCGCCCTCTATCGTCCCTTTATCCCTAGACTTTAATCATACCCTTATATTCCCAATGCTTTCCATAAGCGGCAAGAATCGGGCTGGATATGCGCATATACCTCAGAAGGAATATGCGCACTACGACGTCGTTGCGTCCCTGCACAAGACACACTCTGGACCCTCACCCAGTAGCACGCCACGCACATAACGGACACGAACGACGCAAAGGAAGGCGCCCTCCCTCAGGGCTAACGCCCCACCAGAAAGAACGCCTTCCTCAGCGTGGTTGGTATTTATCGGTTGCCCTCATCAGAGAGCGGGTGCAGAGTAATTAGCAGTTCTCTGCGACAAAGTCCTTCAGCCATGCGCGCAGGTCGTCACCGAACTCGGGACGCTCAGCAGCAAGAATAACGTTTGCCTTCAGGTAGGACAGCTTGTCACCGGTGTCGAAACGGCGGCCGGAGAAGACCACACCGTAGACGCCTTCGCCTTCGCCTTCACCCTGAGCCAGGGTCTGCAGAGCGTCAGTCAGCTGAATCTCGCCGCCGCGGCCCGGAGCGGTGTTCTCCAGAACCTCGAAGACCTTCGGGCTCAGAACGTAACGGCCGATCACAGCGTAGTTCGAGGGAGCCTCATCAGCAGCGGGCTTCTCAACCAGACCGGTGATCTTCACGAAACCGTCTTCGCCCTCAACAGCCTCAATAGCAGCTGCACCGTAAGCGGAAATAGCCTCGCGGGGGACCTCCATCAGAGCAACGACGGAACCGCCGGTGCGCTCCTGGACCTCCACCATGCGGGAGAGCAGGTCTTCCTTCTCATCAATCAGGTCATCACCGAGCAGAACAGCGAATGCCTCATCGCCAACGTGGCGCTTTGCGCGCAGAACAGCGTGGCCCAGGCCCTTGGGGTCGCCCTGACGCACGTAGTGCAGGTCGCCGCCCATCTCATTGGTAGCTACCACAGAAGCGAGCAGAGCGTCCTTACCCTGCTCAGCGAGCTGCTGCTCCAGAACGGGAACGCGGTCGAAGTGATCCTCGAGAGCGCGCTTGTTACGGCCGGTAATCATCAGAACGTCATTCAGACCGGCACGGATTGCTTCCTCCACCACGTACTGAATCGCGGGGCGATCAACGACGGGGAGCATTTCCTTGGGGGTTGCCTTCGTGGCGGGCAGGAATCGGGTGCCCAGACCAGCAGCAGGAATAACTGCCTTAGTAACAGACTTAATTTCAGTAGCCATGCCACAAGAATACCCTAAGTTGTAAAGTACTTAAGCTGATTTATCGACACTATGACGTGAAAAAATCTTCAACGTGACTAACTACATATCCACAGCGGCCCATTCTTCGGTGTGCAAAGAAAATGCACCCCACAGAACTCAGCACTATTTTTCTCAAACCCTATACTAAAAAGTGGAATCCACGTCCCCGCAGATATAGGTCAATTTTCACCACCCACCAGGGCAGTTTTACCCTGCGCACGGATACCTCTCAGCATAGAGTGAACGCACCTTACTTCCTACGGGACGCGCCACTCCCCAACCCTTCACACAAGACCCGCAACGACGATGGGACACACCATGCACCTCAACACAACCCCCGCCACCAGCAACTCCGACGCCGGTGCCAGCGCAGACGATATCTCCCTAGACAAAGACATTCTCCGCTCCCAAATCCGCCCGCGCCGCCTCATCGCACGCAGCCACCGCGGTGAACACGGCCAGCAGCAGATGCAGGAGCTCTTCACCGCCCACATCCTCGAAGCAGTCGCACAGCGGGTCCACTCCCCCGGTACCATTGCGGCGTATCTGCCCACCAAATCTGAGCCGCCCATTGTCCAAGCACTAAACGCTCTCCATGAGCAGGGACACCGCATCCTCGTGCCCGTCGTACGCCCCGGTCGCAAACTCGCCTGGGTGCACTGGGACCCCACCGTTGAGCATCCGCTCAGCCCCATGGGCATCCCCGAACCCGAAGGCGAAGAACAAGACACGCAAGCATTCATTGACGCCGACCTGCGCCTCATCCCCGCCCTTGCTTTTGATGCAGGCGGGCACCGCCTCGGTCAAGGAGGCGGCTACTACGACCGCATTATCCCCCTGCTCAGCGACCAGCAGCTCACCGGCCGGAGCATCGGCATTGTCTTCAGCGACGAAATCTACGAAGCTATCCCCTACGACCAGTGGGACGCTATTCTACCGGTGATTCTCACCGAGCGGGGCATTTTCCTCGCTCACCAGCAGGGCTAAAAGCACCCGGCTCACCCACGCCCGATTCGCTCTTGATTGACACCCAAATCTTTATGCAAAAACGCAAAGATATGCAGGAACACACCAACAAAATCACTCAGGAAAAAGGTAAAAAGAAACAGAAATAGCTATTTGAGAAGAAAACGCAAATAGCTCCCAACCTTTCAAAAGCGGTACACTCAAACCACGTTAATAAACCATCCCAGCGAAAACGGATACAGAAGGACAATATGCCGGTCTACGTTTACCAGTGCAAGAATTGCAACCACGTCTTTGAACAGCGCCAGTCCTTTAGCGACGATGCACTGCGCATCTGCCCGCAGTGCGGCGAAGAAACCCTGCGCAAGCGCTACAACACCGTCGGAGTGACCTTCAAAGGTTCCGGCTTCTACAGCACCGACAAGGGCAACTCCTAAACGGGGTCCCACACCAGCCCAAAAGAGGGGCGGGGCAACACACGTTGCCCCGCCCCTCGGCGTTTTAAGAAGTGCTCTCCCTCAGGAAGACGCTACACGATATTGTTACCCCAGTGCGGAGGACGCTGCTGACGCATCCATTCCAGACGCTCGCGCTCCTCCGGGGCCAGCGGCTGCGCAGAAGCAGCCGCCTTCTGAGAACTCGCCTTCTGGGGGTTCTGCTTCTGGGCATCAGCTTTCTTCGGGGAAGCCCCCGCGGCAGAGGAAGTACCCGAAGCCACAACCGGAGGCGTCGTCACGCCCACCAGCAGAGGCTCAGCCCCGCTCACCGAGCCGCCGCCGCTCACACGACGGTGCCCACGGCGCGGCTTCGGCGTTGACGAATAGCTAGCCACGGACCTCAGCATCCTCGTCCATATCCAGGTAGTGCAGCACGCGCGCCACCACGGCGTCCGGATCAGCAAATACTTCCAGGGTGCCCAGCGTAATGTAGTTCCAGCCCGTGCGGCTCAGACGCTCCGGCACCAGGCGGGTACGCTCACGCACCGAAGCACGCGCATAATTCGGCTCACCATCGGAGCACGCCACCAGCGGCATAGCCGCCGGAACACTCGGGTTCGAAGAGACCACGGGAGCCACACCCAGCGCGGGAACCGGCTCAGCCGCCAGCTTCTCCGGGGCGTGCGCAATCAGAGCGATATCGCCCTCACCGCGGCTCACACGCACACCGCAAGCCTGCAGGCGCGCCACCAAATCGTTCAGCAGCCAGTCGCCCAAATCCGGGGTGTCCGCATCGTCGGCTGCCAAGAATGCGTTACGCGGCAGGGTCTCCGGCACGCGCTGTGCCTTCGCTTCCACCTCTTCACGCGCCTGACGTTCCGCGTGTTCACGCAGCAGGTGGTAGAAATCCACCGCGCCATGATGCAGCTTCTGCGGGTCCAGCTCGGAGGGGTCAATGCACGAGACAATGCGCAGGGCACGGCGTGCACGAGTCAACGCCACCACAAAGCCCTGGCGACCGTGCTCAGCAGACAGCTGACCCAAATCGTAGGACGCCTGACCCAGGCGGGCACGACCCACACCCAGGGAGAAAATCACGGTATCGCGTTCGAGGGTCTCGGCGCGGGTCAGGTCGACCACGCGGAAAGACTCTTCACCAGCGGCGAAGAACGGCCCCAGCTGCGGGTACAAGCTCAAGGCATGACGCACCGACTCAGCCACACGCTGAGCGTGCTTCGGGCTAGCCGTCACAACCGCCAGCGAACGGTCCGGGGTGCGGTACGCGTGCTCCAGCACCAGGTTCGTGACGCGCTCCACCTCAACACCGGGCGAATCCAGGTTCGCGTTATCGCTGACCTTACCGCGAGTATCAATGTACTCAACGGTCAGCGAACCGGCAGGCTGGGCGGAGGCGCGGCTCACCGGAGTCGCATGCAGCTGCGAACCGTAGAACTCACGGTTCAGGTAGTCGAGAATCACCGGGTCCATGCTGCGGTGCAGCATCGCCAGGGTGCGGTTGGGCAGTACGGTAGCGAGCACGTCGAAGGTGCTGTCCAGTTGCTCGTCGGCCGGCTCGGGAGCGCCGAAAGTCGGCGCAGACACGATGAACGGCGAGGGGTAACCCGAGTGCGGGTCGCCCAGGGCAATCACCTGGTCGGCGCGGGTAATCGCCGGCAGGTTCGCCGCCAGCGGGGTCGACTCGGAGTCCAGCAGCAGCACCGTATCAAAACGCATGGAGGCGGGAACCTTACGCGCAAGGGCGAACGGGCTCGCCGTCCACAGCGGAAACAGGGTACGCGCCATGACCGGGGCGTGAGTCAGCAGCTCTTCGAGCACGAACTCGTAGCCGCGCAGCTGGCTCTTCAGGTACGCCGCCTGGTCGTGCTCAGACTCAATACGCTCGGTCCACACGCGCGCAACCTTCGCCAGCAGACGCGCCGGGGCGCTGGTCATGTGGGCGTAGTCGGCACGGCGGAAACGGGACTCCGTATCGCGCAGGCGGTCGCCATCCAGCAGCTTACCCTCGTGATGCTGCAGCAAGAACTCCAGGGCAGACTGCCACCAGGCAAGCTCCAGCTCATCGGAAACAACCTCAGTCGGAACCTGACGCGCGTACAGGTCATCGAGCAACTCCGACAGGCCGCGCTCACGCAGCTTCTGAGTCAGGGCGTCACGCTCCGGCAGGGTCATGAGCAGCACGCGGTCCGCCATGAGGGCATCCAGGCGCGCATCCAGAGCATCCAGGTCGGTGCGCACGAAGTCGGTGCCCTCAATGGTATCCGCAAGAACAATACCCAGACCCGCCAGCTCAGACACCAGAGAGTTCAGGGCTGCAGCCAGCTGGTCCAGGTTCTCCGGAATCTGCGGGGTGCGGGGCGCCTCAATGTGGCGAATCCACTCGGCACGCTCAGCCTGAACCACCTTCAGCTGCTCGTGCAGGTCACCGATATTCACGCCGGGCAGGATGTATTCCTTCGCCGCGCGGCGCAGGCGGGAACGCTGCATACTGCTCATCTCGATGCCGTTCTCACGGCGCCACGAACCGGAGGCAGTCGCCGCAATCAGGTCGGTCACCGGGCGGTCGTAGACATCCGCACGGAAACGCTTGAGCGTCTCACGGATACGCATCAGAATCGCCAGCTGCGACTCCCACTCAGCGATGGTGCGGCCGCGGCGCAGACCCAGCATGGCGCTGGTCTGGTTCATCGCCTCACGCAGGTTCAGCAGGGAGGACTTGAGGGTAATGACCAGGGCGTACGCCTCGGCGGCTTCCTCGTCATTGACCAGGCGGGCACGGTACCACGGGGAGGTGCGCGAAGCCGCCGCAAAACCATCAATCTCACCCAGACGCACCAGCTCGGCACGCACCTGCTCACGCTCCAAGAGCGAATCGAGCATAGGGCGGTCAAAACGCACGCGGGTTGCCGGGCCGTCCTCGGAGGCGGTCAGCTCAGCCAGACGCTGCAGCGCCGAGTAGACAGAAATCTGCCAGTTGGCGTCCTTGTTCAGCAGGGCACGAGTGTGGTCGAGCAGCGCGGCACGGGTCGCCACAAGCTCTTCGTTCAGGTCCTCAGAGTTAGGCTCTTCGGCGCCCTCATTACGCACGATTGCGCGAATGAACTCGGCGCGCTGAGCCTCAGCATCGTGCTCGGCAAGCAGGTCGTAGCGCAGGCTCTCAATACCGGTGCGCTTGAGCAACGCCGAGAATTCAGCGAGGGTGGAGCGCTTCTCGCCCACCACGAGCACGGATTTACCGCGACCCATCAGGGCGGATGCAATATTCACGGCGGTACGCAGCGGCTCGGTGCCGGGCGCCGCAGTGATGGTGAAGGAGAATCCGCTGACCGCGGTGTCGACAATTTCCTGGGCGTTCGCATCAGCGTCCAGCAGGAGCATTTCTTCTGCCGGGTCGCGCTGGTCCAGGGGCTGCTGCAGGTTGTGGGCGTTGAGCTCGCGCGGCTTCACGCCGGGAACCTTCAGTGCCGCCAGGTCACGAACCAGCGGGGTGATAGCGGTGTGCGGCAGCTCGCCCAGGCTTTCCTTCAGGTCAGCAAAGGTGGAGATGAAATACTTCGACTCAATGGTCATGCCCGGAATACGACCGGCAGATGCGCGCATACGCTCGATAACCGGCTCGGGGTCCAGGCGGGACATGGAGTTCGCCAGCTGCGCCACGTCCATAGTGCCCAGGTCGATGCCGTACTCCTGCTTGATCTGGCGGACCATCGCCGGGTTCAGGCGTGCGGAACCGGCGAGGCGCAGCTCGAAGTCGTCATCCTTCGGGTGCGGGGTGATGCTCAGCGGCGCCATGAGAATCGGTGCGATGAAGCGCTTCTCGTAGGCGGCGGCATCCTCGCGGGTGTCGTGTGACAGCCAGGAGGCGGTACCCGCCACGAAGTAGCCGGAGTCCAGGCCGTGGTCGGTGGCGAGTTCGTAAATCTTGGTGCGCAGGGTGCGTGCGGAACGCATGCCCGCCTCCAGCTGCGACTTGTCGCGCAGAATCGTGGAGAGGCGGGTCTTACGTCCGGCGAGCAGCTGTGCCAGGCCGGAGGGGTTCGCCTCGGACAGGTCGATGTGCACGTAGTCGACCTGGTTGAAGTCGAGCATCGCGTCGGGACCGGTGTAGACGTCCATCTGTTCCGCCCAGCGCTCAAGCCCCGCCGAGGGGTCAAAGTCCTCGTGGGCGGGGTTCAGGTGTGCGGGCAGCTCGGCGATGTTGATTTCGTCGGCTACTTCGTGGGTTTCCTCTGCTGAGGTCGCGGCGGCTGCGGCGGGCTGAGCGGTATCAGCCGGGGCGCCGGGTGCGTGTTGCGCGTCGGTAGGCTCGGGAATCTGGTTCACGTCGTGAGTGTCCTTGTGGGTCAGTGCGGTGTACGTTTGCGCGTACACACCGAAGATGGTGGTTCTTCCGGGGTCCTCTGCCCGGTGTGCCTCATGCTGTGTTTCAAGCGGGGCGGGTGTCAGTGCGCGCCTGCGTGCTTAATGCGCCGATGTGCTTAATACGCCGGGTGCTTACTTCGACCACATTGCGATGTTGGCGACGAGCAGCACTACGGTCACCAGTACGTAGAAGACCAGGGCGGGCAGAAGCGCCCAGCGGTACTTGGGCGCCAGCTCGCCTTCCAGGTTGCCGAAGCGCAGGGAGCGGAAGAGGAAGAAGCTCAGAATCGCGCCGGGCAGGTTACCGATGATGACCAACAGAATGGTCAGGTACAGGGCGTAGGCTCGTTCGGTGCGTTCGTTCTCTGCACCCGCGAGCTTGAGGGTGCCGCCCAGCAACAGGCTGAGGCATGCGTTCAGGAATGCCACGGTGAAGAAGGGAATCTTCAGGGCTGCTTGGAAGTCCATCTGGGAGTTCGCTGCACCCAGCACAATCCACAGCAGTAGCAGCGCGGGGATAATCATGAGGTACCAGAACAGGTACTTACGCATCTTCTCGGTGTTTTCGATGAGCGCGAAAATTGCGGTCACAGGGTGTCTCTTTCAGATGATCTCAGGCGGATTCGGTCGGATTCAGGAGGAGTGAGTGAAGGGGCAGGCGGGCACGGTAATGCCTTGTCAGGCGTCGATTTCGTCCCCATTGTTGAGAGCGTCTTCCACCTGGTCCTGCAGGGACTCGCGGCGCTCATTCTCAACGAATTCAATGTAGCGGCGCACGATGTAGTCCAGCAGCACCGACAGCGCAACGAAGGAGTAGTAGGGCTTGCGCTGGGTGCTGATCTGGGTGGGGGTCGTCTGGTAGTGCAGGGAATACTCGGCGTGTGAAGACATGTAGTTCACACCAATGGCGGTCACCGCAATCATGGGGATGCGGCGCAGCGCCAGCATCTTAATGTGTTCGCGCATGTTCTCGGTCTGACCTGAAAAGGACACAATAATGACCACGTCGTCCTGGGTCATATTGTTCATGGCGCTTTCGAACTCATTGCGCGCCGGGATGACCTGGCAGAACTTACCGCACACCTGCATGGACTTGGTAAATTCCTGCACGGCATTGCGCTGAGCGTAGCCGGTACCGAAGCAGTACACGGTGCGAGCCTCATGGATGCGCTTGAGCAGTCCGCTCAGCTCCATGTGCTCGAGGTAGTCATAGGTGCGCTGAATGTCTTCGCGGCCGCTCTCAATGAACCGCGGGTTGAAGGGTTCGCTGCGGTTCAGAGAGGACTTAATGAAGTACTTCAACTCAGCAAATCCGGAGAAGTTCAGCTTCTTCGTCAGGCGGATAATTGAGCTGGTCGAAGTATAAGTTTTATGTGCCAAAGAGTTGATCGTTGACTCCGCAACGAACTCTTCATTTTCTAGCATGAATGCCAAAATTTCCCGTTCAGTTTCGCTGAATCGGTGCTGGTTCGCATTCACGACGTCTTGTAAATCCACTCAAAGCTCCTGAATCCGATGGTGAGCAATATATAAATAGTACACGCTCTAGGGTCATCGGCCAGGGTGGGCGAGGTTGGTCGTCTCTCACTTTGGGTGGGTGCCTCGTGCAGATTTGAGTCCGGGTGCGAGCCTGGATACAGCTTCGCCGGCGGCATCGGTGTTATCCGATACCGCCGGCGAAGTCTATACCTTATGAGGCGTTATGCCGTCAGACGGTTGAAAGCTGATTCCTCTTAGGAGAGGGTCTTAGCTTCGTTCACCATGGTCTCGAAACGCTCGCGAACCTGGGGAACATCCATGCCGACGATAACCTGGAATGCCTTGCCCTTACGGACCAGACCCAGAGCGCCTGCATTCTTGAAGTCTGCATCCGAGGGGCTGACGAGGGACTCATCAGCAACGGAGACACGCAGGCGGGTTGCGCAGTTGTTCACGGTGGTGATGTTCTCTGCGCCACCGAGCAGTTCGAGGAAGCCAGCTGCACGGGGTGCGTAGAGGTCGCCGTCAGCGGACTCAGCAGCTGCGCCGCCGTTCTTCTCAGCAGCCTTAGCTGCCTTGTACTCTGCCTTGCTGTAGAGCTTGGTCTCGCCGCCGTCTTCTTCACGACCGGGGGTCTTGAAGTCAAACTTCAGAATCATGAAGCGGAAGATCAGGAAGTACAGGACGGTGAAGCACAGGCCCACACCAATCTGCATGAGGTAGGTGCCGGAGTGGTTTGCCCACAGCGGGATCCAGTTCTGGAACAGGAAGTCGAGCAGACCGCCACCCATGTAACCAACCAGACCCAGCTGGTACATGATTGCTGCCATGGATGCTGCCAGGATTGCGTGGACCAGGAACAGCGGGGGTGCAAGGAACAGGAAGGTGAACTCGAGGGGCTCGGTGATACCAATCAGGATCGCGGTGAGGCAGACGGGGATCATCAGAGCGAGAACTTCCTTGCGCTTCTCGGGACGAGCAGTGGTGTAGAACGCCGCTGCGATACCGATGGGTGCAAAGACCTTGGAGTTACCGTGCAGTGCGAAGCCGCCGCCGGGGAACAGTTCCTTCAGGGGCTTGTCGCTCTTTGCGAACTCGGTCAGGTGGGTCGGCCAGTCCTTAGCAATACCGTTCGGGGTAACAACATTACCGAAGACGAACGGGGAGTAGATAAAGTGGTGCAGACCGGTCGGAATCAGGAAGCGCTCGAGGAAGGTGTAAACCCACACGCCGAGTGCGCCGGATGCGATGAAGAAGCCCTGCAGGGAGGAGATGCCGTGCTGAGCGTAGGGCCACAGCCAGGAGAACAGGAATGCCACGGGCATCATCAGGAAGAAGCAGACGCCGTAGACGTACTGGGAACCCTGGAAGATACCGAGGAAGTCGGGCAGCTTCTTGTCGAACCAGCGGTTGTGTACCCACACCACGATTGCAGAGATGATGATTGCACCGAAGATACCGGTGTCCATGGTCTTGATACCGGCGATCATCTTCAGACCGGTACCTGCCGCGCTCTTAGAGATGTCGGTGGTGTAGTCCAGGTCGAAGAAACCGGTGCCGCCCTTGCCCCATACCTTGAGCATGGCGCCGACGAAGTAGTTGAAGGTCAGGTAGACCATTGCAGCTTCCATCACTGCACGTGCGTTAGCGGTCTTTGCCAGTGCAATGGGCAGACCGATCACGAAGAGCAGTTCCATCTGGTTGAAGACGGTCCATGCGCCGGACTCCCAAACGGACCAGAAGTGGTTCCACGCGCTTTCCTTGTCAGCAGCGAGGGGAATCAGGTCGCCGTTCTGTGCAATGATCGCAATACCGACCGCGAGGCCAGCGAATGCGAAGAGAAGAACGGGTGCCAGCATGGCAGAGCCGAACCTCTGTACTTTTTCCATCATGAGGCTATACGCCCTTTCGGGTTGTCGAGTGAGCGGACGCAGGTGCCGGCGATCGTTGCCGGTCTGCGGTGGCAACGCCGTATCTTTATACCCTCAAACGAAAGTATATGAGACGGGTGCCACATATCCTGCGTGCGCTAAATGCCGAATGTGTTTTAGACAGAAACAATAATGCCAGGTCATACCTGCCCACAGGTACCAAAACTGTGAGTTTTGAAAGAGTTTTTCAGAACCTGAAACATATCCCGGCACTGGTTAAAAATACTTGCTGCAGATGAGACTTTTTCCCTATTACCTAGCGCACAGAATCGATAGCATAAACAGTGCGCCCATAGAGGTCAGAGTGCATAAACACTCACCACCTCAATACGCGGTGCGCATATCATTCTTCAACCTCACACATACCCCGGACTTAATACATGCGCTTCCTCACCCTCAATACGCACAGCTGGTGCGAAATCCACCAGATTGCCAAGATCCGTACCCTCGCCAAGTTCATCATTGAACAGCAGGTGGACGTCATTGCGTTGCAGGAAGTCAACCAGCTCACCTCCACCCCCGTGGTGAAGGAGCCCCTCAACTACCGCGGCGGCGCCGGCGTTCCGGTCCGCGAAGACAACTACGCCCTGCTGCTCGTGCAGGCGCTCAACGAAATGGGTGCCACTTACGAGTGGACCCTCACCGAAACCCACATCGGTTGGGACCGTTACGACGAATGCGTAGCTATCCTCTCGCGCCTGCCGATTCGCGGTATCAAGCCCATCAATATGTCCCCCGGCTACGGCTACCACCAGGTGCAGCGCCGCGCAGCACAGGCAACGCTCATCGAAACTGAGACGGGCACCTTCTGGTGCGCTACCACCCACATGTCCTGGTGGGACTTCGACGGCGAGCCCCTCTTCGCGCAGGAATACGCACACCTCTCGCAGGAGCTTGCCGAGTGCGCCCGCACCGCACCGGTACTGCTCGGCGGCGACTTCAACTCCGCAGCACATCTGAGCAATGAAGGCTACGCGCTGGTCACCTCCAGCGGCATGGTGGATACCCGATCCCTAGCGGAGCACACCGACGGCGAGAACACCGTCCACCGCGAAATCGCCGGCTGGGAAGGTAGCACGGATGCCAAGCGCATCGACTTTGTCTTCGCTGACCGCCTGGTCGACGTGGTATCCCACGCGGTTGTCTTCCGTGACAACTCCCCCGAGGCGATCTCCGACCACAGCGGCCTGCTGCTAGAGATTGACCCCTCCAGCTGGGCTCCGGAGAGCCTCCTTACGCCCCTCACCAGCCAGTCCTAAAGGGGCATCAGACTTTAGCCGCCCACAGAGCGGCCCCACACAACACTCATCCATACCAAGGGAAGGAAGAACAATGACGACCCAGACCCAGTGGTGGCAGGAACCGGTGGTCTATCAGATTTACCCCCGCTCCTTCAACGACTCCAACGGCGACGGCATCGGCGACCTGCCCGGTATCACCGAGAAGATTCCGTACCTCGCCGACCTGGGCATTCAGGTGCTGTGGCTCTCCCCCATCTACGCTTCCCCGAACGATGACAACGGCTACGACATCTCCGACTACCGCGCCATCATGGCCGAGTTCGGCACCATGGAAGACTTCGATGAGCTACTCGAAACCGCGCACAAGCACGGCATCAAGCTCATGATGGATCTGGTCGTCAACCACAGCTCCGACGAGCACGAATGGTTCAAGCAGGCACGCTCCTCCAAGGACAACCCCTACCGCGACTACTACATCTGGCGCGACCCCAAGGGCTTCGACGAGGACGGCAAGCCGATTCCGCCGAACAACTGGATTTCCTGCTTCAGCCCCTCCGTGTGGGAGTGGGACGAGGCGACCGGCCAGTTCTACCTGCACTACTTCTCCGTCAAGCAGCCCGACCTGAACTGGGAGAACCCGAAGGTTCGCGAAGAGGTCTACGACATCATGCGCTTCTGGCTGGACAAGGGCGTGGACGGCTTCCGCATGGACGTCATCAACCTAATTTCTAAGGACCTCTCCTTCCCCGAGGACCCGGCAGTCCTCGCTGGCGGTCTCGACAACTCCCTGGCTGTCGCTGCCAACGGCCCGCGCGTGCACGAGTTCCTGCAGGAAATGAACCGCGAGGTCTTGAGCAAGTACCCGGTCATGACCGTGGGTGAAACTCCCTGCGTGACCGTGGACGACGCCGCACTCTACACCGGTTTCGACCGCAACGAGCTGCAGATGGTGTTCCAGTTCGAGCACATGGATGTAGACGCCTCCGAAGGTGGCGTGACCGGCAAGTGGTCCGACCGCCGCTTCAACCTGGTTGACCTCAAGAAGGTCCTCACCCACTGGCAGGAGGGCCTGCACGGCCGCGGCTGGAACTCCCTGTACTGGAACAACCACGACCAGCCGCGCACCGTCTCCCGCTTCGGTAACGACTCCCCCGAGTACCGCACCGTCAGCGCCAAGATGCTCGGCACCGTGCTACACCTGATGCAGGGCACCCCCTACATCTACCAGGGTGAAGAGCTGGGCATGACCAACGTCTTCTTCGACGATGTGAAGGACTACAACGACCTGGAGATTCACGACTCCTGGCGCAAGTACGTTGAAGAGTCGGGCCGCGTCTCCGCTGAGGACATGCTGCGCTACATCAGCGCCTCCGGTCGCGACAATGCCCGCACCCCCATGCAGTGGACCGCTGGCGAAAACGCAGGCTTCACTTCCGGCACCCCGTGGCTGAAGCTGAACCCGCGCTACACCGAAATCAACGCGGAGGCAGAGCTCGCTGACCAGGATTCGGTGTTCTACCACTACCGCGACCTGATTAGCCTGCGCCGCGAACACCCGATTGTCCTGACCGGCGAGTACCGCCTGCTGGATGAAGAGGATGACCAGGTTTACGCCTACCTGCGCGTGAACTCCGATGAGGACGCCGCCGCAACCGGCGAGCGCGCACTGCTGGTCGTCGCGAACTTCACCGATGACACCGTTCAGCTGAACTACGCGGGCGGCAACCTGGATTCGGTGGTGCTAACCAACTCGCAGGCACTCTCCCCGACTGAGCTGAAGGCAATCGAGAACACCCCGAAGCTGATTAGCTCGAACTATCGCGACGAGAACCGCGAGTTCACCGACGAGGGTACCTTGCTGCGCCCCTACGAGGCGAAGGTGTACCTTTTCGGTAACGCCAAGTAGTCGTACCCCACTCATACTGTGCGAAGGGGGACCAGAAACGGACATTCCGGTCCCTCTTCGCCCTATACTTCAATCACAGACAAAATTTGTTCCTCTTTTCGGCTGGATGGCCGGTATAGAAAGGCAATTATGAGCAACTCCGAGGCATACGAGGTTCCCTCCTACGAGGGCCGCCAGTGGTGGAAGGAAGCCGTGGTGTACCAGGTGTACCCCCGCTCCTTCAACGACGCAAACGGCGACGGCATCGGCGATCTGAAGGGTATCACCGAGAAGCTGCCCTACCTGGCTAAGCTGGGCATCAACGTCATCTGGCTCTCCCCCGTGTTCGATTCGCCGAACGTGGATAACGGCTACGACATCTCTGACTACTTCGCCATCATGAGTGACTTCGGCACCATGGAAGACTTCGACGAGATGCTTGAGACCGCCCACAAGCACGGCATCAAGATCCTGATGGACCTGGTCGCCAACCACACCTCCGATGAGCACCCCTGGTTCAAGGAATCTCGCTCCTCCAAGGACAACCCCTACCGCGACTACTACATCTGGCGCGACCCCAAGGGCTTCGACGAGGACGGCAACCCGATTCCTCCGAACAACTGGGCGTCCGAGTTCGGTGGCCCGGCGTGGGAGTGGGACGAGGCGACCGGCCAGTTCTACCTGCACATCTTCTTCAAGGAGCAGCCCGACCTGAATTGGGAGAACGAGAAGGTTCGCGAGGACCTGTACTCCATGGTTCGCTGGTGGCTGGACAAGGGCGTTGACGGCTTCCGTCTGGACGCTATCAACATCATCTCCAAGCCCGAGGGCTTCCCGGATGATCCCTCCACCGACTTTGAGAAGCACACCTCCTCGATTCCGTTCGTCATCTCCAACGGCACCATGGTGCACCCGTGGATGAAGGAGCTCACCCGCGAGACCTTCAGCCGCTACGACGTGATGACCGTGGGCGAGACCAGCGCAACCAGCCCCGAGGACGCTAAGCTGTGGGCTGGCTACCACACCGGTGAGCTGAACATGATCTTCCACTTCGATCACATGGGCGTGGATAACGACCCGAACGGCAAGCTGGGCGGCAAGTGGTCCTACGCGCCGTACAAGCTGACCGAGCTCAAGCGCATCCTGAACGACTGGCAGACCACTCTGGAGGGTAACGCCTGGGGTTCGCTGTACTGGAACAACCACGACCAGCCGCGCGTGGTCTCCCGTTTCGGTAACGATTCGGATGAGTTCCGCACCCTGTCCGCTAAGCAGCTGGCGACCACCCTGCACTTCATGCAGGGCACCCCGTACATCTACCAGGGTGAAGAAATCGGCATGACCAACGTGAAGTTCGATTCGATTGAGGATTACCGCGATGGTGACTCGATTCGCTTCTACGAGGACATGCACGTTGACCACAAGCGTCTGAGCCACGAAGAGGCGATGCAGGCTATCTACATCAAGGGCCGCGACAACGCTCGTACCCCGGTTCAGTGGGATGCTTCCGCTAACGGTGGTTTCAGCCCCGAGGGTGTGACCCCGTGGATTGCTGTGAACCCGAACTACCCGGCGATTAACGCTGAGGCTGTTCTGGCTGATGAGGATTCGATCTTCTACCACTACCAGCACCTGGTCAACCTGCGCCGCGGCGAGCTGAAGGACCTGATGGTTTATGCGTCCTTCGCTCCGGTGGATTCGGTTCAGGTTCCGCACAACGAGGACGAGGCCGTGTACGCATACACCCGTACCGGTGGCGCTGACGGTTCCCCGGCGAACGAGTCTCTGCTGGTAATTTCGAACTTCACCGCTGAAGAGCAGGAGCGTGACTTCGCCCTGCTGAACGAGGCTCGTGAGGCTGGCGCTCGTGTTGAGCTGGTGAGCTCCAACTACAAGGACGATGCGGGTTCGACCCTGCGCCCCTACGAGGCGAAGGTGTACCACATCGTACGCTAAGCGCTGTAGCTCGTTGAGTGCTACCGCGTGCCGATAAGGTGAATAGACAGTAGAAGGAGGGTGAGGCTTATGCCCCCGCCCTCCTTTTGCTGTCTTTTTGTTGTCTTCTTGGTGATCCCGGCGTGCTTTCTTGGCTCTGTTTAGCTGGCGAATACGAGCTGCAGAATCGGTACGGCGAGCGCAATCATTCCCACGCTGACGACCGCCCCGGCGGCAATGACGGGGGCCGCGGTTCCTTCGTGCCGGTAGTGGGTTTCTAAGATGACGATGTTCGCGGCTGGCGGCAGGACCGCAAGGATGAAGAGCACCTGCGGATGCGCGAGCAGCTGGTCGAAGTGCACGCCCGCCGTATCGTGTGCCCAGCGGGCAAGCGCCAGCACGCCGACGCTGTAGACGCTCACGAGCCCGGCGCGTAGGAGAGCCCATCCGGCGGCGCGGGTCAGGTCGGCGCGGTGCAGTTTGGCGGCACCGAGCCACATGCCCAGCACGATCATTCCGATAAAGCTGAAAACCCAGGTGAGCACCCGGTAGAAACCCGCCCCGTACTGGCTCAGGATGGGCCCGGCGGGCAGGCAGAGCAGTCCCACCACCACGGCGATAACGGGCGGGCTGGTACGCAGACCCCGCAGTACCGTGCGGAGGGTTCCGCCACGGCTCCTAGCGGCTCGTGCATCCGGTGCGTTGCCCTCCCCTACCCCGGCCTCTGTCTTGGAACCACCGCGTAGCAGCGAGGTGCCCAGGATATTGCCCATGATGGAGTTGCCGATATACGCGCCAATGTACACGCGCACGGCTTCCTCGCCCCAGAATCCGGCAACCACAGGGATGCCGAAGAGTCCCGCGTTCAGGTAGACGAAGGCGAGCTGTTGCACCGGGTCGTTAGTGAAGAAGGCGGAGCAGCGTACTAGAAGCGCCATGAGCACCATGGTGGAGGCCGCCATGAAGAAGAGTTCGGGGCGGCTGGTGGCGACGATGTAAACGATGACGGTGGGGATAATCCAGCGGGTCAGCAGGGCGGAGGCGCTTTCTTTCAGGCGGTTGCCCCAGTGCTCGGGTAGCAACGTTGCGAGTCCAAAGCCTACCCCTAAGTAGAGGAGTGGGAGGATCATTCCCATGCTTGTTCCTTCCGCTGTTGCTGTGTCTGTGCCGTTGTTTTGTGGCTAAGGGCCCTGTCTAATAACCCTACCCTGAACCTTCAGGTTGAGGTTTATTGCTTTTTCGTTGTATTTTTCGAAATTTTCGCGTCATATTGCATCTTATTCGCTGATGCTCTCGTTTTTTATACGGTTCGCTTCTAATCTTGAATTATAGAGAGAATATATTTTCCGCCACATTCTTTCGTTCTATCACCGACACTCATATCTTACGAGATTAGGAACTAGGCTTTTTCTTCTCCCGTGAGGCTAAATATGCAGGAGCCCGCAATGCAGCAGCCGTATCTTTCTTCCCCTCCCGAATCTGGTGGTGTCCCGCAGCGTCCGGCGCAGGCTTCCAGCCAGCATGCTGATGCGCATATTCCGTGGCGTTCTTCTGCTCTGCTTACTGCCCCTGCTACAGCTTCCGTGGCGGCTGCACCTGCCCCTGAGAGCCCTGAGCGAACCTTTAGGGTGCCTCACCCGGTGTTGAGCGTTATCTCGTGGGTGATTGCGGCTGCGAGCGCCATGTGGCTTGTGATCTTGGGTGTCTCTTTGACCCTGATTGTGGCATCGGGCGTGAACCATGATTCTGAGTTTGTGATGCTGACCTATGGCGTGTACATGGCGTGCGCGTTTGGGTTCTGCTGTTTTGGCACGTTTTTTGCGTTGCATTTTGGGTTGGGGTCGAGCGCTCATTGGCGTGATTCGATTCGTCACCCGCATCACCCGCACTAAAAAGGTTTATATCTGGGCGTAGTTTTTCGGCGTGTTTTTTCGGGTATTTTCGGAATGCATTTCTTTTATTTAGACCCCGCGTTTAAAAAATAAATGAGGATTTTTAATACGCCCCAAAACGCTTCTCCCCTTTTCTACACGACTTGATGCAAGAAGCCGCCCGGCGCATCCACAACAGGATGCACCGGGCGGCTTACTTATAAGCTAAAAGTCTGGGGTTGGACGCTGCGCGGCAGAGCGTTCCGCCACCGGGAATTCTTTAGAACAGTTTGCGTCATCTGCAGGGGTGGGAAAACTGACGAAAAACTCATAGAGGGAAGGTTCAAGCTCTTGTTTTTGAGCGTGCTCATTATCAGCTTTTGACATCTTTAGCTCCTCCTTATGACGTCAGTTTAGTACTCTTGCACTTGTCAGACGAAGCATATATAAGCACATTATATTTCGTTCTTCCCTGGCACCTGTAACGTACATACGCACATAGAAGCCGCCCAGCGCATCCACATTCGGATGCACCGGGCGGCTCCTTCACAGGCTCCCAGCTACAAAGCTAGGTAGCCCAAAGCAGGATTACTCCCACGCGGGGATTACTCCCACTCAATGGTTCCCGGGGGCTTGGAGGTAACGTCCAGCACCACTCGGTTAACGTCCTTGACCTCGTTCGTAATACGGTTCGAGATCTTAGCCAGCAGGTCGTACGGCAGGCGCGACCAGTCAGCGGTCATTGCGTCTTCCGAAGAGACCGGGCGCAGAACAATCGGGTGGCCGTAAGTACGGCCGTCACCCTGAACGCCCACGGAGCGAACGCCAGCCAGCAGAACCACGGGGCACTGCCAGATGTGCTCGTCCTGACCTGCTGCGGTCAGCTCTTCACGCACGATAGCGTCAGCGGCACGCAGGGTGTCCAGGTTCTCGCGGTTAACCTCACCGACAATGCGGATGCCCAGGCCGGGGCCGGGGAACGGCTGACGTGCCACGATCTTCTCGGGAACGCCGAGCTCACGACCGATAGCGCGGACCTCGTCCTTGAACAGGGTGCGCAGCGGCTCAACCAGTTCGAAGGTCAGGTCGTCGGGAAGGCCACCCACGTTGTGGTGGCTCTTAATGTTTGCGGTGCCGTCGCCGCCGCCGGACTCGACAACGTCCGGGTACAGGGTGCCCTGGACCAGGAACTTGATGTCTGCGCCCTCTTCGCCAGCTTCGGCAATCAGCTTGCGCTGTGCCTCTTCGAAGGAGCGGATGAACTCGCGGCCGATAGCCTTACGCTTCGCCTCGGGCTCGGTGATGCCATCGAGTGCGGAGAGGAAACGCTCCGACTCGTCGATGGTGATGACCTTAATGCCCATGGATGCTGCGTAGTCCTGCTCGACCTGTTCACGCTCGCCTTCACGGAGCAGACCGTGGTCGATAAAGAAGCAGGTGAGCTGGTCGCCAACAGCCTTGTGCACGAGTGCTGCTGCCACGGAGGAGTCAACGCCGCCGGAGAGCGCGCAGATGACGCGGTCGCTACCGACCTGCTCGCGGATCTTTGCGACCTGCTCTTCGATGATGTTATTGGTGGACCAGGTGGGCTTCAGTCCTGCCACATTGTAGAGGAAGTTCTCCAGGGCGACCTGGCCGTAGTCGGAGTGCTTCACCTCGGGGTGCCACTGCACGCCGCCGAGCTTGCGGGACTCGTCCACGAATGCTGCCACAGATGCGCCGGGGGTCTTTGCCAGCACCTCGAAGCCTTCGGGGGCTTCGGTCACGGAGTCACCGTGAGACATCCACACGTTCTGGGTGGTGGGGGTGCCGGTGAGGAAGGAGGAGTTCTCAGCGCAGACCACAGCGTCGGTTGCGCCGTATTCGCGCAGACCGGTCTGGGCGACGGTGCCGCCGAGGGTCTGGGCCATCACCTGGAAGCCGTAGCAGATACCGAAGATCGGCACGCCAGCTTCGAAGAGGGCCTTGTCGCCCTTGGGTGCGCCATCGGCGTAGACCGACGAGGGGCCACCGGAGAGCACGATGGCTGCCGGGTTCTTGGCGAGCATCTTCTCGGTGCTCATGGAGTGGGGGACGATTTCGGAGTAGATGCCGGCTTCACGCACGCGGCGAGCGATGAGCTGCGCGTACTGTGCACCGTAATCTACCACCAGGACGGGACGCTCTTCGAGCTGGTCCAGGTTCACAGAGTTGGTCACGAAAATTACCTCAACGTGTTGGTACTAATCCGCGCACTTGCGCGGGGATATATCTATTTTACGCTATCGCGTTGTGGGGTTGAATGCCCGCGGCGCGGGAACTATTCCGCACTTTGCCGGTCATTCCACCGCATCAAGACAGCGATATAAGAAAGCACCGCCCGGCAACGGAGTTAACGTCTCCATAGCCAGGCGGTACATTATAAAAACAATTCTCTTCGTTTATCCCTTGAACTGAGACATATCAATACGCCGGTCGCAGAAGTCAGCCACCGCATCGCTGTGCGTAGCAATAATGGCACAGGCCCCAGCGTTCACCATCTCCCGCAGAATATCAAGTACCTGCGCCTCATTCTCGGCATCCAGGGCACCAGTCGGCTCATCCGCCAGAATCAGGGACGGTTGCTTCAACATAAGCCCAGCAAGCGCCACGCGCTGTTGCTCACCACCCGAGAGTTGGTAGATAAGAGACTTCTCTCGCCCAGACAAACCGACCCGCTTGAGGACGGACTCTAGCTCTTTACGGCTCGGGCGCTGCGAACGCGGCATAACCGCGAGCGGTCCGAGGACATTCTTTTCAACGCTCTCCCCTTCTACCAGGGCATAGTTCTGGAAGAGATATCCTAGACTATCACGGCGGAAATGACGGCGGGTTCGCGAGGATGAGCCGCTCAACATTGTTCCTTGGAAGGTATATTCTCCTTCGGTAAAGTCGGTCAGGGTCCCTAGACAGTTAAGGAGAGTGGTTTTTCCACTTCCGGAGGCACCAGTTAGGGCTAGCATCTGTCCTGGGGCTACGACAATGTGGACATCAGCAAAAATAGGATGCCCTGCAATACGCACAGACCCTCCGCTTACGGTCAGCAGATTTTCTGTTTTTAAGATGGACGCCATCAGTACATTTCCTTTCGCGCATGATTGGCAACTGCAACTCGGTAGCCTCTGCCAAAGGCCAATAAACTCATACCAATCGACACAATAACGGTGGACGTGAAGAGTACCGTTGCCAGCACTGCAATAACAGATGCAGTCTCAGCCCCAGCATTGAGATACTGCTCGTGGGCCAAGCTCGTTAGTTGGAGAACCCCATAGCTAATGACAAGAGTCGTTAAAACCGCCTCCCCAATGAGAACCCCACGGAAAGTCTGGGTCGGATGCATACCGTAGGTAAAGGAACGAGCAATACGCTGCTGATGTTCTGCGCAGTACACGCGTGCGTACTCCAGAAGGGTCACAAGACACAAAACGGAAAGGATAATGAGCGCATACAAGCTAATGCGTTGTTCGCTCTGCATCCTGCTTGTGAGACTAAAATATTTTTCACTCACCGGCAGAATTTCACCTACATAGCTTCGAGCCGCACTACCCTCAAGAGATTCGAGAGCTTTTTGCCGATCCTTAATGAATGCCCCGTTCTGGCTGAAGGCAGCAACGAGCATCTCCATTCTGTCGGTCAGCACAGTTTTCGGGACATACACAATAATGGGGTTCTGTACAAAGTAGTTAGCTTTGGTACCGTCACCATATGTGTAGGAGCTCGTTACAGTTTCATATGCTCTCAATTCCGAAAGCTCAGCTCGTGGAGCTTCTAAATTGTTCGAGGGAGAAGAGCTATCAGCCGAGTCAAAGGCACTAGAGGCAAGGCGCCTTATATCATCGGTGTGCTTTTCCAATTCCTGGGGATAGTAGACGCTAAGACCGCTACGACTTTCCAGGTCTTCAAGAGGAGGTAAGCCTGCTGGCAGGGATTCAGGATTACTATCCAGGTATTCACGATTCACGTACAGAAAGGTGCGACCCAAGCTCTGATCAGGTTTCAGAGAGTCTGATTCATTCTTTCCGGCTCTATAAGCTTCAATCGATTCATCGGATGTATAGACAGGGTTCTCCGCACTAGCGAGGATGACATTATCAGATTCTACTTGTTCTTTACTCCAGCCCTGAAGGTTCTGGATGTCACTAGCCTTATACCGGAAACCATTAAAGGACACACTATATCCGCTACTCTGAAGCACCGCGGGGCGGGCTTGATTGAGTGCATGGACTTGCTGAGTCGTGTAAGCCAAAGTGATTAGAGTAGCAACAACAAGGATGAGCGCCAAAGAGCGGCACGCCCAGCTAGCCGCATAGGTAATACGCGTGGGTACCTTTCCTTTAAGGGCTTGTCCAATAGGTATAGCTACAGTAAATACACAAGCCACATAATGCAGCAGAAGCATAAGGCCCAACATCCAGCACAACAGAATAAGCTGAACTTTCAGTGTCAAGGCCGCAAAAGCCCACGAATTGTACAGAGCGAGGAATGCATAGAAAAGGGCGTAGAGGCCCAGAATTCCGCCAAGAATAGCAGGCCCTGATTCTAGCAGCTGTGCACTGTAGACACGGTTTAGGGATGCACCATGCAGACGCAGGCGCGCGCTTTTTTTCGTCTGCCGGAATACGGCACCAATCAGAGCCGTACTAAGGGCTAGGCATGTTGCGATAAAGGCATACCCGCCTGGGGTTCCCATGTAGTACCCTGTAATGCTTCGGAGATTGAGAACATCGTATTCCGTTACATGCGCACCATTTTCACGCAGGGTAGTGAGCAACTGGGCACGTTGCTGGTCACTACCGCCATAAAGGTTGTAGAGACCTCGAGCTTCTACAACCTTGCCCGGATTAAGCCTTTTGACCTCAACGCGGTCTTCAGGAGCATAGGAAGGGTATCCCGTTTGCTCCCACCTACGTACAGTATTTTCGGCACCACAGAATTCGAGTACGATACCGTGCCGAGTATCTGACACGTCAAGGGTGCGACGAGCTATAGCGATGCTGTTCTTCTCCGCTTCCTGACACATATTCTCCAGAAATTTGCGAGTATCTACGCCTTCACTGATAGAAGGAATCTGGAGGTTACGGGTATGCCCAAGAGACATCTCCGAGTTGATACTCAGAAGCATGAAGAAGGGGAACACGATGGAGGCGAGGGTCGCCCATAGATAAACTGAGGTGAGGACCGATACATACCGGCCAAATCGGAATCGGCACTTAAGCATGGGGATTCGTTTCTGTCATATGGGCGGGCCGCCTGATAGATTCGCTCAGACGGCCCGCCAAATATTTTGCATATTAGCTTCCTGCATCATCTGCAGGACCATATTGCTAGTACGCTATAAAATATTCAACGTGCTTATTTCTAACAATGGTTGTTATAGTAAGCTTCGTTAGTGTGGTTCCAGGAACGAGCAGACGAAGCCCTAGCCGTGGTAAAGGGCTTCTTACATCCGGAGTAAACCCAGTCCCTTCCCCAAACGGTTGCGCTATGCCATTCTTCTTTGTGGTAATAACGAGACCACACGCCCCAGATAGACGAACCATAGTCCCAAGTACCACCACGCACATCAACAACAGTCGCCGCAGCCGGGACAGTTGCGACAGGAGCGGCGGTCAGCGCCGTCGCGCTCAATGCGATAGCGGCAAGAACCTTCTTAACAGGGGTAGCGATGATACCCATTTCTAATCTCTTTCAATAGGTATATCCATATGGTATTGAACTTACACTTTTGCATAAGTTCTTCCTGAGAATATAGACCTTAGCCATCACTCTCACTAGATACACTACAGTGAAAATATAACCCCCGACACTATAAAATGAGAAGGTTTCACAACGTGGCATAAATTTCATTATTCCAAAGATAGTGACTCGCGCCCTATCCAAAAGAACACCTCAAAGCAATACCGCCCGGTAGCCGGAGGGATAAACCCATCAGCCACCGGGCGGTGATTCATGAAGCTACATTAGCCGCGGTACGCGGGGACCACAGTCAGTTCCGCCTTCTGGAACTTCTTCAGGTCCAGGTAACCGCAGTTAGCCATTGCGCGCTTGAGCGCGCCGACAATGTTGCTGGTGCCGTTCACGTGGTGCGAAGGACCGTACAGGACCTCCTCCAGGGAGCCGACAACACCCAGCGGGGTGCGTACGCCGCGCGGGAAGTCCAGCGAGTGCGCCTCGTTGCCCCAGTACCAGCCCTGGCCGGGAGCCTCGGATGCGCGAGCCAGCGGAGCACCCAGCATGACGGCGTCAGCACCGAGTGCGAGCGCCTTCACCATGTCGCCGGAGCGGCCCAGGGAGCCGTCAGCAATCACGTGCACGTAGCGGCCACCGGACTCGTCCAGGTAGTCCGAACGTGCAGCGGCGACGTCTGCGATAGCGGTTGCCATCGGTGCGGAGATGCCCAGGCCCTGGCGGGTGGTCTGTGCGGAGCCGCCACCGAAGCCCACCAGAACGCCTGCGGCACCGGTACGCATCAGGTGCTTAGCCTGCGAGTAGCCAGCCACACCACCGACGATGACCGGAACGTCCAGCTCGTAGATGAACTTCTTCAGGTTCAGCGGCTCATGCGAGGTGGAAATGTGCTCAGCAGAGACAGACGCGCCACGGATGACGAACAGTTCAACGCCCGCCTTCACCACGGTCTCGTAGTGCTCCTGGGTGTTCTGCGGGCTCAGGGAGCCTGCAACGACCACGCCGGAGTCACGAATCTCTTCCAGGCGTGCAGTAATCAGTTCCGGCTTAATCGGCTCGGAGTAGATCTGCTGCATGCGGGTGGTTGCGGAGGCAGGGTCCGCCTCGGGCAGCTCGACAATCTCGTCAAGCAGCGGCTGCGGGTCCTCGTAGCGGGTCCACAGGCCCTCGAGGTTCAGCACGCCCAGGCCACCCAGCTTACCCAGTGCAATGGCAGTCGCCGGGGACATGACCGAGTCCATGGGCGCACCAATGATGGGGGTGTCGAACTTGAAAGCGTCAATCTGCCAGGAGGTGTCGACGTCGCGGCGGTCGCGGGTACGACGGGTAGGCACCAGCGCCACATCGTCCAGGGAGTAGGTGGGGCGGGCGTTCTTAGAGAGGCCAATCTGAATTTCAGACATGGGGTGAATCCTTTCGAATTCGGTTTGAGGGGTGCCGCTGGGCGTTATTCGCGCCGATGCCCGCCCGATACCTGAACGGGTATGGGGCGGGCTCAACGGCGCATGGTGTGCACACCATGCGGCGATTCATCGTTGGTGAGGCGTTTTAGCGGCGGTAGTTCGGTGCCTCAACGGTCATCATGATGTCGTGCGGGTGCGATTCCTTCAGACCTGCGGGGGTGATGCGCACGAACTGACCCTTGTACTTGAGCTCCTCGATGGTGCGGGAACCGACGTAGAACATGGTCTGGCGCAGGCCACCTTCGAGCTGGTGAATCACTGCGGAGAGCGGGCCGCGGAAGGGAACCTGACCCTCAATACCCTCGGGGATCAGCTTCTCTTCGCTGGAGACGTCAGCCTGGAAGTAGCGGTCCTTGGAGAAGGACTTGTGGCGACCGCGGGTCTGCATTGCGCCCAGCGAACCCATGCCGCGGTATGCCTTGTACTGCTTACCGTTCATGAAGATCAGCTCACCGGGGGACTCGGTGGTACCAGCAAGCAGGGAGCCGAGCATCACGGAGTCAGCACCTGCAACCAGTGCCTTGCCGATCTCGCCGGAGTGCTGCATACCGCCGTCAGCGATCAGCGGCACGCCTGCCGGGATTGCTGCCTTAGCGGACTCGTTGATAGCGGTCACCTGGGGAACGCCAACACCGGCGATAATGCGGGTGGTGCAGATGGAGCCGGGACCAACGCCGACCTTCACGCCGTCAGCGCCGGCGTCGATGATTGCCTGTGCGCCCAGGCGGGTTGCAGCCTGGCCACCGATGACGTCCACGTGTGCTGCGGCGGGGTCCTTCTTCAGGCGGGCGATCATGTCGAGCACGCCCTGGGAGTGGCCGTTTGCGGTGTCCACGAACAGTGCGTCAACGCCTGCCTCGACCAGGGTCATTGCGCGCTCGTAGCCGTCACCGAAGAAGCCGATAGCGGCGCCGGCACGCAGGCGGCCGTCCTCGTCCTTGGTGGCGTTGGGGTACTGCTCGGTCTTGACGAAGTCCTTGAGGGTAATCAGACCGGCGAGCTTGCCTGCGTCGTCGACCAGGGGCAGACGCTCAATCTTGTTGTTGGACAGCAGTGCGAATGCTTCGTCCTTGGTGACGCTGGGGTGCGCGGTGACCAGCGGCATGGGGGTCATGATGTCGCGGACGCGAATACCCTCGTAGTCGGAGCGGGAGATGTAGCGGATATCGCGGTTGGTGATGATACCTTCCAGCACGCCCTCTTCGCTGACGACGGGCAGACCGGAGACCTTGTAGTAGCCGCAAACCTCGTCGTATTCGGCGATGGTTGCGTCAGCACCGATGGTGACGGGGTTAATGATCATGCCGGACTCGGAGCGCTTAACGCGGTCCACGTGTGCAGCCTGGTCCTCGATGGAGAGGTTGCGGTGGATAACGCCCATACCGCCCAGACGTGCCATAGCGATTGCCATAGCGGAGTCAGTCACGGTGTCCATTGCGGCGGAAATGATGGGGGTGTTCAGGGTGATGCGCTTGGACAGGCGGGTGGAGGTGTCCGCATCGGAGGGGATGACGTCGGTGTTGCCGGGCAGCAGTAGCACGTCATCGTAGGTCAGGCCGGTGAAGCCGAAGGGATCCTCGGACAGAGCGGTGGGAATGGTCATTGTCTACCTTTCGGATGCTGGCTTCATCGGTGAGAAGCTCAGCCTATACGTTGCGTATGTCAAGATGCGGTACGACCCGTCTGCTCGCACCCCACAAGGTGGTTTGAGCGCAAACGGGAACAGCTTATCTTCTATAGTAAACCGCTAAAGGTTTCTTTGCTGAGAAGCACTCATAGTAAGCGCCCCTGAGCGGGAGGCTGTCGGCAGGTTCTAGCGCCCCCACGAACGCGAGCGCATCCGAGCCTACCGACAGCGAGTGCCCGGTACCGCCTCCATGATGGAGGGGGCGGCACCGGGCACACACACTATTTAGTCTTCTTCAGTTTCTTCGGGCTTCTCAACCACCAGGGTCTCGGTGGTCAGCACCAGAGCCGCGATGGAGGATGCGTTCTGCAGAGCCGAACGGGTCACCTTCACCGGGTCAATCACACCGGCTTCGATGAGGTCCACGTACTCGCCGGTCTTGGCGTTGAAGCCGTGACCCACGGGCAGTTCGGAGACCTTGGAGACGATGACGTAGCCGTCTTCGCCAGCGTTCTCAGCGATCCAGCGCAGCGGCTGAACCAGGGCACGGCGAACGATCTGTACACCAACGTTTGCGTCGTGGTTGCCCAGGTCCATGCCGTCCAATGCCTTCAGCGCGTGAACCAGTGCGGAACCGCCGCCGGAGACGATGCCCTCTTCCAGAGCAGCACGGGTGGAGGACACAGCGTCCTCGATGCGGTGCTTGCGTTCCTTCGCCTCAACCTCGGTTGCAGCACCAACCTTGATGACGCCCACGCCACCGGCGAGCTTAGCCAGGCGTTCCTTAAGCTTCTCGCGGTCCCATTCGGAATCCACGCGCTCAATTTCGCGGCGCAGCTGCTGCACGCGATCCTCGATCGCCTCGGGGTCGCCGCCGCCGTCCACGATGGTGGTGTGGGACTTGGTGACGGTCACGCGGCGTGCCGAGCCCAGGTGCTCCAGGGTGACCTGCGGCAGGTCAATGCCGAGCTCGCCGGTCACGACGGTGCCGCCGGTCAGAATTGCCAGGTCCTGCATGATTGCCTTGCGGCGGTCACCGAAACCGGGAGCCTTCAGAGCGACCACGTTGATGGTGCCGCGCAGCTTGTTCACGACCAGCGCGGAGAGCGCCTCACCGTCAACGTCTTCTGCGATGATGGTCAGCGGCTTCTTCGCCTGAACGATCTTCTCGAGCACGGGCATGATTTCTGCGATGGTGGAAATCTTGCCCTGGTAGAGCAGCACGAGGCTGTTCTCCAGCACTGCTTCGCCGCGCTCAGCGTCGGTGACGAAGGAGGGCGAGAGGTAGCCCTTGTCGAACTGCATACCTTCGGTGATGTCCAGCTCAATTTCGGTGGAGGAGCCGTCTTCGATGGTGATGACGCCGTCCTGGCCGACCTTCTCGAAAGCGCGAGCCAGCAGCTCACCGATCTGCTCGGACTGGGCAGAGATAGCGGCAACGTGCGCAACCTCGGGGCCCTGCACGGGGCGTGCGTTCTCGAGCAGGCGTGCAGAAACAGCCTCCACAGCCGCCTCAATGCCGCGCTTGACGTCGGCGGGTGCCGCGCCGCTGGTGACATTGCGCAGGCCCTCGTTGACCAGTGCCTGTGCAAGCACGGTTGCGGTGGTGGTACCGTCACCGGCTACGTCGTTGGTCTTGGTGGCGACTTCCTTCGCCAGCTGGGCGCCCAGGTTCTCGTACGGGTCGTCCAGTTCAATTTCGCGGGCAATGGACACGCCGTCATTGGTGATGACGGGTGCGCCCCACTGCTTGTCGAGCACAACGTTGCGCCCGCGCGGGCCGAGGGTTACCTTGACCGCGTTTGCCAGCTTATCGACGCCGGCCTGCAGAGACTTGCGGGCGGCATCGTTGAATTCAAGCTGCTTAGCCATGTGTTCGCTACTCCTAGTGCGTCACAGAAAGGAAATTTTGAGGGGCAGATGATAGCTCATGCGCCGTACCGGATGAGCGGTACGGCGCATGAGTATCTGAAAGTATTAGTCGACGATTGCCAGAACGTCGCGTGCGGAGAGAATCAGGTACTCTTCGCCCTGGTACTTGACCTCGGTGCCACCGTAGCGGGAGAACACGACAACGTCGCCTTCCTTGATGTCTACGGGAATGCGGTTGCCCTTCTCATCCACGCGGCCCGGGCCAACGGCGACAACGCGTGCTTCCTGCGGCTTTTCCTTCGCAGTTTCGGGGATGACCAGACCGGATGCGGTGGTCTGCTCAGCCTGCTCGATCTTGATAACGACGCGGTCTTCCAGGGGCTTGATAGCCATAATCGGTTCCTCCGGGTTGTGGATTTACGTTCGATGCGAGACAGCGGCGCAGTGGTGCGCCCGATGACTGTCTCGAGTGCTACCTCAACTCTAGTTTCACCTGTGCTTTCGGTCAAGAAAAACACCCCTCTGCCGGGGTGTTTCACCGCAAGGCGAACGCTGAGCAAAAAGCTGGGCGAATCGGGCTCCCCACCTACCAAAACCGGCACCCCGTAAAATGAGGAGCATGCCTATTCCCGCATCCCCTTTTACTCCCGCCGCCAAGCTTCCGTTCAGCGCCGAAGCGCTCGCGGCAGCCGACGAGCTCTACCCGTTAGGCTCGGATACGCTCAGCGCCGTTACTTCTTTGCGTTCGCGAGGTTTCAGCCCCGAGGAGTCTGCACAGATTATTTCGCTGGCGCAGGCTCGTACCCGTGCGCGCGCCAAGTTCGGCGAGCGCGCCCGCACGCTCATGCTCACTCAGGAGGCTGCGGAGCAGGCGACCCGCCCGGTGATTGCGCACTATCGTGCTCAGCGTCTGCGCCCTGTTGCCGGCACGGTGGCTGATTTGGGCTGCGGTATTGCGTCGGATTCTGCCGTATATGCGGCGGATCGCGGTGCCGTGGTTGCGGTGGAGTTGAATCCGCTGACGGCTTCTTTTGCGGCGAAGAACCTTGAGTTCTGCCCGCAGGCGCGTGTGTATTCGGGGGATGTGACCGACTATGTGCACGGTGAACTTCTGGACGCAGCCGGTGAGCCGGTGGGCATTGTGTGGATGGACCCGGCACGCCGCGAGTTGCGCGGTGCGAAGAAGGCTCAGACGGAGCGTCTTTTTGATCCGGAGGCGTTCTCTCCCCCGTTCTCGTTCGTGCTGAATCTGGCTCGTACGGGCGTGCCGATGGGCGTGAAGTTGGGCCCCGGTTTTCCGCATGAGGGCATCCCCTCACCCGAAGATATTGCGTCGGAGGCGAACCCCAACCCGCGCGTTGAGGCGGAGTGGATCCAGTCGGAGGGTTCCCTCACCGAGTTGGTGCTCTGGTTTAACGCGCTGGCTCAGGAGGGGGTGGCTCGCACGGCGACCTCTGTGCATGAAACCCCTGCGCGCGAGATGCCTGCGGAAGAGGCTACCCCCAACGAAGGCTCCACCGGAGGCACCGCCGAAACCTGCGCCCTACTGCCTCCCTACGAGGCGGTGAACTTCCGCAGCCCCTTGACGGCGGAAGAGGCACAGCAGAGCGTTGACGTTCCGGTGTCCCTACCTCAGCCCGGTGATTACCTGCTGGAGCCTGCCCCGGCGATTGTGCGCTCGCACCTGGTCGCTGAGTTTGCCGAAAGTATTGGCGCACATCTGCTGGATGAGCACCTGGCGTACCTGTGTTCTGCCGAGCCGGTGGCGCATCCGCTGGTTGCCTGCTACGAGGTGCTGGAGGAGATTCCCCTGCAGGAGAAGCAGCTGAAGCATTGGGTGCGTGAGCAGGGCTTTACGGCGCTGACTATTAAGAAGCGTGGCGTGGATATTGTTCCGGAGCAGTTGCGGGCGCGACTACTGGGTTCTGCGGGTTCTAAGCCTTCCAAGAAGAAACAGAAAAAGAACGCTAATTCTTCTTCGGGTACTCAGGAGTCCTCGTACCGTCCGGCAACGCTGGTCTTTACCCGCATCGGTTCGGGTAGGGATTCACGACGCGTCGGCTGGCACGTGCGCCCGCTCCAACCTCGCCAGCCCTAACTAACCAGCCTTGACTACTCAACCCTGGCTACCCAACCCTGACTGCCCAGCCCCGAGGACAGGTTACCGTTCATGACGATTCATTACGGTACCGTTCCGGATTCTGCACTCGACAGGGCACTGGGAACCGCAAGACCGTACACTAGATACGGTGCCGGATAAAGATACTGTGCCTGATCAAAGATACGCGGCCTAGTAGAGGTACTCCCTCAAGGAGCCAGCTCTCACAGGCTAGCGCACAGCCGGGCAGAGCCCACCGATAATAACTTCCATAGTCGGCACCATGCACGACCCTATTTCCAGACGCAGGAAAGGCAATATGATCGACTTTGCTACCTCCCCGCAGTCCACTCTCGGCGTGGAATGGGAGATTGCGCTTATCGACCGTGAAAGCGGCGCACTGACCCAGCGCGCCAGCGAGGTGCTATCCATCCTGCGCGAGCGCCGCCCCGAGCTGCTTGAGCCCGCCTCCGACCGGGCGCACGTGACCGGCGAATTCCTGGAGAACACTCTCGAGGTGGTGACCGGCATCTGCCGCACCGTCGCTGAGGCGTGCCGTCAGTTGCAGGATTTGGCGGATACCCTGCATGAAATTACCGATGAGCTCGGCATTGAGTTCTACCCCGCCGGCACTCACCCCTTCTCCCATTGGGCTGACCAGCCGGTCGTGGCGAAGGAACGCTACCAGCGTGTGGTTGAGCGCGCCCAGTATTGGGGCCGCCACATGGTCATTTACGGCGTGCACGTGCACGTGGGCATTGACTCTCGCGATAAGGTTCTGCCGCTCATTGACGCGCTGACCAACTACGGCCCGCACCTGCTGGCGCTTTCGTGCTCTTCCCCGTACTGGGATGGAATCGATACCGGTTACGCTTCGCACCGCACCCAGCTTTACCAGCAGCTGCCCACGAACGGTCTGCCCTTCCACTTTGATACCTGGGAGCAGTACAGCGAGTACCTGGAGTCACTCGTTGCAACCGACGTGATCAACGACCCGAGCGAGGACCGTTGGGATGTTCGCCCGGTTCCGCGCTACGGCACCATTGAGATGCGCTATTGCGACGGCCTGGCCTCCCTGCCGGATGTTGCCGCGGTTGTGGCGTTCACCCAGTGCCTGGTGGAGTACTTCTCCCGCCGCATTGAGGCCGGCGACAAGCCCGAGGTGCTGGCCCCCTGGCACGCGCAGGAGAATAAGTGGCGCGTGGCCCGCTACGGCCTGGACGCAAAGATCGTGGTTTCCAACGCGCCGGAGCAGCGCACCTTGCGCGAGGACTTTGAACTGCTGCTGCCCGAGCTGGAGCCGGTGGCCCGCGACCTGGACTGCGAGGTGGAGCTGGCACAGGTGCGCCGCATCCTTGCGGAAGGTACGGGAGCCGACCGCCAGCGTGCAGTGTTCGAGCGCACCGGCTCGATGCGTGAGGTGGCACTGGATGTGGCCGCGCAGTCTCGTGCGCGAGCGCTGCGCTAACCCCTCGCGGGAAGAAAACTTAGATACGTAAAATGCCTCGGCGCAGTCATCATGAGACTGTGCCGAGGCATTTCTACGAGCTTTTTTAGAAGCAGGCAGTTTAGAAGCAGACGGTGGTCACCGGCAGCGAGGAGTCCGTCGTGAAGTCCACGCCCGAGGGCTCGCGGCCCGCGGCGACCAGGCGGGCGCCCAGGGCGGCAACCATCGCGCCGTTGTCGGTGCACAGGGTGAACTTCGGAATGATTAGGCGCACACCCTCGGAGGCGCATCGGGCGGCCAGCAGCTCGCGCAGACGCGAGTTTGCCGCCACGCCACCGCCGAGTAGCAGGGTCTTCATGCCCTGCTCGCGGCAGGCGAGCATCGCCTTCTTGGTGATGACGTCCACGACCGCTTCTTGGAAGGAGGCGGCGATATCAGCAACAGGGATCTCTTCACCGGCGGCTTCGAAGCTCTCAATCACGCGCGCCACTGCGGTCTTCAGGCCCGAGAAGGAGAAGTCGTAGCGATGCTCTCCGGGGTTCTCGGCGGTGCCCATGAATTTGCGGTTCGACAGGCCGCGCGGGAACACGAAGGCGTTGCGGTTACCTTGCGCGGCGGCGCGGTCGATGGCGGGGCCACCCGGGTAATCCAAGCCGAGCAGGCGGGCGACCTTGTCGTAGGCCTCGCCGGCGGCGTCATCCAGGGTTGCGCCGAGCAGGCGCACATCGGAGGTAATGTCGCGCACCTGCAGGATTTCGGTGTGACCACCAGAGACCAGAAGCGCGCCCAGGCCGCCCGAGCCGGCGTTGGCCAGCAGGTCGGAGCCGTCCTCGGTGCCGTTGTCCTCGAGCAGGCCAACGCCAACGTGGGCGACCAGGTGGTTAATGCCGTAGAGGGGCTTGCCGGTGGCAATAGCGAGCGCCTTCGCCGCGGAAACACCCACCATGAGGGCACCGGCCAGACCGGGACCCGCGGTCACGGCGATGGCGTCCACCTGATCGAGGGTGATGTCCGCTTCGGCAAGTGCCGCTTTGAGGGCGGGAATCATGGCGTCCAGGTGAGCGCGGGAGGCGATTTCGGGGATCACGCCGCCAAAGCGCACGTGCTCTTCCATGGAGGAGGAGATGGTGTTGCTGAGCAGCTGTGCACCGTGCACAATGCCGATTCCGGTCTCGTCGCAGGAGGATTCGATGCCCAGAACGAGGGGTTCGCGAGTGCTCATAGTTCATCTTTCTGTTGCGCTGTCTGCGCGTAGTGCTTCTAGTTGCAGTGATGTAGGGATGCTGTGTTGTAGGGATACTGCGATGTAGAGGGCGGTGGAAGCTTGCCCCTAGTGCGGGGATTGCCGTTTAGCTCCACGGACTATTTAGAACGTGCATTCCATAATGATGGCGTCGGTTCCGTCATCGTAGTAGCCGCGGCGTACGTGAATCGCACGGTAGCCGTTGCGTTCGTAGAGGCGCTGGGCGCGCGGGTTGTCGGCACGCACCTCCAGCAGGATACGCTCGGCTCCCTGCTCGCGGGCGCGCTCGTGCATCTGCTCGAGCATGGCGCGACCGAAGCCGTGACCCTCGTACTCGGGGAGCACGCCGATGGTCTGAACGTCGGCGGTGTCGGCTACGACCATGGTTCCGCAGTAGCCGATGGCGCGCCAGCTGCCCTCGTTATCTTCCGAACCTTCTGCAGGCAGTTCGAGCATGTAGTAGGTTCGGGTCGGGTGGGTCAGCTCTTCGAGGAACATGTCGATGTGCCAGGCGTCGGCGGGGAACAGTGTGGTTTCCATGCGGTGCATGGTCTGCACGTCGGCAAGTTCGGCAATGCGCAGGCGGGCACCCTGTGCTAGGTCGTCTCGCACGATATTTTCGGTAGCGCTCATTTAGTTCTCCTTCTGCGCGGCAGTCTGTGCAGCTGCCTGTGCGCCCTGCTTCTGCTGGCGGGCGAGCATTGCGGCGGGGACCTTTGCGTCCGAGTCGCGCAGGTACTGGGCGGAGGTGTCCTCGCTCAGGTTCTCTACGCCCAGGCGTGCCGCGGCGGCAACCAGGTACTCGGCGTGGGGGTGAACCTGACGGGCAGAATCGACGATGGTCCAGCCGTGCTCTTCGAGAGTTTCGGAGTACAGGCCGGCGCCGTAGCCGTAGGCGTAGGAGGGATCCCCACCGGGCAGAATTTCGGAGGCGGGGCATACGTTCGGTCCGTCCACCAGGCTGTAGCCTTCGGCGTTCACGCGGTAGCGGGCGGAGTAGACTTCGCGGCGGCGCGCATCGGAGAGTACGAGCAGCTCAGCATCTTCGATAAGATCAGCAGAAGCGAACGCTCGTTCTACGTTCTCTTCCTCGGCAACTGCGCCTGCTTCCCCGGCAGCCGCACCGGATACAGCGCGCTCAGCCAGGGCGGTCAAGCTCATCATGCCGTACACTGGCACCGACCAGGCAAAACCCAGAGCGCGCGCAGTAACGATACCGGCACGCAGACCCGTAAAAGGTCCCGGACCGGTACCGGTCAGAATCGCATCCAAGTCTTCGCCGCGCACGCCAGCGTCCTGCAGGGCAGCCCGCGCGTAGGGTCCCATCACCTCGGCATGGGAGCGGGTATCTTCACTCTCGTAGCGGGCGAGGATTTCGAAGGACGCACCGGCTTCGGAGCCGTGCACACGGGCGAGCGCCACAGATGCGGTGGCGGATGAATCAAGGGCAAGTACTAGCACCCTATCATTCTAACGCGCGGGCTCTAGGCGCTCTGCAGGGCCTTTTTCAGAGCGTCGAAAGCGTGCTCCCAGCGGGGGCCGAAGGCACGCACCCGCAGCAGGCGAGGTTCGGGGGTGTCCGCGTCCTCGTCACTTTCGTCTTCGTCGTCCCAGCTGAACTCTTCGGCACCCGAGTAGGCGAAGCGCGCATCTGCACCGGTCAGGCGGGTGAAGTCCAGCTCCAGGCGGGAATCGCTCAGGTGCTCAGCCTTATCGCGGCCCCACTCGATGACGGTCACCGAGCGCGGCAGGGAGAACTCAAGATCCAGGTCGTCAAGCTCTTCGGCGCTGGAGAGGCGATAGGCGTCCACGTGCACCAGGTCGGGCCCGCCGGGGCGGGAGCCATCCGGCAGGTTCGGGTGCACACGCGAGAGCACGAAGGTCGGTGAGATAACGCCTTCGCGCACGCCCAGGCCTTCACCCAGGGAGCGGGTGAACGTAGTCTTGCCCGCACCGAGCTCGCCCGAGAGCAACAGTACGTCCCCGGCGTTCAGGTGCTGTGCCAAGGTGAGCGCCAGGCGGCGGGTATGGTCGGGGCCGGTCACATCCAGGTCGAGTGCGGCAGAAATGTACTCAGCGCTCATTAGCCCTCCTGCTCCTGCCCGGTACCCCACAGCTCGTTCAGCTCAGCTTCAACCCAGGAGCCGCCAACGTAGAGGCGCTCCACGCGGGACGAAATGCGGGTCACGATTTCGTAGTTAATGGTCTGCGCGGCATCCGCCCACTCTTCCACGGGCGGGTTCTCACCGGCACCAAAAAGGATAGCGGGCGCCCCCAGGTATCCCAGGGCGGGGTCGCTCAGACCGGGTTCGCCCAGGTCAACGACCATCTGATCCATGGCGACGCGGCCGACCACGCGGTAGGTCTTACCTTCCGTATTGTTAGGCACGGAGCCGTCCTCCGCGTTCTGCGCGCCCGGGTAGATGCGCACCGGCGCGTTCTCCGCAATACGCGGCACACCGTCAGCGTAGCCGAGCGGCACCAGCGCCAGGGTGGTTGCCTTGGGAGTGTGGTAGCGCAGACCGTAGGAAACACCCTGACCTGCAGGAACTTCCTTCACAGCGGCAATATAGCTGCCCACCGTCATGACGGGCTTCAGCCCCAGGTCTTCAGCGGTCACCTCCGGCAGCGGGGAAAGACCGTACAGCGCGAGGCCGCAACGCACGCCGTCACCGAGCAGACGCTCCTCAGTGTCCCAGCCCTCCAGGGAGGCGGTCAGGGTCGCCGGGGAGTTCGCCAAATGCACGATCTTCGGGGCCAGGCCAGCCTCACGAGCCTGAGCCACAAAAGTATCCAGGGTGTCGAGCTGCTGTGCAGTCTCGGCGCGGGTCGGCTCATCCGCAACCGCCAGGTGGCTAAAAATACCCTCAACCGTAATCAGCCCAGACTTCTCCAGGGAGGCGGCGCGAGCCACCAGCGCGGGCCAATCCGCCGCGGTGGCACCGTTACGACCCAGACCGGTATCAGCCTTCAGATGCACGATAGCGCGCTCGCCGGTGCGTTCAGCGGCGGCGGCTACCGCCTCCAGGTCCCAACCGGAAACACCCAGACGAATCTTCTCCTGCAGTGCAGCCTCAAAATCGGTGGAGGGGGTGTGCAGCCACGCCATGAGCGGCGCATCAATACCGTCAGCACGCAGTTCCAGCGCCTCGTTCACGTGCACCACACCCAGCAGGTCAGCGCCGGCTGCAATAGCCGAACGTGCCACCGGGTACGCGCCGTGACCGTACGCATCCGCCTTAATCACTGCAATGAGCACGCGGTCGCCAATGAGTTCCTTGAGTCGGCGCACATTATGTTCCAGCGCGTCAAGATCAATCGTGGCGCTACGTTCCACCTGGCCAGGAGCGCAGGGCGGGCAGTAAAGCGGTTCGGCAGGCTGCTGAGGGTGAGTCATGGTCCTTCGTTTCTGACGGGCGGGTACTACAGGCTGTACTTGAGCAGCCTCTCTTCTACTAAATTCTAGACCTCCCGCTGTGCGAAAGTCCTGTCGCGCTACACTAGGTCAGGTACCCCTTTAGAGAGGAAAGCATCGATGAGCACTCTGCCGCCGGTTCGGACGGTTCACGTGTATTCCATGCACACCGACCCTTTTGCGCAGCCCGGTAGCGGAGATGCAGGCGGCATGAACGTCTATATTGCCCGGTCGGTGCATGCCATGCTGGAACTGGATCCGGAGCTGCGGGTTGAGGTTTTCACCCTGGATCGCGGTGAGGCGCTTCCGACCGATTCGCCGTTCCGTCAGCCTCCTCAGCCCGGCGAGCGCATTGTGCGCCACAGTCTTGATCTTCCGTCCGCCCGTGGTCTTTCGAAGAACGAGTTGGCTGCGGTCACCGATGATTTTGCGCAGGCGTGTGTGGAGCAGGCACTGTACACCCCGGATATTATTCACGCCCACTATTGGCTGTCCGGGCAGGCTGCCGCTCACGCATCCGACCTGTGGTCGGCTCAGGGCGTTGGCTTCCCGGTTCCTGTTCTTTTTACTCCGCATACGACGGCTGCCGCCAAGGATGCGCGCCGCGGCGAAGGTGAGGCGCCCGAACCCGAGGAGCGCTATGCCGCCGAGCGCCTGATGAGTAGCTCCGCGAGCCGGGTGATTGTGAATACTCCCCTGGAGGCGCAGCAGATGGGCGAGTATTACGGTACGGACGCGCAGAAGCTTGCCATTATCCCGCCGGGTGTTGACACCTCGATTTTCCATACGATTCCTGGCGTGCATCCGCTCAATGACACCTCTGAGACTCGTTGCCGCATTGTTTTTGCCGGTAGGCCTCAGCCGTTGAAGGGCCCGCATCTGCTGGTGGAGGCACTCGCGCTGCTCCCCGATGACTTGCAGGTGGACGTAGATATTATTGGTCGTTCCGATTCGGATTATGAGCGCCGCCTGTTGCAGCGTGCAGCTGAGCTGGGTGTGGCGGATCGGGTGCATTTGAAGGACCCGGTTCCGGCGTCTGAGTTGGCGAACATTTTCCGTGCCGCCGATATTGTGGCGTCCCCGTCCTCATCTGAGACGTTCGGTTTGGTGGCGCTGGAGGCGCAGGCATGCGGCGCGGCGGTGCTCGCTACGGATGCTGACGGTCTGCGCTATGCGGTGGAGAACCACCGTACGGGTCTGCTGGTGGCGCCTCGTACTCCGCAGCGTTGGGCTGCGGCTATTGAGCGTCTGGTGCGTGCCCCGTATCTGCGTCATTCGTTGGGTGCGAACGCCGCGGCGCGTGCCCGCACGATGGGTTGGGATCAGACGGCGCGCCGAACCCTTGAAGCTTATGCCGAGGTACGTCAGGGTATCTCGCAGTAATGTATTTTTCACGTTGTGAGGAGTTTTAATGTCTTTCTCCATGAGCCGCGATGAGTTCGCCGCGTACCTGGATTCGGTGCGTATTACCGGTGAGGTAGCGACCGCCCGAGAGAATAACCTGGACCATATTCAGGGTTTCCTGGATGGTAATGAGCACCTTGAGTTTGGTGTGCAGTGGACCCGCGAGTGGGATTACGATTCGGTGTTTGAGGTGATGGTCCGCCGCGCGGGTCTGAACCCGGACCGTTCGCATACTCACGGTCAGGACACTATTGGTGCCGAGCAGTGCATCAGCGCGCTGGAGGAGTACGCCCGTATCTTTGGCGAGGCGGTGCGTGCGGGTTCTCGTATTCTGTTTGCGACCGGTCACCCGGCGGGTCTGTTCCCCATGTACGCGGTGATGGCTGCGGCGGCGAAGGCTGCTGGTGCTGAGGTTCTTCAGATTGAGGAGGGCGAGCGTTTCCTGGACGGCGACGTCCGCCAGATTATGGATGTCGTGATGTTTGAGCAGTACGGCAACCTGCAGCATACGCATTTCCCCGGCCCGATGCGCATCGCTTTGGATCAGCTGGAGGCGCGTGGCGTGACCCCGGACCTGGTGGTTTCGGATCACGGTATGGGTGGTTATGCGGCGTCTACTCGTAAGCTGCTGACGATTGGCATTGCGGATTGTAATGATCCGGGTCTGTTTGTTGCGGCTGAGCAGGGAGATTTGCCGGTGTGCGTGCCGATGGACGATAACGTTCCGCCGCGCCGTTATGAGCCGATGATTGATTTCATTTTGGATCGTGCGGGGCTTGAGCGTCCTTAATGTCCCTTTTACGCCGTGTGCGTAGGGTTTGTTATTGAGCCTCCGGGGTTTGTCTTTTTATATGCCGGTTATTGTTTTTCTGCAGGTGCGTGAAACATACCGGTAGTTTTGGGAGTTTCTTAGCTCCACTAGGCATTCTTCCCGGAGGCTCTTATTCTCTTCTTTTTCTGTGATTGATTTCATCACACCGGAGCGACTTTGCCTCTTCATTCTTCGAGACGGAAGACCCCCGACCCCGTAGAATAGTTTACGGAACACGTTTATGCGCTCTGTGGGCTCATATAACGCTCCACTAGGCGTCTTACCAGCGCCTTTGCCGTAGTCTCTGCCATTATTTTCACTCAGTAAGATTAAGGGTTCACTCATTCATCAGGACAAAGACTAGGACACGATTCCCTATTCACCGATAATTAGGGGTAAATGTGCCTATTCGCCGCTCTCAGTCCACGACACAGGACAAATTTCCGGGGAAGATTACACCGTTGAAAGTACAAGATCGTCTTAAAAAAATGTGGGGTTCAGACTTCGTCGTCAAGCGAAGCTGGCATCCCAAGGTTCAGCGTGCCCTTTACTTTGGCGATTTTCTCGCCATTGCTATTGCGGTTGTCGCTGCGCATCTGATTCGTTTCGGGTGGGAGAATGCTGACCTGCCCTATGTGAACGTTTGGCCTATTAACGCCCTGGATGGCCGTATTCCCGCTATTGATTACATCTTCCTGGGCGTTGGTATGGTTGTCGGCTGGTGGTTTATCCTCCAGGTGAACGGCTCCCGCAGCCTGCGCATCATGGGGTTCGGCACTGAGGAGTACCGCCTCATTACTCGCGGTACTACTTACTTTTTCTGCCTGCTGATTATTGTGGCGTTCTTCCTTAAGGTTGACGTCACCCGTATGTACCTGCTGATTGCTTACCCGCTGGGTCTGTTCCTTCTGCTCGTTGAGCGTTGGCTGATTCGTCAGGGTCTGGTGCGTTCGCGTACTCGCGGTCGTGCGTTGACTCGCGTCATGATTATTTCTGATGTGACGACCGGTCAGCACCTGTACAAGAACCTGAAGGATGTGGTTGCTTCCGGCCTGTCCCCCGCTGCGTTCTACCTGCCCGGTTTCACCCCGGGTACTACTGTTGCTGGCGCTCCGATTCCGGTCCTTGGTTACAGCACTTCTCCGGCTGACATTATGGAAGCCATCCGCGAGAACGATATTCACATGGTCGCGGTTACGAATGGTCACCACTTGAGCCCGGATCAGGTTCGTCTGCTGGGTTGGAAGCTTGCTGATGCGCATATTTCGCTGATTATGGCTCCTGCGACGACCGATATTGCTGGTCCGCGTATGCACATGCAGCCGCTGAATGGTCTGCCGCTGGTGCACGTGTCGACGCCGCGTATTACCGGTCTGTCGGCGTTCTTCAAGCGCGCTGTGGATGTTGTGTCTTCGGGTCTGGGTTTGATTCTGCTGTCTCCGCTGTTCCTGGTGGTGGCGCTGCTGGTCAAGCGTGATGGCGGTCCGGTCTTCTTCCTGCAGAACCGTGTGGGTCTGAACGGTGAAATGTTCAAGATGGTGAAGTTCCGTTCGATGCGTACTGACGCCGAAGAGGTTAAGAAGCGCCTCCTGGAGCAGAACGAGGGTAATGGTGTGCTCTTCAAGATGAAGGACGACCCGCGTATTACCCCCATCGGCATGTTCATCCGTAAGTACTCGATTGATGAGTTGCCTCAGCTGTGGAACGTGTTCATTGGCGATATGTCGCTGGTGGGTCCGCGTCCTCCGCTGGTTGAGGAAGTTGAGCAGTACGAGGACATTGCGTACCGCCGTCTGCTGGTGAAGCCCGGTATTACCGGTCTGTGGCAGGTTTCTGGCCGTAGTGACCTTTCTTGGGAAGAGTCGGTTCGTCTGGATCTCTACTATGTTGAGAACTGGTCGCTTACCGGTGACCTCATTATTCTTCTGCGTACTGTCCGTGCGGTTTTCGCTAAGGAAGGCGCGTACTAAGAAGAGTTGGGGGTCTCTCGCTGGTATGTATGCCGTTTTTGAAGATGCTGTTCCGGCACAGGCAGCTTGGCATCATCCATTGATATAAACGCACAGAAGGGGCGTGAATCCATTTCCGGTGGATTCACGCCCCTTCCTTTGTGCCTTCTGCCTGGTTCATTGAGAGACGCTCTAGAATCTCTGGAGGGCGTTAGGCTGGAGGCGGCGTACTGGGCGCCTCTGCCCTATTCGGCGATGAGTCGCGCAATAACTTCGGGGAGCATCTGCGCGACGCGGGTTGCGGGTGCCGGACCGGGCAGGGCGTCCTTGACGCTTCCGGTGGCGCTGGCGCGTGCTGCTTCACCGTGCAGGTAGACTGCGAGCGCACCGATGGAGGCGAAGGTGCAACCTTCTAGGGCTTCTCCGCGGGCGTCGAAGGCGGCTACGGTTTGGGCGAGCAGGGCGCCGTAGATGCCGGTGAGGGTGTCGCCGCTGCCTGCGGTGGCGAGCCAGGGGCTTCCTCCGGCAACGCTGTAGGTGGCGCCATTGGGTGCCGCAATGAGCGTGTAGCCGCCCTTGAGCATGACGGTGGCGCCGGAAAGTTCGGAGGCGGCGCGTACCCAGCGGAAGGGTTCTGCGTCAATGTCCTTGCGGCTGGGTACGATGGCGTCACCCAGGTGCTTCTTCCAGGTTTCGGGGGCGAGCTCGTGCACGATGCGCAGGAAGCGTTCGAGTTCTGCCGCGTGCGGGGTGAGGATCTTGTGGTAGCCGAGGTGCTTACCGGTTGCCAGGTATTCTGCCGCCAGGTCGCAGGCACCCGCGTCGAGGATGGCGGGTTCGGGCGAGTGGAGCAGGTAGCGGTTCTTATCCAGCGAGTCGTGGCTAGAGCCGGAACCTCCAGCCCAGACGGTGACCCTCTGCAGGGCGGGTGCGCCACTGAAGTAGACGGTTTCGGGGTTGTGGGCAATCATGAGCTGGCGTAGCTCGTGAGAGTTGGCGTTGAAGCGGACCATGCCCACGCCGGTGTTGAGGGCTGCGCGTACGCTCATGAGGGCGGCGCCGGGGTATTCGAGGCTACCGGTGAGCATGCCCAGTACGCCGCGGGTGTACTTGTGGGAGTGCTCGTCGGGTACTTCGATGAGTTCGCGGTAGTCTTCGCGGTCGAGGACGCGCAGGGCGGGCTTGTGGGAGTTGAGGGCTTCGGGAACGCCCAGGTCGTAGAGTTTGATGTCTCCGGAGTGGACGCTGTGGCTGGTGCCTGCCGGCAGCTTGTGACCGATGAAGGTGACGGTGCGGTCGGCACGCAGGGAGGGTTCGTGCACGGTTCCGCGGTTGTTGTCGACTCCGGAGGGGGTGTCGACGGCGAGGACTGCGCCGAGCTTACCGTCGAGCTGCGCGGCGCGGAGTACGCCCAGGTATTCGCCGGCGCTACCGCGTACGGCGCCGCTGGAGCCGGTACCCAGGATGCCGTCGATGGTCAGGTCGTAGCCGGCAAGCTGCTCGTGGGTGTGTTCGGGGTCGAGCACGCGGGTGCCTTCGCCGCCTTCGCGGGCGATGAGTTCGAGGTTCTTTTCGCTGGAGTCGAAGATGACTGCATCAACGCGGTGACCCTTGGCGCTAAGGCGGGCGCCGGCGTAGATGGTGTCTGCGCCGTTGTTGCCCGGACCGATGAGCAACAGGATTTTGGCGTTGTCCTTGCCGCGGAGCAGGTCCTGTGCTTCGGCTGCGACGGCGTCTGCGGCGCGTTGCATGAGGTAGCCGTCGTAGTCGGCGGCTTCGATGTAGGGCTTTTCTGCTTCGCGTACCTGGGAAGCAGTGTAGATGAGCTTCATTGCTGTCTCCTTGGGTGGCACCGTGCGGGCCTTAGGGGTCACCGGGTGTGGTGTTGATGTGGCTCTGCGTTAATCGTCGGTGGCGTTAGTTTTCGTCGGTGTCATCACCGGCGATGACGCTGAGTCGGTAGCTTTCGGGGTTGAACTTTTGCAGGTGCGCCAGTTCTGCGTCGCTGAGGTATTCGGCGGTTGCGATGGCGATGGCCATGGGTTCGTCGTGGGTCAGCGAGAGGTGGATGCGGTTGATGCCGAGTTCTTTGGCTCGGCGGGCGATGGTGCCCTGAATGATGAGGTAGGGCTGGCCGCTTTCGGCGGTGGCGACTTCGCAGTCTTGCCAGTTGAGTCCGGCGGGTGCTCCGAGTACTTTTGCGACGGCTTCTTTGGCGGCAAATCGTACGGCTTGGGAGCGTACGTTCCGGGTGCGTTCGTTGGGGGTGAAGACGCGGCGGACGAAGGCTGGTGTTTCGGTGACAATTCGTTCGAATCGTTCAATGTTGACGGTATCTACGCCGATTCCCATGATCATGAGCTTCACCTTTTACGGTAGGGGTGGTAACCGCGTCCTGTTTGCGGTTTCTCTTGTTTTAAGTCTAGCGAGATTCGTTTCTTTTAGGTGGGATAGCGTCAAATATGACGCATAGTTGATGCCCGTTTCACAGCGTCTATTTTTGTTGGATCATCCACGAATAACCGCCTGAGTAAACGACAAGGGCGGTGGTTGAGTTCTCTAAGAACTCAACCACCGCCCTTTCGTTATCGCCGAGGCGATTTCCGAGGATTACTCCAGAGGATTACTCCTGAGGATTACTCCACGGTCACGGACTTTGCGAGGTTACGCGGCTGGTCAACGTCCAGGCCCTTAGCTTCTGCCAGTGCGCATGCGAAAATCTGCAGGGGCACGGTTGCCAGCAGGGGCTGCAACAGCGAGGGGCATGCCGGGACGGTGATGAGGCGGTCTGCGTAGGGCTTGACGGCCTCGTCGCCTTCCTCGGCGATGACGATGGTGAAGGCGCCGCGAGCGCGCACTTCCTGGATGTTGGAGACGACCTTGCCGTGCAGGGAGTCGCGACCGTTTGCGGAGGGAACCACTACGATGACCGGCTGGCCTTCATCGATCAGTGCGATGGGGCCGTGCTTGAGCTCGCCTGCTGCGAAGCCTTCAGCGTGGATGTAGGTGATTTCCTTGAGCTTGAGTGCGCCTTCCATTGCGACGGGGAAGCCCACGTGGCGGCCAAGGAAGATCACGGAGGAGGCATCCTTCATTTCGACGCCCAGTTCCTTGACCTGGGTGTCGTTGTCGAGGACCTTCTGGATCTTTGCGGGCATGTTCTGCAGCTCGGCAAGGATCGAAGCAATTTCGTCCTTGTACTTGTTGCCGCGCAGCTGTGCCAGGTACAGGCCAAGCAGGTATGCTGCGGTGATCTGTGCCAGGAATGCCTTGGTGGATGCCACTGCGATTTCGGGGCCTGCGTGGGTGTACAGCGCAGCGTCGGATTCGCGGGGCAGGGTCGAGCCGTGGGTGTTGCAGATGGAGATAACCTTTGCACCCTGTTCGCGTGCGTGGCGCACTGCCATCAGGGTGTCCATGGTTTCGCCAGACTGCGAGAGTGCCACGATGAGGGTCTTCTCGTTCACGATGGGGTCGCGGTAGCGGAACTCATGTGCGAGCTCAACCTCGGTGGGGATGCGGCACCAGTGCTCGATGGCGTAGCGTGCCACCTGGCCTGCGTATGCTGCGGTACCACATGCGACGACGATGATCTTGTCGATGGTGCGCAGCACCGAGTCGTCAATGTTCAGTTCGTCGAGGGTGAGGTTGCCGTTTTCGTCGAGGCGGCCCATGAGGGTCTGCTCAACAGCTGCGGGCTGCTCGTGGATTTCCTTCTCCATGAAGGAGTTGAAGCCGCCCTTTTCAGCTGCTGCGGCGTCCCATTCGATGTGGAAGGGCTTGCCCTCTGCGGGGTTGCCTTCGAAGTCGATGATGGAGTAGTCGCTGCCGGTGATGGTCACGATCTGGTCCTGACCCATTTCGACGGCTTCCTTGGTGTAGTCAATGAACGCGGAGACGTCAGAGCCGAGGAAGTTCTCGTTCTCGCCCAGGCCGATGACCAGCGGGGAGTTGCGGCGGGTTGCCACAACGCGGTCCGGGTGGTCGGCGTGGATAGCCAGGATGGTAAATGCACCTTCGAGGCGGTTGGATGCGACGCGTACTGCCTCGGTGAGGTCACCGGTACCGAGCTTGTTGTAGATGCTTGCGATGGTTGCTGCAGCTACCTCGGTGTCGGTCTGAGATGCGAACTCTACGCCTTCGGCGAGCAGTTCGGCACGCAGTTCTGCGAAGTTTTCGATAATACCGTTGTGTACGACGGCGAGGCGGCCGTTGTCGACAACGTGGGGGTGAGCGTTGTTGTCGGTGGGTCCACCGTGGGTAGCCCAACGGGTGTGACCGATACCAATCTGGGAGTCCGGCAGGGGGTTTTCCTTAACCTCGTTTTCGAGGTTCAGGAGCTTGCCTGCCTTCTTACGGAATACGATGCCGTCGGGGCACACGAGTGCCACGCCAGCAGAGTCATAGCCGCGGTATTCCTGGCGGCGCAGACCTTCGAGGACCACATCGTATGCGTTGTGGTCAAACTTGTTACCGTCCGGAGCAGTGTCCAGACCTACATATCCTACGATTCCACACATGCTATAAGTTTATCCCACAAGTATCCAGATATGCGCACGGTGAAATACCGTTATACGTCACGTTTATTGTGGCTTTCCTGGCTTTTTCAGGTTTTACCCTTTTCTTTCCATACATTTATTTCTTCAAACAAACCGTGAGGGTGGGTATTTTCCCCGCGGGCTGAAAGTTCGTACACTTAGATAAATGAGCACCGCACCGTATTTTTCTGGCGATGACCGCTTCATGCATCTTGACCGTTCCCGTTGGTCGCACCTAGCCGATGAGATTTCTGTTCCCCTCAGTGCTGAGGAAATTGAGTCTCTTCGTGGTCTGGGTGAAACTGTCGACCTTGAAGAGGTGCAGCGTATTTATCTACCGGTTTCTCGTCTCCTGAATCTGTATGTGACTGCTGCTTCTTCGTTGAACCATATGACGAATGATTTTCTGCATGTGTCTCAGCGCCGCGTCCCGTTCATTATTGGTGTGGCAGGTTCTGTTGCTGTGGGTAAGTCGACGACGGCACGTATTTTGCAGGCTCTTTTGAGTCGCTGGCCTTCGACTCCGAAGGTTCAGTTGGTGACTACGGATGGTTTCTTGTACCCGAATGCTGAGCTTCAGCGTCGCGGCATTATGCACCGTAAGGGTTTCCCGGAGTCTTATGATCGCCGTGCCCTGTTGAATTTTGTGTCGCAGGTGAAGTCTGGCGCTGAGCGTGTGGTGGCGCCGAAGTATTCACATCTGTATTACGACATCATGCCGGATGAGCATATTGAGGTCACCGCACCGGATGTTCTGATTCTTGAGGGGTTGAATGTTTTGGCACCTTCTCAGGCTGAGGGCCCGGAGACTTCTGATCTGACGCTGAGCGATTTCTTTGATTTCTCTATTTATGTGGATGCCCGCACTGAGGATATTGAGCGCTGGTATGTGAATCGTTTCTTGACTCTGCGTTCTTCGGCTTTTGCGAACCCGGAGTCGTATTTCAAGCGTTATGCGGAGCTAAGCGATGAGCAGGCGGTTGAGGTGGCGACCGGCATTTGGAAGAGTGTGAATGAGCCGAATCTGTTGCAGAATATTTTGCCGACTCGTGCTCGTGCGCATTTGATTCTTCAGAAGGGTGCCGAGCATACCGTGGAGCAGGTTCTTCTGCGTAAGAATTAGAGGTTCTTTAGGTTTTTAGTGTTCGCGTGCGGCTTTTAGCCGGTATTGTGGTGCATTCTAGTAGAAGGCGCCGGAGGCTCCACTCCCTCGCGGGGTAGGTTTAGGCTTCCGGCGCTTTTTGTTTGCATCTACGCCATGATGAGGAGTTATTGTGAAGTCCCTGCACCGTACGTCTACCGTTCAGGAGTCTCTTAATGGTTCTGCGGTGAACCGCCGCGCTCTCTTGGGGGCCGCTTTGGGGGTTGGCGGTACCGCACTATTGGCGGCTTGTGGTTCGCAGGGTGGTTCGCAGGGTCAGGGTGCCTCCTCTTCATCTTCTGCAGCGAGCGCTTCTGCTTCTGAGTCTGCGACGGCTTCGGCGGCTTCTTCTAGTGTCTCTTCCACTGCGGCAGCCTCTTCTGCCACGCCCTCCCCTGTTGCTTCTGCGACCGGTGCTTCTGCCAGCACTTCGGCTTCTGCGAGCGCGTCTTCTTCCCCGTTGGCTCTTGCTCAGCCGAGTGTTGAGTCTCAGCCGGACTCGTTGCGTTGCCTCGTGAATAAGATGCGCCCTTTTGCTCAGCAGGATTGGGAGCCGAGCGACCTGGTGGAGTTCTACGGTCATCAATTGCGCGCTGAGGCGGCTAAGGCAGCGGATACGATGATTGATGCGGCTGCTACTGATGGCGTGACTCTGCTTGTTTCTAGCGCGTATCGTTCGTATGCGGTGCAGCAGCAGACCTATCAGTATTGGGTTTCGGTGAACGGTCAACAGGTGGCGGACCAGTTATCGGCTCGTCCCGGCTATTCGGAGCATCAGACGGGCTTGGCGATTGATTTTGCTTCTCCTGAGGGTTGCCGTTTGGAGGAGTGTTATCGCGATACGCTGGCTGGTCAGTGGTTGGCGAAGAACGCTCCGCGTTACGGATATATTTTGCGCTTCCCTGATGGTCGTCAATCGGTGACCGGTTATCGTTTTGAGCCGTGGCATTACCGCTATGTGGGTGTGCAGATTGCCCAGGAGTATGTGTCTTCGGGTGCGAAGACTTTTGAGGAGTTTATCGGTACGGGTGCGGCACCCGATTATGCAAGTGCGAGCTAGGGTCGAGGCTAATCTTTCGGCTTTGGTCGGTGCGCCAAGTGGTGATGTGTATCGTCTTTCAAGCTTCCGTACCGGAGATAAATAGGCACAGTAGATGCATATTTTTTCGCATACACACCCCGTAAATCCGCGGTTTTTCGCAGGTTTTAGAGATTTTTGCTCAGGTTCATGTGAGCTAGACTTTAAGTATCGGGCGCCATAGGACCACTGTGAAGAAAAACACATGCTTTACAATGAAAATTTTCTCAGAATATGGCATTTTCTGAGGTGAAAAGGCGCTATTCTATATCTCATGCTTAAGGGTTTTAAAGATTTTCTGATCCGCGGTAACGTCATCGACCTCGCAGTTGGTCTGATTATGGGTACCGCCTTCACCGCTGTGGTGACCTCGCTTGTCCAGGCCGTCCTGATGCCGGCTATCTCCATGCTGGTTGGCTCCCCCAACTTCGACGAGTTCCTGGTCTTCGGCCAGATCAAGGTTGGCGTGTTCCTAACCGCTATTGTCAACTTCATCCTGATTGCAGCTGCTGTCTACTTCGCAGTTGTTGTGCCCACTCAGAAGCTGACTGAACTCGCACTGGCTAAGAAGAAGGCTGAAGACGAGGCTGCTGAAGAAGAGGAAGAGACCGAGCTTGACCTCCTGAAGGAGATCCGCGACGCTCTGGCAAAGAAGTAATTTCTCTGCTCTCTACCACTAATTTTTTAGACCCCCGTATCCCCTGTGGATACGGGGGTTTTCCGTATCCTCGTCCCCCCCTCCCCCGCCCAAGATAACGAAGAAGGGCTGGGAAGGTAACACCTTCCCAGCCCTTCTCTATCCTCCACTGCGGTCTTCGCACCGGAAGAATACGTTTAGAGTGCCAGTTCCTTAGCTACAACGTCAGCCAGCTGCTGAGCAACCTCATCAGCCTGCTCCTGGGTTGCAGCTTCAACCATGACGCGAACCAGAGGCTCGGTGCCGGATGCACGCAGCAGCACGCGGCCGCTCTCACCCAGTACACCTTCAGCCTCGCTCACAGCGGTAGCGAGCGCCTCATTGGTCTTCACAGCCGCACGGTCAACGCCCTTGACGTTAATCAGGCGCTGCGGGGTGGGCTGCATACGGGATGCCAGCTCCGAGAGGGTCTGACCGCTACGAGCCACCTCTGCAGCCAGCTGGATGCCGGTCAGAACGCCGTCACCGGTGGTTGCGTAGTCGCTCATGATAACGTGGCCGGACTGCTCGCCGCCAAGGTTGTAGCCGTGCTCGCGCATGGACTCGAGGACGTAACGGTCGCCCACAGCAGTACGGCCCAGGGTAATACCGTGCTCGCGCAGGTACAGTTCCAGACCCAGGCTGCTCATCACGGTTGCGACGAGAGTGTCCTTTGCGAGCTTACCTTCGCGCTTAGCGGCAACAGCCAGGATAGCCATGATCTGGTCGCCGTCTACCAGGTTGCCCTTTTCGTCAACTGCCTGGCAACGGTCGGAGTCGCCGTCGTGGGCGATGCCGAGGTCCGCGCCGTGCTCAACGACAGCCGCCTGCAGCTTCTCGGGGTGGGTGGAGCCCACACCGTCGTTGATGTTGGTGCCGTTGGGCTCTACAGCCAGTGCGATGACCTCTGCACCCAGTGCCTCGAAGGTTGCCGGGGATGCCGCGTAGGCCGCACCGTTTGCGCAGTCCAGAACAATCTTCTTGCCTGCGAGGGGCTTGCCTTCGGGCAGGGTGGAGACCAGGTGCTTCACGTAAGCCTCGGTACCGTTCTCCAGGGGCTTGACGGTACCCACAGCACCACCGGTCGGGTAGCGGAAGGACTTCTCGCGGTAAACGCGCTCAATAGCGTCCTCAACGGAGTCTTCCAGCTTCTGGCCGCCACGAGCCAGGAACTTAATACCGTTGTCCGCTGCGGGGTTGTGCGATGCAGAAATCATCACGCCAAAGTCAGCACCGGTGTGTGCCACCAGGTAAGCTGCTGCGGGGGTGGGGACAATGCCGGCATCCAGCACGTCAACACCTGCGCTAGCGAAGCCAGCCTTCATCGCAGAGACAATAAAGTCTGCAGAGGATCGGGAGTCATTTGCAATCACGGCACGGGGGCGTACGCCCTCTTCTACCGTGTCAAAGCCCAGAACAATAGAAGCCGCCTGCGCGAGCTCCATAGCCAGGGCGGGAGTAATTACATCGTTTGCCAGACCGCGTACGCCGTCGGTTCCAAAAAGTCGTTCAGTCACCCTTTTATTTTACGTTGTGCGTAACTCTGCTTAGGCGCATACACCGTAAATTCTTCATAATCAGAAAGTGATTTTCAGCGGCTACATATCTGCTTCATAGCTAATATTTCTGCAGACGCGCAAAGGTGCCTGCTCTCCGTTCCCGGGGTTGGGAAAAGAGAGACAGGCACCTTCATAATGCAAGCTATTTGGCGGCTCTATCGCCGTAGGGTTGAGTTTTTATTCTCCCCTATTTATCCACGCTTACTTGACGACGGGGAAGCCGTCGGGGGAGTCACCGGACTCGTCCTCGAAGACGTGTGATGCGGAGCGAACGATCAGCGAGTCGAGCTCGCCCACGACTGCCTCGTCCTTGGAGGGGTAGTCGAACTGGGAGAGCACGTAACGCATTGCTTCCAGACGTGCGCGCTTCTTGTCGTTGGACTTGATAACGGTCCAGGGGGCGTCACCGGTGTGGGTGTAGAAGAACATTGCTTCCTTCGCCGCGGTGTAGTCGTCCCACTTGTCCAGGGATGCCAGGTCGGTGGGGGAAAGCTTCCACTGGCGAACCGGGTCGGTACGGCGGGAGGTGAAGCGTGCGAGCTGCTCTTCGCGGGTGACGGAGAACCAGAACTTGATGATATGGATACCGGAGTTCACCAGCATGCGCTCCAGGTCCGGAACTTCGCGCATGAACTCGAAGTACTGTGCCTGGGTGCAGTAGCCCATAACGCGCTCAACGCCGGCACGGTTGTACCAGGAGCGGTCCATCAGGACGATTTCGCCGCCGGAGGGCAGGTGCTTGATGTAACGCTGGAAGTACCACTGGGTCTGCTCGATATCGGTCGGCTTCTCCAGTGCCACAACGCGAGCGCCACGGGGGTTCAGGTGCTCGGTGAAGCGCTTGATGGAGCCACCCTTACCTGCTGCGTCACGGCCTTCGAAGATGATGAGGATCTTCTGACCGGTGGACTTAGCCCAGAGCTGCAGCTTCAGCAGCTCAATCTGCAGGGCACGCTTTTCCTTCTCGTATGCCTTACGGCTGAGCTTGGTGTCGTAGGGATAACCCTTCTTCCATGCCTGCGAGGTTTCGTCGTCCTTCTTGTCCTTGCCGAGGGCGCGGGTGAGGGAAGCCATTTCGTCCAGCTCTGCCGAGTAGTCTTCAACGACGGAGGTGCGGCGTGCCTGGGGCTTCAGGGCTTCCTTGATGGCTTGTTTCTTCTCAGAACCGGTGTGTGCGTGTGCGCCTTCAGCGGTGTGCTGGTGGGCTTCAGTCTGAGGAGCCTCCACTGCCTTCTCTTCGGGCTGGGTGGAGGGATTCTGCTCTGCCATGAGTACTCTTTTCTTCCTGTCTGCTTTGACTCTTTAACTCTACCGGTGTGCTCTTCGATGAACAAACGTAACAGTTACATGCACCCTATAACCTTGTAACGCTCACGGTGAGCAGATACGCAAAACGCCCCGACTCTCCCGAAGGAGAAGCGGGGCGTAACGCTTCGTGAAAACCAGCGATTAACGCTTGGAGAACTGCGAAGCCTTGCGTGCCTTCTTAAGACCAGCCTTCTTACGCTCGATGACGCGTGCGTCACGGGTCAGGTAGCCAGCCTTCTTCAGTGCGGGGCGGTTGTTCTCGCGGTCAATCTCGTTCAGTGCACGAGCGATACCCAGGCGCAGAGCACCTGCCTGACCGGAGGGGCCACCACCGTTGATGCGTGCGATGACGTCGTATGCACCCTCGAGCTCCAGGAGCTTGAAGGGCTGGTTGACGTCCTGCTGGTGCAGCTTGTTGGGGAAGTAGTCTTCCAGGCTACGACCGTTGATGGTCCAGTTACCGGAACCGGGCACAACGCGAACGCGTGCCACTGCTTCCTTGCGGCGACCAACTGCTGCGCCTGCAACGGTCAGTGCCGGACGTGCTGCCTTAGCCGCTGCGGGGGCAGCGGACTCCGAGGTGTAGCTGGTCAGCTCTTCCTCGACTACGATCTGCTCTTCGTTCTGAGCCACGATTTCTCCTATTGTTTCTTCGTAGGCCCGAATTACTGGGCGACCTGGTTGAATTCGTAGGTCTTGGGCTGCTGTGCCGCGTGCGGGTGCTCGGGGCCAGCGTAGACCTTCAGCTTCTTGAGCTGCTGTGCAGCAAGCTTGTTCTTGGGCAGCATGCCCTTAACAGCCTTCTCAACCGCGCGAACGGGGTTGGTCTCAAGCAGCTCTGCGTAGTTCACGGACTTCAGACCGCCGGGGTAACCCGAGTGGCGGTATGCACGCTTCTGCTCGAGCTTTGCACCGGTCAGGGCGACCTTCTCAGCGTTCACGATGATAACGAAGTCACCGGTGTCAACGTGGGGAGCAAAAGTCGGCTTGTGCTTACCGCGCAGCAGGATAGCGGTCTGGCTTGCGAGGCGGCCGAGAACAACGTCGGTGGCGTCAATGACGTGCCACTGGCGCTCGACTTCGCCGGGCTTGGGAGTATAAGTGCGCAAAATATTGGCCTTTGTCTCGAAATGTACATACGGCGCTTAGTTGGGTATCGCGCCTTTTACTTACGTGCATGACGAACACCCGGGTGAGGACCGAGCTGCCGCCCGTTCTGCCCGTACTCTATACCGCCTTAACGTCCTGCAACTAGACAGCGATTTAGAGCGCGCTCGGGTAGAACACGCACAACATATCAAGACTATACAGGACGTCGAGTGCTTAATCCACCGCCAAAGCCTTAAAAATAGGGCTTTTTTTGCCTTAAACACATTTTAAATTCCATCCGTGTAATTCACCTGAGGTAGTTGCGCTCCCCCGCGACGCTTCACGGTGCATGAGCAACGTGACGGGGCTCAATATATACAGGGCGTTAAGCGCTCTGTACTTCGTGGTCCTCACGCTTTGCTCGAGCACGTTCCGCCTGCTCTCCATACAACTCCGGGGCAGGGTAGTAAATCTCAGCTAGTGCCAGAGCATGGGGAGGCGCCAGAGTCAGCGAAGCCTCGCGTCCCGGGTTCTCGATCCGCTCACGCAACCAGGCGGCGTCACGTTTACCCGTGCCGTAGAGTACCAGCGCACCCACAAGTGAACGCACCATGTGATGACAGAAGGCATCAGCCACCACACGCACCTCAATAAGGCCACTTTCAGTACGAGTGAAGCTAAGCTCTCGCAGCTCACGAATCGTGGTCGCTCCTTCACGCGGCTTGCAGAAGGAGAGAAAATCACGCAGGCCGAGTAGCTGCTGGGCCGACTGGTTAAGATCAGCACAATCCAGGTGCTCAGGTACCGCCCAGGTGTAGGTACGGTGCAGAGGGTTAAGACCGTCCGCCGCGCCATCTGCAACGCGATATACGTAGCGGCGACCGGTAGCCGAGAAGCGTGCATCAAATTCAAAAGAAACTTCGCTCACGCGGTGAATCTGAATAGCACCCTGCAGAATACCGCGAACGTTCTTCGGCAAATTCAACTGCTCTTCCGCATCGTAGAGGCAGCGTTGCAGGGCACCGGTGAGGCGGCGTCCCAGGGCAGCCGTCGGATCGTCCTCCCCCGTTCGGCCTTGCAGGCGAGTCCAGTCCTCATCACTCAGATCGCAGTGCAAGGTTTGGGCTTCTGCGTGGACTCCCGCATCCGTTCGACCCGCAACCACCACACGGTGAGGCGCCCGCAGAATCAGCTCGAGGGCGTTCTCGATAACTCCCTGCACGGTGACCAGGTTCGGCTGGGCTGCCCACCCGCTGAAAAGAGAACCGTCGTAAGCACAATCAATTCGCACGCGGTGCGTAGCGGTGAAGGGCTGCTCTTCGTAATTCTCTAAAGAAGTAGCGTTATGCATTGGTGTGCCTTTCAGCGGTAAAGGACGATTGAAGACTACGGGCCGGCTCTTGGATAGCGAATGCGCAAAGAACCGTGTCCTCTTAAGTATGCAGATACACCAATCCGCCGCCCACAGCAGTGGACGGCGGATTGACATATTTTAGGCTTAGCCTAAATCAGCTGGGATCCGTATTACTCGGAAACCTTCTGTGCTGCTGCGCCACCTGCGGGGGCGTAACCTGCAGCCTCTGCCGACTCAGCGGAGTCGAACCAGATTTCAGCCTTGGTGCTGGAGTACCAGCGGGAACCGGGCACGTGGTACTTCATGGAATCGGCGTTACCCTTAACCTCGAAGCCCTCGGGAGCCTCGCCGGACTCCAGGGGTGCGTGGGAACCTGCGGGCAGGCCCTCAGCTGCTTCAGCCTTGGGAGCCTCAGCTGCCTTCTCAGCAACCTTGGTTGCCTCAGCAACTGCACCCTTGGTTGCAACGGGCTCCATGACGAGCTCGATGACTGCCATGGGAGCGTTGTCACCCTTACGGTTACCGATCTTGATGATGCGGGTGTAACCACCGGGGCGCTCTGCCATTGCCGGAGCAATAACGGTGAAGAGCTCGTGCACGACGGACTTGTCGGTGATGGAACGCAGCACGCGACGGCGAGCAGCCAGGTCGCCCTTCTTACCGAAGGTGATGAAGCGCTCTGCCACCGGACGCAGGCGCTTTGCCTTGGTCAGGGTGGTGGTGATGCGCTTGTGCTGGAACAGCTGCGCCGACAGGTTGTTGAGCATGTGGCGCTCGTGGGTCGGGGAACCGCCGAGGCGGGGACCCTTAGTGGGAGTAGGCATAGTTAAATCTCCATAGTTGCGTTCCCTAACGCCCCAGCAGCGGAGCCTCTTAGGGAATCAAGTTTGACTGATCCCGGTGGAACCGGGTGAACTATTCGGTCGAAATTATTCGCCGGAACCGTCTTCGTCATCAAGCGGGCGTGCAGCAGGCTCGAAACCGGGAGGGGAGTCCTTCAAAGCCAGGCCGAGCTCGATGAGCTTTGCCTTGACCTCGTCAATGGACTTAGCACCGAAGTTACGGATATCCATCAGGTCAGCTTCACTGCGGGTCACGAGCTCACCCACGGTGTGGATGCCCTCGCGCTTGAGGCAGTTGTAGGAGCGGACGGACATGTTCAGGTCCTCGATCGGCAGTGCCAAATCAGCGGCCATGGACTCGTCGGCGGGCGACGGGCCAACTTCGATACCCTCAGCTGCAATGTTCAGCTCACGTGCAAGGCCGAAGAGCTCGACCAGGGTGCTGCCTGCAGAAGCAACGGCGTCACGCGGTGCGATGGCTTCCTTGGTTTCGACGTCCAGGGTCAGGCTGTCGAAGTCGGTGCGCTGCTCAACACGGGTCGCGTTCACGCTGAAGGTAACCTTCAGAACCGGGGAGTAGATGGAGTCAACCGGGATACGGCCAATCTCGCCATCGCCGACCTTGTTCTGAGCTGCAGTCACGTAGCCGCGACCGCGCTCGATAACCAGCTCAGCGTTGAAGTTTGCCGAGGCGTTCAGGGTTGCCAGGTGCAGTTCCGGGTTGTGGATCTCCACGCCAGCGGGAACCTCGATGTCGCCTGCGGTCAGTTCACCTTCGCCCTGCTTGCGCAGGTAGGCCACGACGGGCTCGTCGTTCTCAGAAGAGATGGAGAGCTTCTTGATGTTCAAGATGATCTCAGTGACGTCCTCGGTCACGCCGGGAACGGTGCTGAACTCGTGCAGTACGCCATCAATGCGGACGCTGGTAACAGCGGCGCCGGGGATGGAGGACAGCAGAGTACGGCGGAGGGAGTTACCCATGGTGTAGCCGAAACCGGGCTCCAGAGGCTCGATGGTGAAGCGCGAGCGGTTGGGCGCTACGACCTCTTCAGTCAGAGTGGGGCGCTGTGCAATAAGCACTTTGTTTCCTTTCGGTGAGCTCCGCTATATGAGCCCACAGGTTGGGGAAAACATATCTTAGGAAGCAGACGGGTGTCTGTACTCTCCGGGTACAGCTCCGTGCGGAGTGTACCCGTCGAGGGATTAGGTCGAGACCTAATTAGACGCGGCGGCGCTTCGGGGGACGGCAACCGTTGTGTGCAACGGGGGTAACGTCCTGGATCGAACCGACCTCGAGGCCTGCAGCCTGCAGGGAGCGGATTGCGGTTTCGCGACCGGAACCGGGGCCCTTGACGAACACGTCAACCTTGCGGACGCCGTGCTCCTTGGCGCGGTTTGCAGCAGCCTCAGCAGCCAGCTGTGCGGCGTAGGGGGTGGACTTACGGGAGCCCTTGAAGCCCATGTCGCCAGCGGAGGACCAGGAGATCACTGCACCGGTGGGATCGGTGATGGAGACGATGGTGTTGTTGAAGGTCGACTTGATGTGAGCCTGACCAGCAACGATGTTCTTGCTAACCTTGCGGCGGTTGGTCTTACGAGCTGCCGCAGCGCGAGTCTTGGGAGGCATTTTTGATTCTCCTACAAAGGTTTTCTAATACGTTGGTCGGATAGAGATATCCAACAGAGCAACGTTGCTTACTTCTTCTTACCTGCGACGGTACGCTTCGGGCCCTTGCGGGTACGTGCGTTAGTCTTGGTGCGCTGACCGTGAACCGGCAGGCCGCGGCGGTGGCGCAGGCCCTGGTAGGAACCGATTTCAACCTTACGGCGGATGTCAGCTGCAACCTCGCGGCGAAGATCACCTTCAACCTTGTAGTTGCCTTCGATGAAGTCACGAAGTGCCACGAGCTCCTGGTCAGTCAGGTCCTTGACGCGGGTGTCAGGGTTGACGCCGGTAGCAGCGAGGGTTTCGTGTGCACGGGTCTTGCCCACGCCGTAGATGTAAGTGAGAGCAACTTCCACGCGCTTTTCGCGGGGAATATCAACTCCAGCGAGACGTGCCATACTGGCTTCTCCTTGTTGTTTTCCAGAGGTCTATAGCATCACTGCCCGGGTTGTTCTGACCCGGTCCCCGGCCTCTGAGTCCGGAGGTATCCGAAGTCGCCTCGTGGGCGTTGCTTCGGAGCGGTGCCTATGACAATTCCGCCCCCTGTTGGGGCGGTTATGAAGTCAGCTGCTAGGGATTAGCCCTGGCGCTGCTTGTGGCGCGGGTTTTCGCAGATCACCATGACCACACCGTGACGGCGGATCACCTTGCACTTATCGCAGATCGGCTTAACGCTCGGCTTGACCTTCATCGCATTCCTTTTGATTGCAACTTGATTACTGGCGAGATAAGAGGTTCCCTCACTTACGTTGGGGAACTGCGTTATCCCTTTGAACACGATTTAAACGCCGCCAGGGGCGACGTTTATCTCGGGTTTACTTGTAACGGTAGACGATACGACCTCGGGAAAGGTCGTAGGGGCTCAGTTCCACTACTACTCGGTCCTCAGGCAGGATGCGAATGTAGTGCTGACGCATCTTGCCCGAGATGTGTGCGAGAACCTTGTGGCCGTTATCCAGCTCAACACGGAACATCGCGTTGGGCAGAGCTTCAACCACAGAGCCTTCAATCTCGATGACGCCGTCTTTCTTAGCCATATCCTCCGCTAACGTCGGTGCCCGTCGCAGGTGCGGCGGGCAATTGTATCTTCTGTTTGTGAGCTCACCTCGGTGAGGCGATAGGGCGTTTTAAGGCGCACTTAACACTGGCACAAACAACCAACTGTTAACTCTACGGCAAAGGCCGTGGAAAAACAACCGTGATTTTTATGACATCAGGCACTTAATGTTTAAAAGGAAGAAGCCCCTCCCCCACGTTCCTGAAAGTCTTATTGACTTCCCTCCGCAGGAAAGGGGCACCGTTCACCGGTCACAGCTCAACTGCTTAGTCTTCCTTAGCGGCAAGCTGACCGCATGCTCCATCAATATCGGAACCGCGAGTATCACGAATAGTCGTCGGAATACCGTGGGCACGCAGACGCTCCACAAAGTTCTGCTCAACGCCCTTACGGGATGCCGTCCACTTCGAACCCGGGGTCGGGTTCAGCGGAATCGGGTTCACGTGCACCCAACCACGGCCGCGCTGCGCCAGCTTCTTACCGAGCAGATCCGCACGCCAGCCCTGATCGTTAATATCGCGAATCAGCGCGTACTCAATGGAGACGCGGCGGCCGGTCGTACGGTAGTAGTCGTACGCAGCGTCCAGAGTCTCGTCGACCTTCCAGCGCTGGTTAATCGGGATCAGCTCATCACGCAGCTCATCATCCGGAGCGTGCAGAGACAGCGCCAAAGTAATGGGCAGCTTCTCCAGCTCAAACTTACGAATACCCGGCACCAGGCCCACGGTCGACATGGTCAGACCGCGAGCAGAAATACCGAGGCCCTCGGGCGAAGGGTCAATCAGGCGGTGCACAGCACCCATGGTTGCCTTGTAGTTAGCAAGCGCCTCGCCCATACCCATGAAGACAATATTGGAAACACGCAGCGGACGAGTATCCTCAGAACCGCCTTCTGCTTCTTCCAGGCCCTTCATCTGCTTCAGGTAGCGGGCACCGGCAACGACCTGCTCCACAATTTCCGCGGTGGACAGGTTGCGAGTCAAACCCTGCTGACCGGTCGCACAGAAGGGGCAGTTCATACCGCAGCCAGCCTGCGAAGAGATGCACATGGTCACGCGGTTGTCATAACGCATGATGACAGACTCAATGAGCGCACCATCAAAGAGGCGGTGCACAACCTTCAGGGTGTCGCCACCGTCAGCCTCGAGGGTACGGACCGGGGTCAGAAGCTGAGGCATCGCCTGTGCAACCATCTGCTCGCGGTCCTTAGCCGGCAGGTCAGTCATCTCAGCGGGGTCAGTGACCAGACGCTCAAAATAGTGCTTGGACAGCTGGGATGCACGGAACGACTGGTAGCCAAGTTCCTTCAGAAATTCACGGCGGCCAGCCATGTCGAAGTCAGCGATATGCTTGGGCGGCTTCGCACGGCGCGGTGCTTTCAGGGCAATCTGGCCGGGTGCGGGGCGAACGTTCGAGATTTCAACCGGCACCTTGGTCGCAGCGGGTGCGGTTGCCTCGCCGCTATTGAGAGTTTCGCTCATGGAGCTTCTTCCTTGTGATGTGGATGCTTTCGGATGCGCTATCACGCACCGGACCGGATTCGCCGGTTTCTTCGGGTGGAGGTGGGGCAGCTAAAGGTGGATACCCCTCCCCTAGTGGTGGGACTTAGGCGGGGATCGGAACCGGGGTTACGCCAAAGCGAGCAAGTTCGCTTGCACCACCGTCTTCTGCAGTCAGGACCCAGATACCTTCGCTATGCACAGCAACGGAGTGCTCCCACTGGCAGGCATCGGAGCCGTCAACGGTTACAACGGTCCAGTCGTCGGAGAGCACCTTGGTCTCGATGGAACCAGTCACAAGCATCGGCTCAATAGCGAAAGCCATGCCGGGCTTGATCTTCGGCCCCATGTCACGCACTGCGTAGTTCAGTACGTCCGGTGCCATATGCATCTGGGAACCGATGCCGTGGCCCACGTAGTCTTCAATAATGCCGTACTTATCGCCGTATTCTTCGGTCACATATGCTTCGATGGCAAGGCCGATTTCGCCGACCTTCTTTGCGGTTGCCAGAGCGGCGATGCCGTGCCACATTGCCTCGCGAGTGACGGCGGAGAGCTCTGCGCGTGCTTCGCTCACATTGTCACCGACCAGCACAGTACGTGCCGAGTCGCCGTGCCACTGGCGGTTGGTTGCGGGGTCGATAACGTATGCGCCACCGTCGATAGAAAGGATGTCGCCGTCCTTGAGCACGTAGTCGCCGGGGATGCCGTGAACGACCTCATGGTTGACGGAGGTGCATACGGTTGCCGGGTAGTCGTAGTAGCCGTAGAAGTTGGAGGTGCCACCCAGTTCCAGCATGGTGCGTTCAAAAGCGGCGTTCACCTCTGCGGTGGTTGCGCCGGGGCGAGCTGCCGCCACTGCCGCATCGAGCGCGCGGCTGGTGATGACTCCTGCACGAGCCATCTGCTGAAGCTGTGCATTGGTTTTAATTTCGACTCGTGCCATTCTGGCTCCTTAGGTATAGGGGCGGTGCGCCCAAGCTTAGAACTCTACAGACAGCACTGTACCCCCGCAAGTCTTTGTGATGCATCATGCACCTCAAATTGCGGGGGTACAGCAGAAGATTACTTCAGAGCGTCGAGGATGCGCTCGGTGACTTCAGCAATCTCGCCGAGGCCGTTAACTTCCTTGACGATGCCGCGTTCGCGGTAGATTGCGATCAGCGGTGCGGTCTCTTCTTCGTAGACCTTCAGGCGGTGACGAATGACCTCTTCGTTGTCATCGGTACGACCCTGCTCTGCTGCGCGGTTGAGCAGACGCTCAACGAGTTCGTCGTTGTCTGCAACCAGCAGGAGAACTCGATCGATCTTCTCACCCTTGGCTTCGAGGATGGAGTCTAGCTCGTGCACCTGGGAGGTGTTGCGGGGGTAGCCGTCGAGCAGGAAGCCGTTGACGACGTCGCTTTCCTCCAGACGTGCGCGCACCATGTTGTTGGTGACAGAGTCGGGAACCAGGTTGCCGGAGTCGATGTACGACTTCGCTTCCTTGCCCAGCTCGGTCTCTTCCTTGATGTTCTTACGGAAGATATCACCGGTGGAAATCGCGGGAATCTTCAGCGCTTCAGCGATCTTGACGGCCTGGGTGCCCTTACCTGCACCGGGAGGGCCGACGATGAGCAGACGGTTCATCGGAGCAGTCCTTCGTAGTTTCGTTGTTGGAGCTGAGCGTTGATCTGCTTGAGAGTATCAAGACCAACACCCACCACGATCAGCAGCGAGGCGCCGCCGAACGGGAAATTCTGGTTTGCGTTGAATAGGATAAGCGCTACCAGGGGAATCATGGAAATTACACCCAGGTAAAGTGCGCCAGGCAACGTAATTCGGTTGAGTACGTAGCTGAGGTAACGCGCGGTGGGCTTACCCGCACGGATGCCGGGAATGAAGCCACCGTACTTCTTCATATTGTCCGCTACTTCTACCGGGTCGAAGGTGACCGCCACGTAGAAGTACGCGAAGCCAATAATCATGAAGAAGTAGAGAGCAATGTACAGCGGGTGATCGCCGCGCACCAGGTATGCGTTAATCCAGTTGACCCAGTCCGGCGGGGTGGAGCCGTCGGTGGGGGTGTTGAACTGGGCAATCAGGCCGGGCAGGGTCAGCAGGGAGGACGCGAAGATCAGCGGGATCACGCCGGCCATGTTGACCTTCAGCGGGATGTAGGTGCTGGTGCCGCCAATGGTGCGTCGACCAATCATGCGCTTTGCATACTGCACGGGGATACGGCGAACGGACTGTTCCACGTAGACCACGGCAAGCATGACCAGCAGGCCAATACCGCAGACAGCCGCGAAGATACCCCAACCGTGGGTGCGCTGGATGGAGCCCAGAGCGCTCGGGAAGGAGGAAGCGATGGAGGTGAAGATCAGCAGGGACATACCGTTGCCGACGCCACGCTCGGTAATCTGCTCACCCATCCACATGATGACGGTGGTACCTGCACACAGGGTGACGATAATCAGCAGGATGTGCAGTACGTCGTCCTGGGGGATGATGCCCGGGCAGTTACCCAGCAGAACGCCAGAGCGTGCCATCGAGACGATGGTGGTTGCATTCAGCAGAGCAAGAGCGATGGTCAGGTAGCGGGTGTACTGGGTGAGCTTTGCCTGACCCTGCGCGCCTTCATCGTGCAACTCCTGGAATCGCGGGATGACCACGCGCAGCAGCTGGATGATAATGGACGCGGTAATGTACGGCATCACGCCGAGGGCAAAGATCGAAAGCTGCAACAGCGCGCCACCGCTGAAAAGGTTGACGATATCGTAGACGCCACCGCTCGTAACATTGGCGTTCAGACACTGCTGTACATTTCCGTAGGAAACGCCTGGCGCGGGGATGAAAGTGCCCACGCGGTACAGCACAATCATTGCCAGGGTAAACAGCAGCTTACGCCGCAAATCGGCGGTCTTAACGACTCGCCCGAATGCGCTCAGCACATGTCCTCCTGTAAGTCTATGGGGCGCCCGTTTCTCTGAAGGAGTTTTAGGGCGCAGTAAACACATCTTCCAGTCTATCGTGTTTGGAGCGGGTAACGATAACTCCCTAGCAGATTATGTAGCTTTTATATTCTCTTAGCGTGATTTTTGGACACTAAATGTGGCGTGCACCAAGCGTTCAAATATACGAATACAGGAATATACCCTTGTTATGAATCTTTCCGAGCAGCAAAAAGCCCCCGCCGTACAGTGTACGGACGGGGGCTTTCTCGTCTTGAAGACTACTTAACGGTTACAGAACCGCCAGCGGCCTCGATCTTCTCGATAGCGGAAGCCGATGCCTTGTCGACAACAACGTTCACCTTGACGGAGATTTCGCCGTTGCCCAGAACCTTCACGAGCTCGTTCTTACGAACGGCACCCTTAGCAACCAGTGCCTCGACGGTGACGTCGCCACCGTTGGGGAACAGTTCCTGGATGCGGTCCAGGTTAACAACCTGGTACTCGGTGCGGAAGGGGTTCTTGAAGCCGCGCAGCTTCGGCAGGCGCATGTGCAGCGGCAGCTGGCCGCCTTCGAAGCCTGCACGAACCTGGTAACGTGCCTTGGTACCCTTGGTACCGCGACCTGCAGTCTTACCCTTGGAGCCTTCACCGCGGCCAACGCGGGTCTTTGCCTTGTGGGCACCCGGTGCCGGGCGCAGATCGTGAATCTTGATAGCTTCTGCCATCTTTACTTGACCTCCTCAACCTTCACCAGGTGAGCAACGGTGTTAACCATGCCAACGGTGACGGGGTCAGCAGTGCGGACTACCTTGTTGCCGGGGCGCTTGAGGCCCAGGGAACGCAGGGTGTCGCGCATGTTCTGCTTCTGACCAACATAGGACTTGACCTGGGTGATTTCCAGCTTTGCGTCGCTGGGCTGAATACGCTTGGCCATTACTACGCACCTGCCTTTTCAGACTTGGTGTTGCGCAGGTAGCTGGGGATAACCTCATCGGTGGGCAGACCACGGCGGGCTGCCACTGCCAGGGGCTCCTCGAGCTCCTTGAGTGCTGCAACAGTTGCGTGAACGATGTTGATCTGGTTGGAGGAACCGAGCGATTTGGACAGCACGTCGTGAATGCCTGCGCACTCGAGTACTGCACGCACGGGGCCACCTGCGATAACACCGGTACCAGCGGTTGCCGGGCGGAGCATCACAACGCCTGCAGCTGCCTCACCCTGCACGCGGTGCGGGATGGTGCGACCCTCGATGCGGGGAACGCGGAAGAAGTTCTTCTTTGCTTCCTCGACACCCTTGGAGATTGCTGCGGGAACTTCCTTAGCCTTACCGTAGCCAACGCCGACCAGGCCGTTACCGTCACCAACGACGACCAGTGCGGTGAAGCTGAAGCGACGACCACCCTTGACGACCTTGGAAACGCGGTTGATGGTCACAACGCGCTCGATGTACTTGTCCTTCTCCTCCTCGCGAGCGCGGTTGTTACGGCGCTCACCACGGCCACGACGCTCGCCGCGGTTGTTGCGGCGCTCCTCGCGCTGGTTGGAGGTCTCAGCGGTTTCAGCTACTACTGCTTCGCTCACCTGAGTTTCCTTTACGTTCTGCTCGCTCATTAGAGTGCAAGACCTCCCTCGCGTGCACCGTCAGCAACGGCTGCAACACGGCCGTGGTACTTGTTACCACCGCGGTCGAACACGACTGCCTCAACACCAGCTGCCTTGGCACGCTCTGCAACGAGCTCACCAACGCGCTTTGCCTTAGCGGTCTTGTCCAGGTCAGCTACACGCAGCTCTGCTTCCATGGTGGAAGCGGATGCCAGGGTTACGCCCTTGACATCGTCGATAACCTGAACGAACATGTGACGGGTCGAACGGGTGACGCACAGGCGCGGACGCGCAGCGGTACCCGAAACGTACTTGCGGATGCGAGCGTGACGACGTGCACGCTGCGCTGCCTTCGACTTGATAGCCATGTTTACTTACCAGCCTTTCCGACCTTGCGGCGGATGTGCTCACCTGCGTAGCGAACACCCTTACCCTTGTAGGGATCGGGCTTACGCAGACCACGAATGTTTGCTGCAACCTGACCAACGAGCTGCTTGTCGATACCCGACACGGTCAGCTTGTTAGCACCCTCCACTGCGAAGGTAATACCCTCGGGAGCGGTGATGTTGATCGGGTGGGAGTAGCCCAGAGCGAACTCCAGGTCGTTACCCTTCGGGGTCACACGGTAACCGGTACCAACGATTTCCAGCTTCTTCTCGTAGCCGGAGGTAACGCCGATAATCAGGTTCTGAATCAGAGTACGAGTCAGACCGTGCAGCGAGCGAGACAGGCGCTCGTCGTTCGGACGAGATACAACGATCTCGTTTTCGTTCAGAGCCACGGTGATGGGGGAAGCTACCTTGTGGGAGAGCTCGCCCTTGGGGCCCTTAACGGTGACCAGGTTGCCATCGACCTTAACCTCAACGCCGGCGGGAACCGAGATGGGGAGACGTCCAATACGTGACATTATTCTCTTCCTTTCTCTTCTAACCGACTACCAGATGTAAGCGATGACTTCGCCGCCCACGCCCTTCTTCGCAGCCTGCTTGTCAGTGAGCAGACCCGAAGAGGTGGACAGGATTGCGATGCCGAGGCCACCCAGAACCTGGGGCAGGTTGGTGGACTTTGCGTAGGTACGCAGGCCCGGCTTGGAAATACGACGCACGCCAGCGATGGAACGCTCGCGGGACGGACCGTACTTGAGGACGAGGGTCAGGGTCTTGCCGACCTTTGCATCCTCAACCTTCACGTCGGCGATGTAGCCCTCAGCCTTCAGGATCTCAGCAATGCGAGACTTCAGCTTGGAGTAGGGCATGGATACGGTGTCGTGGTATGCGGAGTTTGCGTTACGCAAACGGGTCAGCATATCTGCGACCGGATCAGTCATAGTCATTGTGGGCTTTTGCCCTTCCTCGTTGTGGTTTCCCTACCCCGCGGTAACGGGGTCTGGACCTACAACGTAGTCGTTAGTTGGTCTTGAACGGGAAGCCCAGTGCCTTCAGGATTGCACGGCCTTCTTCGTCGGTCTTCGCGGAGGTCACCACGGTGATGTCCATACCACGCACGCGGTCGATCGAGTCCTGATCGATTTCGTGGAACATGGACTGCTCGGTCAGACCGAAGGTGTAGTTACCGTTACCGTCGAACTGGCGGTCCGAGAGGCCGCGGAAGTCGCGGATTCGGGGCAGTGCCAGGGTGACGAGGCGGTCCAGGAATTCCCACATGCGGTCGCCACGCAGGGTGACGTGTGCACCAATGGGCATACCTTCGCGCAGCTTGAACTGTGCGATGGACTTCTTAGCGCGGGTAACAATCGGCTTCTGACCGGTGATTGCGGTGAGATCGCGGATTGCGCCGTCCATGAGCTTTGCGTCGCGAGCTGCCTCGCCAACACCCATGTTTACGACGACCTTAACGATCTTCGGGGTCTGCATGACGTTCTCGTACTTGAACTCTTCCTGCAGAGCGGGAACGACGACCTCAGCGTACTTGGTCTTGAAGCGGGGGGTGATCTTGGTTTCGGTCATTAGATGTCCTTACCCGAACGCTTAGCAACGCGCACGCGAACGGTGCGCTCCTTGCCGTCACGCTCTACAGTCTCGAGGCGGAAACCAACACGGGTCGGCTTCTTGGTCTCGGGGTCAACAATCGCAACGTTAGAAACGTGGATCGGTGCCTCAACCTTCTGAATGCCGCCTGCTGCGCCGGTCAGGGGGTTAGCCTTGGTGTGCTTGGTGACGACCTTAACGCCCTCAACAATCACGCGGTTTTCCTTGGGGAGAACCTTCAGAACCTTGCCCTGCTTGCCCTTATCTGCACCGGAAATAACCTGAACCAGGTCGCCGGACTTGATCTTAGCCATGAATTAGAGCACCTCCGGAGCCAGCGAAACGATCTTCATGAACTTCTTGTCGCGAAGCTCACGACCCACGGGGCCGAAGATACGGGTACCACGGGGATCACCATCAGTGTTCTTCAGGATCACTGCGGAGTTCTCGTCGAACTTGATGTAGGAACCGTCGGGACGACGGGTTTCCTTCTTGGTGCGGACGACGACTGCCTTGACAACGTCACCCTTCTTTACGGTACCGCCGGGGATTGCATCCTTGACGGTTGCGACAATGATGTCGCCAATGCCTGCGTAGCGACGCGAGGAACCACCGAGAACACGGATGGTCAGGATTTCCTTCGCACCAGTGTTGTCGGCGACCTTCAGTCGCGACTCCTGCTGAATCATATTTCTCCTGTCGTCTCGCCGGTTCCGACTCGCTTTAGGCGCGAGCCAGCCTTGCGGAACATTTTTACGGGATTGGTTGACGCCCCGGGCCCCATCTCTGTGGAAGGGGTTAGCGGAAACGCCTGGGGCAAACCCATGCCAGAAGCATTTGGACCCGCGTGAAGCGGGCGTATCCCACCCGTAAGTAGCGGCATTATGCACTGGCACGAGAAGCCCGTGGTTGCGCGGCTATTTGGATACAGCCACACAGTCTTAACACTGTACAGGAAGCAGGTATGTAGCGCAAGAGTTTGCTGACTATGATTTCGGTCTCCCCCACCCTATCTCTGGAAATAGTCGGGTTTAGGGACTAAAAACCTCATATCCCACATCACCCTCGAGCGAGAAGGTCTCTTATTTGACACTTAAAGCAGGAGGCCCCTTCGTGTAGTTCCTGACGCATAAGAAACTGAAGGGGCCTCGAGAAATCTACCAAACAATGTGTCAAACAAGGATGGTAGATATTTATATTTTACTACGTTTTAATATGCCTCCACGACAGACTTGCCGCGGGGCTGGCGGGAGATCACCGCGGTTCCGCTCCTTACACAAACATGCATACGACGCGAGAGCACAGCAGACACGACATTGGCGACTCAGCCGCTCTTCACTCATCATCTAGGGCATATATACTTTCGCGATACCGTCACGAGCGATAGGGCGAGGAGGTTCTCCCGGTCGAGTCTCTTCTGCAGCCTCGTAGTATTCGCCAGAGTTTGCATCCAGCACGTAGGGAACCTCAGCTGCGGGGTAGTCTCCTGCTTTATCGACAGCAATAACACTCCCGTCCTTCAGCAGAACCTGGTGGTTTATGCGGGTGGGGGCCACCTGCGCAATCTCAACAATGGTTCGATTGAGCGTATTAATGACGGTAATAGTTCCACCACCAGCGACTGCCGCCTCCCCCTTGCCACCGAAATCAGCAACATAGAGCAGGTGACGTTCTGCATCGAGCAAGATATCGGTGGGCATTTTTCCGAAAGGAAGATAATCGAGGCGTTCGCCTTCAAGACTCAGAACGTATAGACCGCCGTTCTTACCCTCGCGCCCTTGCGCAGAGACATATAGTTCACCGCGCGACGAGTCAATCTCCACGCCGTGTACACCGACTGGAGTATTGGTATCTTCCCCTCCAATTACGGGTAGCCTGCGCACGAGCTCCCAGGTATTCATATCCACAACCCAGATTTCATCTCGCATAATATTCGGGATGTACAGGAGGCTACGGGTTTCATCCGCTACGGGCCCTAGTAGCATGGCGGGACTTTCCCCTTGAAGGGCGCTAACCTTACGCTCCCCTTCTGCGTTGGGCGCAGAAATCACCTGGTAGCCACCCATGCCGGTAACGAGCACGGCACCGTTGGGTGCGACGTATAGCTCGCGCGGAGTCAGCATCTCTACTCCTAGAGCGAGAGAATCCCATACGAGCGATAGGTCCTTTTGGGAGTATGCGGTGACCGAGTTTGTGCGGGTTCCTCCGGTCCAGAGAAGCCCCCGTTCATTGTCTGCGGCTAACCCATAGGCAGCTTGAGCCTGGAAGAGGTGTGCTAGTTCGGGGTTATTTTCCGGGATAACGGGCAGAGTAGCCGTCTTCTCAATCTGCAGGGTATCCGCGTTTATGCGAGCAATCGTGGCGCAGAGAGTGCCGTGGGTCTTTGTGTGGTTATAGCTTCCACTTACAAAAAGAACGTTCTCTTCTGGGTTGCATGCCACTTGATATTGGCCAGCAAGTCCCGCGGAACGATCCACGGAAAAACGCTTGGCATCCGGCACGTTCTTCTGTTCTTCTCCTACGACAGGGGGAACCATAGGCATCTCCAGAGTTGTGTAGTTTGGAGGCTAGCTCACCTTATATTTTGCAGGCTTAGCATCCGGAGCTTTCTGCTGTACATCTTACGCTTTGCCCACCATTTTTGAGGCTTTTCTAGCGCAGTCAATGCACTGCGCCGTTCGTGGCCAAGATACCCCATATCGGCAATACTCATTGCTCTCCCCCGGGATCTGAGTGAGGTGGATTTACTCAACGAAAACTTTGCAGTCTGCATATAATCAGCACAAAAGACATCTATCTAGAGATATTGACAGATTATAGAGTTTATAAGCTTATCTTGAGGCGTCTAGAGCCATGGATTTCGTAATATTTCGTCACTTCTGAGCCCCGCAAAGCAGCGTTCCGAAAAAATCTGCTTAAAAATTTAGAAATTAAGGGTTGTTTTTTCAAAAATCAAGTTTTTTGGTAATAAACACGCTTCAAGGTGCGAAAATCAGCGAGATGTACCATAATAGAAGAGACGCATGCGTCAAATAAGAGGTTCGGTCCTTATCGGACAGATTTCTTGGGTCCCTTTTTCCTCGCTAATCCGTTTGTCTAGGGACCGAACCTCGCTTTGACACTAAACCCGCACTTCGGTGCGGGTTTTCTTTATACCTGAGGCGCTAGAACCCTACATTTCATTCTTTGGGGCTGTTAACTCGTCAAATATGGGCGAGCGAGTGCAGAGGGGGCGCCTCCCCTTTTCTCTCATTCATTCCCTTCCCCATCCCCAGCCGCTACTTCTAACCCTGGTCTAGGCCTTCCGCCTATAT
>ERZ1674046.5-NODE-5-length-93987-cov-22.983307_pt1 | contig 93987 bp, 72 predicted proteins | sample MGYA00581130_ERZ1674046 | MGnify/ENA primary metagenome ERZ1674046 (study PRJEB41354, sample SAMEA4873345) | human saliva metagenome | biome: human-associated habitat [ENVO:00009003]; feature: mouth environment [ENVO:08000002]; material: saliva material...
ATTCAATAGCCCCGGCTTCGCCGGGGCTATTTTTGTTTGGGGAGGCCCTAGGGCCTCCCCATTTGTCTTTAACATCCCATCAGTACGGGTGCACGGAAGGTGCTCTCTATACTAGAATGGTATGGCTTATGTTTAGGCATTAGCGGGTGTATCTAAAGCACCCCTCATAGAGTTGATGCCTCAGGCAGCGGTTCGACCGAATCGACTGCATACCCTACCCGCCCAAGAGCGGATACCTCCCAAGGAGATTCATGTCTGAGACCCCCCGTCACGAGTCTAACGGCTCCGGCCCCCGCCAGCCCCGCAAGAACAGCGGAGGAAAGGACTTCCGCTCCAAGAAGGGCGGCAAGAACTTCGGTGGCAAGGGCGGTTTCAAGCGTAACGACCGCGGAGGCAAGAAGTTCGACGGTCGTCGCTCCGACTCCCGATCCAAGGCACCTCGCTCCAACGGTCCCGAGGCTGAAGTACCTCGCGAAGAAGTACGCAGCATCGGTGGCCGTGCAGGCTACCGCCCCGCAAAGCCCAAGGCACCGGAAATTGATGACGACATCACCGGTCGCGAGCTGGACGGCGCAACCTTCCGTCAGTTGCGCGCCCTGGAACCTCGCAACGCAGAAACCGTCGCAAAGCACCTCGCCATGGCTGGTCGCTACCTCGACATCGACCCCGAATTTGCGCTGGAACACGCCGTTGCCGCATCCCGCAGTGCAGGCCGTATTGCCGCAGTACGCGAAGCCGTTGGCGTCGCCGCATACGTTGCAGAAGACTTCGAACTGGCACTGCGCGAACTGCGCACCCACCGCCGTATTAGCGGCTCCGTAGACCACCTGGCACTGCTGGTGGACTGCGAACGCGCGCTCGGCCGCCTGCCCAAGGCAATGGAAATGATTGCAGAATTCAAGAAGGAAGAACTGCCCGCTAACGTGCGCGTAGAGCTCGCCATCGTTGAATCCGGCATCCTCAGTGATCAGGGCAAGAAGTCTGAAGCTGTCGTAGCGCTGCAGATTCCTCAGCTGAACCCCAAGCGTGCCTTCGAGTACAGCCCCCGTCTGTTCAGCGCATACTCCGACGCGCTGGCTAACGCAGGCCGTAACCAGGAAGCAGAATGCTGGGCACGCCTCGCATTCATGGCAGAAGCAGCACTGGGCCAGGGCAACTTCGCAGAACCCGAAATCTTCGACATGTTCGGTGAAGCAGGCCTCTTCGAACAGGAAGAGAAGTCCGTAGAACTCACTGAAACCGCAGAAGACGCTGAAGGGACCGCGGATGCTTCCGCTGAAGAGGAAGCAAACGAAGCTCAGGAAGAAGTAGCTGAGGACGAGAAGACCGAAGCGCCTAAGTCTGATGCGCCTAAGTCTGAAGAAGCAGAAGAAACCTCCGCAGAATAAGACTGCAGAGAATCTAAGAATTCTAAATACGTGACCTAAGTGTCAGCGTGAAACCGCTGGACGCCACACCCAAGCAGGGGAGAGCGTCCAGCGGTTTCGCACATAATCACCGGAAGGCACCTACGTATGAGTGTCTAACAGGTACGATTAATAGCGACAACCGCCAGAGACCCCGAGAGGAACACTCTATGACCACGAACGCACTCCTATCCCGCTACGATGCCCTCCTCTCCGATCTGGACGGTGTAGTCTACGCGGGTCCCTTCGCCATCGAAGGTGCACCCGAAGCGCTCAACCGTGCCGAAGAAGAACTAAACGTACCGGTCATCTTCGTCACCAACAATGCATCGCGCTCCGTAGAATCTGTAGCAGAGCACCTGCGAGAACTGGGTGTGCACACCCGAGCAGAACGAGTCGTCAGCTCCGCACAGGCAGGCGCCGCACTGCTCGCACAGCACGTACCCGCAGGCTCCAAAGTACTCATCACCGGCACCGAAGCACTCGCCGACTGCGTTCGTGCGGTAGGTCTCGAAACCGTACGCACGGAAGAAGAAGGCCCCGTAGCCGTCATCCAGGGTTTCGACCCCAAGATCGGCTGGGAAGACCTCGCGGAAGCCGCCTACACCCTCGCAAACCCCGACATCCTCTGGATTGCAACCAACACCGACCAGAGCATCCCCAAGGAACGAGGCCAGGCACCCGGCAACGGAACCCTCGTAGCAGCCGTAGCAAGCGCAACCCGCCGCACCCCGCTCGTCGCGGGCAAGCCCGAAGCGCCCATCTTCCACACCGCAGCGCAGGCAGTAAACTCCAGCCGCCCCGTCATTGTGGGTGACCGCCTGGACACCGACATTCTCGGCGCCAACAACGCAAAGATGGACGGTGCCCTCGTCCTCACCGGCGTACAGACCTACCAGGACGTCATCGAGGCCGTGCCGAACCAGCGTCCGACCTATATTCTGCGCACCCTCGAGGACTTCTTCGCACCCTACCCCGAAATTGAGGTGCTCTACGAAGGCTATGAAGTCACCGCAACCGGCCCCACCTGGCAGGCCCGAGTTCGCGGTGAAAACCTGAGCCTGACCGGCCCCGAGATTGAAGACACCGAAGCATTCGCGGGCAGCGAGAGCGAAGCCGAAGCATGGCGTGTAGCCTGCGCGGCATGGTGGGCGGCAAACCCCGAACAGGGCGCACGCCCCAACATCCAGGGGATTCCCGGTGCCTAAAGAACCGGAGACTAATAGCACGGCAGAGGAAACTGCTGAGCTTGATGCAGAATTCGAGCGCCAGCTGGCGGCGACCCTCGCCATGGACCCCGTAGAGCGCGTCAAGCGCCTCGAAACGATGAGTGAGCAACTGGAGAAGGACCTCGAAAACCTCTCCTAGTTTGCGGCGGTGCCTCCTCAGACCAGCAATGCTCTGAGGAGCACTAGATAACCCGTCACCAGACGACGACAGAAAGAAGACAAGGACACCGTGCGCCTCGATAAATACCTGGTCGAAGCCGGATTCGTGAGCTCCCGAACCCTCGCCGCAAAACTCATCGCGGCAGGAGACGTGCAAGTCAACGGCAAGGTTGCGCGCAAAGCGTCCATGCTCGTGGGCCCGGAGGACACCCTCTACGTGCGCCAGAGCGAGCTGACCGAATACGTCAGCCGCGCAGGGCACAAGCTCGCCGGTGCCCTCGACGCGTTCCCCGATATCGAGGTAGAAGGCAAGCGTTGCCTGGACGCGGGAGCATCCACCGGAGGCTTTACCGACGTTTTGCTTCGTCGAGGAGCCGCCCACGTAGCCGCAGTTGACGTCGGACACGGGCAGCTCGTGGACACGCTACGCGAAGAACCGCGAGTCGGCGTGTACGAAGGACTCAACGTTCGCTACATGAAGCCCGAAGACATTGGTGGGCAGGTCGAACTGACGGTTTCTGACCTCTCGTTCATCTCACTGACCCTGGTTATGGAGGCGCTAGCGAACGCCACCGAAACCGGCGGCGACCTGGTGCTCATGGTCAAGCCGCAGTTCGAGGTCGGCAAGCATCGCATCGGACGTGGGGGAGTGGTGCACGAAGAATCCGCCCGCCGTGAAGCAGTAGAAAAAGTTCAGGCATCTGCGGTCAGCCACGGATTGCGTGTGATGGGTATGGAACCCAGCCCGCTCCCCGGACAGGACGGCAACGTAGAGTACTTCCTATGGTGCAAAAAATAAAGGGTCTTCGGAATATATAGTGGAATTACTTTCTTAATAGTTTAAAAACAACTGGTGTTTAAATCGGATTTTCTGGTGGGATGTTAGGATAATCAATAGTATTATATAAAAGTATCAATCACATACGAGTGATACTTTGGGAAAAAAATAAAATAGTCCAATTTACTTGACCGTGTACTATGGTACATGGTTTATAATATTCAGGGGGTGAAATAAGATGATTTATCGCATTAGTGAGTTTGCAGATAAATGTGGAGTTAATAAAGAAACGATCAGATATTACGAGCGAAAAAATTTATTACAAGAACCTCACCGAACGGAAGCTGGTTATCGGATATATTCATATGATGACGTTAAGCGTGTTGGGTTTAATAAACGAATACAGGAACTTGGTTTCTCTTTAAGTGAGATTTATAAATTACTTGGTGTTGTAGATAAAGATGAAGTTCGTTGTCAAGATATGTTCGAATTTGTTTCTAAAAAACAAAAGGAAGTGCAAAAACAAATAGAGGATTTAAAACGAATTGAAACTATGTTATAATAGAAACATTAACAAACGAAAGGAGCTTTTTTATGAATAAATTTAAGGTAAACATTTCAGGAATGACTTGTACGGGTTGTGAAAAACACGTAGAATCAGCACTTGAAAAGATAGGTGCTAAAAATATTGAGTCTAGTTATCGTCGTGGTGAAGCAGTATTTGAACTGCCCGATGATATTGAGGTTGAAAGTGCAATAAAGGCGATTGCTGACGCAAATTATCACCCGGGCGAAGCAGAAGAAATACAAGTGCAATCGGAAAAAAGGACAGATGTAAGTTTAAATGATGAAGGTAACTATGATTATGATTACATCATCATCGGTTCTGGTGGAGCTGCCTTTTCATCTGCCATTGAAGCCGTTACTTTGAACGCAAAAGTGGCTATGATTGAGCGTGGAACGGTGGGTGGAACTTGCGTTAATGTCGGATGCGTTCCTTCTAAGACCTTATTAAGAGCAGGGGAAATCAATCATCTAGCAAAAAATAATCCATTTGTGGGATTACACACTTCGGCTTCAAATGTTGATTTAGCGCCATTAGTAAAACAAAAGAATGATTTAGTAACCGAGATGCGAAATGAAAAATATGTGAATTTAATTGATGATTATGGTTTTGAATTAATAAAAGGTGAAGCAAAATTCGTAAATGAAAATACAGTTGAAGTAAATGGCAATCAAATCACAGCCAAAAGATTTTTAATAGCTACAGGTGCTTCTTCAACTGCACCTAATATTCCCGGATTAGATGAAGTAGATTATTTAACAAGCACTAGCTTATTGGAATTAAAGAAGGTTCCAAATCGTCTTACCGTAATTGGTTCAGGATATATCGGCATGGAATTAGGACAACTATTTCATAACCTCGGGTCAGAAGTCACTTTGATTCAAAGAAGCGAGCGTCTATTAAAAGAATACGATCCTGAAATTTCAGAAGCCATTACTAAGGCCTTAACAGAACAGGGAATTAATTTAGTAACAGGTGCAACCTATGAACGAGTTGAGCAAGATGGAGACATTAAAAAAGTTCATGTTGAGATAAATGGTAAAAAGCGAATTATTGAAGCAGAACAATTGCTAATTGCCACTGGAAGAAAACCAAATACAGAATCATTAAACTTACATGCAGCAGGCGTTGAAGTTGGTTCCCGTGGTGAAATTGTCATTGATGATTATCTTAAAACGACCAATTCCCGAATTTATTCAGCTGGAGATGTCACTCTCGGTCCCCAATTTGTTTATGTAGCTGCTTATGAAGGTGGACTTGCTGCTCGTAATGCAATCAGAGGACTAAATCAAAAGGTCAATTTAGAAGTGGTTCCAGGCGTTACGTTTACTTCTCCATCGATTGCAACGGTTGGTTTAACGGAGCAACAGGCAAAAGAAAAAGGATATGAAGTGAAAACATCGGTATTGCCGTTGGATGCTGTTCCAAGAGCGCTCGTTAATCGAGAAACAACAGGTGTTTTCAAATTAGTGGCAGACGCGAAAACATTGAAAGTGTTAGGGGCGCATGTAGTGGCAGAAAACGCAGGAGACGTAATTTATGCAGCAACATTAGCTGTGAAATTCGGTTTAACTGTTGGAGATCTGAGAGAAACGATGGCTCCATATCTAACAATGGCAGAAGGATTGAAGCTGGCTGTCCTAACTTTTGACAAAGATGTTTCGAAATTATCTTGCTGTGCAGGCTAAGGGAACTTTTTTACAACTCCCTATTCAACGGTGTCGAAAGTAAATATAGTGCCGAAAATAAATAGTGCTAAGGCAGTCTGAGAGAAACCGCTCGGTAACGCAGGACGCGTTGAGGGCGGGGCTTTCTCAGGCTGCCGCGCTATTCGCAGGTATTTTTACAGGTATTTTTACAGGTATTTTAGAGATACCCCAGCCGTACGCTATTCGAAATAATTTTCTAAAAATATAGCTCTTTAGAAAATCTTCGAGAACATATTCGGTATGATAGGTGTAGATACACCATCTCAACATCCCGATCTCAACACCCGATGGGAGAGAGTCGTTATGGCAGAACACGAAAGCCACGCACCGCAGGAAGCAACCGCACAGGTAGTTGCCGCAGGTGCGCGTCATAGTTCCGAATACCACAGTTTCGAACGTCATGGTTTTGAAGACTCGGTGGAACAACGTCACCGTAAGATTCTCGTCTTCGCCCATGTGGGGCGCAAAGAAGCACGAGATGCCGCCCGACAGGCATGCACCCAGCTCTACGAAGAGGGACTCGCACCCGTCATGACTCGCTCCGATCTGGAAACCCTGAGCGAAAACTGGGACGAGCCCGTCCCCGTGCAGGTCGTCCACGAATCCGTGGCGCTCATCGATATTGAACTCGGCGTGGTACTCGGTGGTGACGGTTCGATTCTTCGCGCCGCAGAAATGGTGCGCCGAACCAGTGTTCCGCTCATCGGTGTGAACCTGGGGCACGTCGGCTTCCTTGCCGAATCCGAAGAGAGCGACCTGACCGAAACCGTTCGCTGCATCGTCAACAACGAATACACCGTTGAAGAACGCATGGCAATCGACGTGGAAGTCTGGAACGACGGCAAGCGCGTGCACAGCGACTGGGCGCTGAACGAAGCCAGTGTCGAAAAGGGCAACCGCGAAAAAATGATTGAAGTCATTATCGAGGTGGACTGCCGCCCGCTCAGCAGCTTTGGCTGCGACGGCGTGGTCATGGGAACCCCCACCGGCTCGACCGCCTACGCTTTCTCCGGCGGCGGCCCGGTCGTCTGGCCCGAAGTTGAAGCAATTCTCATGGTGCCGCTCTCGGCTCACGCGCTCTTCGCGCGCCCGCTGGTAGCAGCGCCGACCTCCACCCTGGCGGTAGAAATGATGCCCGGAAACGGCGCTTCCGGCGTGCTCTGGTGCGATGGCCGCCGAACCGTAGAGCTGGACCCCGGCTCTCGTATTGAGGTGCGACGCTCCGAAAAGTCGGTGCTACTCGCCCGTATCCACCCGGCTCCCTTCTCGGAGCGACTGGTGCGTAAATTTGAGCTTCCGATCCGTGGCTGGCGTGGCCCGCAGGACACCGAGAAGCACTAAAGAAAAGGAATGAACGTTCGTGATTGAGGAAATCCATATTCGAGACCTCGGCATCATCACCGATGCGAGGCTCCCCCTCGAACCCGGATTCTCCGTGCTGACCGGCGAAACCGGCGCAGGTAAAACCATGGTCGTCACTGCCCTCGGCATGCTCCTGGGCGCCCGATCCGATGCATCCAGCGTGCGCAACGGCGCCAAGAGCGCCCTCGCCGAAGCAGTGATTCGCCTGCCCCACGGGCACCGCGCCCTCGAGCTTGCCGAAGAAGCCGGCGGCACCGCCGAAGATATCGACGAACAGACCTCCGAGCTGCTTCTGGCGCGCACCGTCAACGCCTCGGGACGATCCCGCGCCCACGTCGGCGGTTGCTCCGCACCCATCGGAACCCTGTCTCAGATCGGTCAGACTCTTGTTGCAGTCCACGGCCAGTCCGATCAGCTGCGCCTCAAATCAGCGGCAGAGCAGCGCCAGTCCCTCGACCTGTATGCCGGCGAAGAGCTCTCCAACCTGCTGGAGAAGTACCGCGAAAACTACGAGCGATACCGCGCCGCCGCCGCAGAGCTGAAGGAAGTACGCGAAAACTCGCGCGCACGAGCCCTCGAAGCGCAGACCCTGCAGAGTGCCCTAGAAGAAATCAGCGCCGTCAACCCGCAGGCCGGGGAAGAAGAAGAGCTCAAAGCCGAAATGGTGAAGCTCATGAACGTTGAAGCGCTACGCATTGCGTCGGCAACCGCCTCCGCGGCGCTCAGCGGTAGCGAATACTCAGCCGGCGACGAGCAGAGCGTCATGAGCCTGCTCGATGCAAGCCGCTCCGCGCTACAGGCACAGGCAGACGCTGACGAAGAGCTTGCCTCCCTCGCCGCGCGCGTCAACGAACTGTTGATTCTTGCCACCGATATCTCCTCGGAGCTGTCCTCCTACATGGCCTCCTTGGATGTTGAAGGCCCCGAACGTCTGGCGCAGGTGCAGACTCGCCGCGCCCAGCTGGCGACCCTCACCCGCAAGTACGGTGCCGACATAGCAGAGGTCCTCGAATGGGCCGAAGAATCACGCGCACGCCTCGAGACCCTGGTGGATGACCCGCAGCGACAGGAAACCCTGGAAACCGAGCTGGTACAGCTACGCAAGGTGCTTGGCGCCCAGGCAGAAGAGCTGACCGCCCTGCGCCGTGCCGCCGCGCAGAAACTGGCGGACGCCGTCAGCGAAGAGCTCACTGCTCTTGCCATGCCGAACGCCTCCCTGATCGTGGAAGTTGCCGAAGCCGAAAAGTTCTCGGTACACGGTCGAGACACCGTGACCTTCATGCTGGCGCCCCACCGAACCGCTGTGCCGCGCCCGCTCGGTAAGGGCGCCTCCGGCGGCGAGCTCTCCCGAGTGATGCTCGCCCTGGAGGTAGTGCTTGCCGAAGTGGACCCCGTACCCACCTTCATCTTCGACGAGGTGGACTCCGGCGTGGGCGGTAAGGCCGCTATCGAAATCGGTCGCCGCCTCGCCATGCTCGCCCGACATGTGCAGGTTCTGGTGGTCACCCACCTGCCGCAGGTTGCCGCCTTCGCGGACCAGCACATCCTCGTGCTGAAAAACGATGACGCGTCCCTCTCAAAGGTCAAGGTACTTTCCGAAGAGGAACGCGTGGTGGAACTTGCGCGAATGCTCTCCGGACACGATCAATCAGAATCAGCGCGAGAGCACGCCCGAGAGCTGCTGGCCGCCGGTCGAGAAGTGCCCCAGGGGCGCTGAAACTGACGGCAAACCGGCAGGGAAAAGCATGAGGAAAGTGCTGGCAAAAGCGCCGAAAGGCGGCATCTTTCGCACCAAAGACCATCAAAGGGGCTGAAGTGCGAGAGCATGCCTCGGAAAGTTGTCGGTGTAGCCCGTGCCGGTGACCAGCAGCGGCGCATGGAGCCCAGAGGATGTGAGATACTCTGTGAATGCTCCTACACCTGCTTCTACACGGCGCGGCGGGAATAATAAATCCCCGGCTCCGTTTACAGTGGTGATAAGGACAAATAGGGGAGGGAAAGCCGCCTGAGAGAATCCTCTCGCGGCAAAACCCTCTGCTTGGATAGCAGACAAGAAAATGGTAGGCTTGAATTCCGTGGTGAATGAAAAAAATAACGCTCTGAACGCGTCCTCTAACGACAAGGTAACCCGCCAGATTTTCGTGACCGGCGGCGTTGCATCTTCTCTCGGTAAGGGCCTGTCGGCCTCTTCCCTCGGTCAGCTTCTTCGCGCACGTGGCCTCTCTGTGACCATGCAGAAGTTCGACCCCTACCTGAACGTCGACCCCGGTACGATGAACCCCTTCCAGCACGGTGAAGTCTTTGTCACCGACGACGGTGCTGAAACCGACCTCGACATCGGACACTACGAGCGCTTCCTGGACGAAAACCTCGACCAGTCCGCTAACGTGACCACCGGCCAGGTCTACTCCTCCGTCATCGCAAAGGAACGCCGCGGCGAATACCTCGGCGACACCGTCCAGGTCATCCCTCACATTACCGACGAAATCAAGGCCCGCATGCGTCACGCAGCGGAAATTGACAACGCACCCGACATCATCATCACCGAAATCGGTGGTACCGTCGGCGATATCGAGTCCCTGCCCTTCATGGAAGCAGCACGCCAGGTACGCCGCGATGTTGGCCGCAAGAACGTCTTCTTCCTGCACGTCTCCCTGGTGCCCTTCATCGGCCCCTCCGGCGAGCTCAAGACCAAGCCGACCCAGCACTCCGTCGCAGCACTGCGCGGCCTGGGCATCCAGCCAGACGGTCTGATTCTGCGCTGTGAGCGTGAGGTCCCCGTATCGCACCGTACCAAGATCGGTAACGCATGCGACGTGGACAGCGACGCAGTCATCTCCTGCGCCGACGCACCCAGCATCTACGACATCCCCAAGACCCTGCACAGCCAGAAGCTCGACGACTACATCCTCGACTACTTCGGCATTGAGGCTCCCGCACCGGACTTCACCCAGTGGGACCGCCTGCTCGACGCAGTGCACCGCCCCGCAGCAGAGGTCAACGTTGGCCTGGTCGGTAAGTACATCGACCTGCCCGATGCATATCTGTCCGTCTCCGAGGCTCTGCGCGCCGGCGGCTTCGCAAACAACGTGAAGGTCAACATCAAGTGGGTTGCAGCGGACCTGTGCGCAACCGACGAAGATGCAGACCACCAGCTGCGCAATATGGACGCAATCCTCGTGCCCGGCGGCTTCGGCATCCGCGGCCTGGACGGCAAGATCGGCGCCCTCAAGTACGCACGCGAGCACAAGCTCCCGACCCTGGGCATCTGCCTCGGCCTGCAGTCCATGGTCATCGAGTACGCACGCAACGTACTGGGTCTGAGCGAAGCATCCTCCACCGAGTTCGATCCGGAAACCTCCGTACCGGTCATCGCAACCATCGAAGAGCAGAAGCAGTTCGTCGAAGGTGCAGGCGACCTGGGCGGCACCATGCGCCTGGGCCTGTACAAGGCAAATCTCGTTCCCGGCTCTCAGGTTGCTAAGGCATACAGCGCAACCGAGGTTGCAGAGCGTCACCGCCACCGCTACGAGGTGAACAACGAGTACCGCGAACAGCTTGAAGAAGCAGGCCTGCGCATCTCCGGTACCTCCCCGGACTCCTCGCTGGTCGAGTACGTGGAACTGCCCGCAGAGGCACACCCCTACTACGTGGCAACTCAGGCACACCCCGAGTACCGCTCGCGTCCGACCCGCCCGCACCCGCTCTTCTCCGGCCTGATTAAGGCTGCTCTGGAGCGCCGCGGCGCCTAACATCCGTGGTACCTAACATCTAGGTACAAACGTTCAGCATCCCGCTCACCCCGCGCAGGGGAGGGCGGGATGCTTTCGTTTAAACCTGAACATGCCTTATTCCGTGCCCGTACCTGACGCGCCAAACGTAGCGGGGCTAAGAAGCCGCCTACAATGAAAGAATGAGCAACAACCAGCAGATTATTGATGCACCCTCCGAACGCACCATCCGCACCCGCACCGTGAAATACAGCGGCTACGTGATTGAAACGACCGTTGAAGAGTACGAACTCAACGAAAACACCGTGCTGACCCGCGACGTCGTGGAAATGCCCGGCGCCGTCGCCGTGGCGGTCCTCAACGACAACAACGAACTGCTGATGCTAAACCAGTACCGCCACCCGGTGCGCATGAACCTCTGGGAAGTACCCGCCGGACTGCTCGACATCGACGGTGAAGACCCCCTGGTCGCCGCGCAGCGCGAACTTGCCGAAGAGGCAGACCTGCAGGCAGAAACCTGGAACGCACTGACCGACTACTTCAGCAGCCCCGGCGCAACCAGCGAAGCAGGCCGCGTCTACCTGGCGCGTAACCTCTCGGAACTGCCCGCCGAAGAACGTAGCGAGCGTACCGAAGAAGAAGCTGAAATGACCTACCGCTGGGTGCCCCTCGCCGAGGCGGTACAGCTGGTACTGGGCGGAAAGGTTCATAACGCGCTCGCTATCCAGGCGGTACTCGCCACCTACGCGGCTGCGCAGAACAACTTTGAAGGCCTGCGCCCCGCCGAGGGTGGCTGGGAGTTCCACCCCTACATGGGACAGCGCCGCGAAAAGCCGGAGAACTTCCGCAACCACTAAGAACGGAACAGGGGGGGGCGGGGGAGTAGCCTCGCCTACGGCAAGCCCAAATATCAAGAGGCCCAAACATCAACAGAACCGACAGAGGAGATAGCGTGAAGCAGACAAAAAGCACGGTGAGCAAGGCGCCCCGCGGCGCGGGTCTGCTCGGCGTAACCTCTTCTGCCGGTTCCTCCGTGCTGGGTTCTTCTGCTCTGGATTCTTCTAGCCTGGGTGCTTTCCACCAGGAGGCACAGACCCCGCTCCAGAAAGCCGTTGACCAGTACCTCATCCACCTGCGCGTGGAACGAGGAAGCAGCGAGCACACCATCGCCTCCTACGCGCGTGATTTGCGACGATACAGTGCCTACATGGCGACCCTCGGCGTCATCGACCCCGAACGCATCACCACCGCGCAGGTACGCTCCTTCATGCGGGAACTCGCCGCCCCCACCGTGCCCCTTGCCGGATTTGACGCAGGGGAGAAGAATAAGCAGAACGCGCAGGAATCTCAGGAAGCACAGGAAGAAGCCGCAGAATCGCTGGCACTGATGATCGCTTCCGAATCGGGGCGAGGTACTGGAAACGGGCGTGCCGGGCAGCCGGAGAAAGCCGGGGCGCCAGAAAAAGAAGCGCCAACCGCTGAAGGGGCACCGAACCTGCCCCTGCCCTTGGGTCCGAACTCCATCGCCCGCACCATGGCGGCAGTCCGCGGAGCACACGCCTTCTGGGTCTCCGCGCTCATTGTGCCCACCGACCCGGCGGCACCGGTCACCCCGCCCAAGAACGTTAAACGCCTACCCAAAGCAGTCAGCGTAGAAGACATCCAGCGGCTACTCGCCGTACCCGACCGCGAAACCGCAACCGGGCTACGCAACCGAGCCATCCTCGAATTCCTCTACGCCACCGGCGCACGCGTGAGCGAAATGCTCAATGCCGATATCGACGACGTGCACTTCGAAGGGACTCTCACCGATGAAGACGGCAACCAGATCACCCTGCCCGGCTACGTTCGACTCTTCGGTAAGGGAAATAAAGAACGACTCGTACCCATCGGAAGCTACGCCCAAAAAGCAATCCAAGACTACCTGGTGCGTGCCCGCCCCTCCTTCGTAGCGCACGGTAAAGGCACCGCCGCGCTCTTCGTCAACGGACGAGGCGGCAGACTCGGACGCCAAGGCGCCTGGCTCATCCTCAAAGAAGCCGCCGAAGCCGCCGGGCTCAGCTCCGACTTCTCACCGCACTCCATGCGCCACAGCTTCGCAACGCACCTGTTGCAGGGCGGTGCTGATATTCGCGTGGTGCAAGAACTGCTTGGGCACGCCTCCATCGCCACCACACAGGTGTACACCAAGGTCACGCCCGAGGGTCTCATGGAGGTGTACCGCATGGCGCATCCGCGTGCTCACGAACGGGGATAAAACCCCGTCAATCCGCGGAACAGCCGCTCTTGAGGTAACCTTATAGACAACGCTTAAACTTTAAAACTTCCAATTCATTGATGAAGGTGAACCATTGACTGAAGCTCAGGCTCAAGAACTCGGCCCCACCGGTCGACCCCTGCGCGTATACCCCGACCCGGCTCCGCTGAGCAACCACGGTCCCGCCCGCATTATCTCTATGGTGAATCAGAAGGGCGGCGTGGGTAAGACCACCTCCACCATTAACCTGGGCGCGGCACTGGCAGAATGCGGCCGTAAGGTGCTGCTGGTCGACTTTGACCCGCAGGGTGCTCTCTCCGCCGGTTTCGGCGCGAACCCGCACGAACTGGACCTGACCGTCTACAACGTCATGATGGACCGCAAGGTCGACATTAAGGACGTCATCCTGCCCACCGGCGTGGAGAACATCGACCTGCTGCCCGCTAATATTGACCTCTCCGCAGCTGAAGTTCAGCTGGTCAACGAAGTGGCTCGCGAGCAGGTTCTCGCCTCGGCACTGCGCAAGGTCCGCGACGAATACGACGTCATCCTCATCGACTGCCAGCCCTCCCTGGGCCTGCTGACCGTCAACGCACTGACCGCCTCCGAAGGCGTCATCATTCCGCTGATTTGTGAGTTCTTCGCACTGCGCGCCGTCGCACTGCTGGTCGACTCCATCGAGAAGGTTCAGGACCGCCTGAACCCGAACCTCGAGATTGTTGGCGTGCTGGCTACCATGTTCGATGCGCGCACCATCCACTCCAAGGAAGTTCTGGCGCGCATCGTGGACGCATTCGGCGACAAAGTCTTCGACACCGTCATCAAGCGCACCGTGAAGTTCCCGGACGCATCGGTGTCCGCTGAGCCGATTCTCAGCTACGCCTCCAGCCACCCCGGTGCGGAAGCATACCGCCAGGTGGCACGCGAACTGATCTACAAGGGCGGCGCACGCTAAAGCCCCCACACCTTATACGCCCTCTGCTGAGGTGACTCTCACTCTTGAGTCACACCGGCAGAGGGCGTATAATTGTGTGGATTCTAAAGACCCCGCACACTGCTTACGCCGAAAAAGTAGGCGAAGCAGAAGCCGCATCTGAGACGGCACCAACAAAGCCGGGGAGAATAAACCTAAGGAGAATAGGTCGTTTATGACCACGAACGTCGCTGCCGTGAGGGTACCGACACCGAACGCAGACACCGCCGCAAACGCCCGGACTGAGGGCCGCGGCCTGCAGAACCCGGGTTTCACCCTCACCCTCAGTAATTTTGAGGGTCCCTTTGACCTTCTACTGACCCTGATTTCGCGCCGCAAACTCGACATTACCGAGGTGGCGCTCGCAGAGGTTACCGACGAGTTCCTCGCATACCTGCACGCCCTCTACGCTGAAGGCACCGAACGCGCACTCGACGAAGCCAGTGAATTTCTGGTCACCGCCGCAACCCTGCTGGAACTCAAAACCGCACGCCTGCTCCCGCAGCATCGTGAACCCCTCGAAGAGGACGTTGCACTGCTGGAGGCGCGCGATCTGCTCTTCGCCCGTCTGTTGCAATACCGTGCCTACCGCGAAGTCGCCGATATTTTTGCTGAACGCTGGGCGCAAGAATCACAGCGTTTTCCCCGTGCGGTAGCCCTCGAAGAACGATTCGCCCAGGCGCTACCCGAGCTGGTTTTCACCGGAGGCGCCGAAGAGTTCGCCCGCATCGCCGCAACAGCGCTGAGTCGAACCCCCAAAGAGCCCGAACCGGAACCCGAAGAAATCGTTGAAGAACTCAACGAGCACCTGCACGTTCCGCTAACCACCATCGCGGCTGAAGAACACTACATTCTGCACAGCCTGCTCGATACCGCGGCGCGGGAGCTGAGCTTCGCCGAACTGGTTCAAGGATCCGGCGAACTAGAAATCGCGGTGGTTCGTTTTCTCGCCCTGCTCGAGCTCTACAAAGAAGGCGCCCTGCACGTGGAACAGGACACACCGCTCGGAGCCATTCGGGTACGTGCGAGCGCGAGCGCTGCACAGTTCGTGATTCGCGAAGCAACAGACACTCAGGATGCGCATGAAATCGGTGAAGCGTCTGAATCACCCGAAGTGAACGAATCTGAAGCTAACACGGAACCGGTAGAGGAGGATTATGAGTATTCACGGCTCACGCTTTGACCGTGAATTCACCCCTGATGACCTTGCCATCGTGAACATGGGCTACTGGGATCCGAACGCGGATGAGGATTCGGAACAGGCTGACTCGGCGCCGGTAGAGGCGGAAATCTCAAAGCCTGCTGAGGCGGACGCTGAGCCGGCTGAGTACGAGGTAGCGGCAGCTCCTCTGGATGAGGTGACCGAAGACGCTGAGGTTACCGAAGATGCGGAGGAGGCTGAAGCCGCTGAAACGGTAGAGGACTCCGATGGTTCCGACATTTCCGACAGCTCTGGGGAATCGCAGGAAACTGCATCCCGCGAGTCGAAGGAATCGGTAACGAAACCGGTAGCGAAATCGGCAAAGATTCCGGCGGGAGGCCCCTCCACCGCACCCAGTGTGGCGGTCGATGCCGAAGCCGAATTCTCCAAGGTCGAGGCAATCCCCGGCGGCGTCAAAAGCGCCATCGAAGCAATCCTAGCCGTTGCCGAAGCGCCCGTGAGCGTGCGTGAACTCTCCGCCGCGCTCATCGTCAGTGAACGAGCTGTTGAGCACTCGCTCGACCAGCTGTACCGCGAGTACAACGGCGAAGAAAGCGGCTACGGAGAAGACGAAAACCGGGTGGCGCCCGAACCGCGCGGATTCCAGCTACGGAACATCGCAGGAGGCTGGAAGCTCTACGCCCGCGACGACTTCGCCCCCTGGGTGGCACGCTTCGTGACCCGCTCCAAGAGCGCGACCCTCAGCAAACCCGCCTACGAGACGCTCGCCGTGATTGCTTACCGGCAGCCGGTGACCAGGGCGAGGGTAGCCTCCATTCGAGGCGTGAACGCGGACGCGGCAATCCGTCAGCTGCTCCAACGGCAGCTGATTCGTGAGGCGGGTCGAGAAGCCGGAAGTGGCGCGACCCTCTACGAAACCACGGAGCTGCTGCTGGCGAAGCTCGGGTTGAACTCCCTGGAGGAGCTACCGGCGCTCGCGCCCTTCCTGCCCGATGACACGGAAGCCGCAGTGCTTGCCGAGGGCAACGACTAAGACAACGAATCAATAAGACGAACGAACGTTCTGGAAAAGCCTGAAACGTTCGCACTATACGACAGAAAAGAGAAGAACACCATGGCATATGGAAACTCCTCCCGCGGCGGCCGCTCTGCATCCGGTCGCCCCCAGAACTCCCGCGGTGGCCGTCCCGGCGCTGCTCGTCCCGGTCAGGGCGGTAAGCCCGGCGCTAAGGGCGCATCCGCACGCGGCGGTCGCCCCGGCGCACCGAAGAGTGGCGCAGGCAAGGGCGGCGCAAAGGGCTTCGGCGAGAAGAAGTTCGGTGACAAGAAGTTTGGCGAGAAGAAGTTCGGCGCAGGCCGCGCAGGTCGAGGCCGCGGCACCGAACTGCCCAAGCGCGAACGCCGCGCACCGGGCCGCCCCTACCGCTCCGGCGAAGCCTTCGCAAACGAGCGCGGTGAATACCGCGTCAGCAACTACGCTGGTCCGCACCGCCCCCGCCGCCCCCGCAACGCCCCGGTAGACCACTACGAGTTCTACGACCACGACGGCGTGCGCCTGCAGAAGCTGCTGGCTCAGGCCGGTGTGGCATCCCGCCGCGTCTGCGAAGAAATGATTACCGAAGGCCGCGTCACCGTCAACGGTGAAGTCGTGACCGAGCTGGGTGTGCGCGTGGACTCCTCCAAGGTGACCGTGCAGGTGGACGGCATGACCGTTCAGACCAACGACAAGCTCGTCTACATGGCATTCAACAAGCCCGCCGGCGTGGTCTCCACCATGGAAGACCCCGAAGGTCGCCCCTGCATCTCCGACTTCCTGCGTTCCTCCATGAGTGAGCGCGTGTTCCACGTGGGCCGCCTGGACGTCGAAACCGAGGGTTTGCTGCTGCTGACCAACGATGGGGAACTGGCGAACCGCCTCACCCACCCCTCCTACGAGGTGCCCAAGACCTACCTGGTGCAGGTTCCCGGCCCGATGGAGCCCGGCGTCGGCGCAGCCATGAAGAAGGGCATTCGCCTGGAAGACGGCGTGACCCGCGTTGACGAGTTCAAGCTGGTGGACTCCACCCCCGGCCACGTGCTCGTTGAGGTGACCATCCACTCCGGTAAGAACCGCATCGTGCGCCGTCTCTTCGACGCTGTCGGCTACCCGGTTGAGCGCCTGGTCCGCGTTGAGATGGGCCCGATCCGTATCGGTTCGCAGAAGCAGGGTACCGTCCGTAACCTCTCCAAGGTTGAGATCGGTCACCTGCTCGCTTCGGTGGACATGTAATAACGCTAAGGAGTTGTCATGAGCTCGCCCGCTGAGCTTTCCGCATCTGAGCTGCCCATGGACTCAACGCTGACCGGGCCGGTGCTCATTATCGGCTCGGGTCTGCTGGGTGCCTCTATTGGTTTGGGGTTGCGTGCGGCAGGATGCGAGGACGTGTACGTCCAAGATATTTCACCCACCGCCGAGGCTGTGGCGCAGGATATCGGTGCCGGTACAAGTTTCTCCACTCTGTCGGAGGAGGAGCGCACCGCCTTCGCCCCGCAGCTGGTGGTGGTGGCTGCGCCTCCGGATAGTGCCGGTGCCGTGTGCGCTCGCGCGTTGAACACCTATGCGCCTCGACCGGAGGCGGGCTACCCCGGCGCCGTGGTGACGGATGTTGCCTCGGTGAAGGTGCAGCCGCTGGCTGATGTGCTTGCCTCGGGTGCGGATGCGTCCCGTTACGTGGGTTCGCATCCGATGGCTGGACGTGAGAAGTCTGGCCCGGTGGCTGCTCGCGGTGAGCTGTTCCAGGCGCGTCCGTGGATCATCTGCGAGCACAATTCGGTTCGCCCCGAGTGTGTGCGTCTGGTGCGTTCTGTGGCGGTGGAGCTGGGCGCGATTGTGACTTCTCTGGGCGTTGAGGAGCATGATCAGACGGTTGCCCTGATTTCTCATGTGCCGCAGGCGATGAGCTCGCTGTTGGCTTCGCGTCTGCAGGACACTCCGCTGTATGCGCTGTCCCTGGCGGGTCAGGGTTTGCGCGATACGGTGCGTATCGCGGCTTCAGACCCGACGCTGTGGGTGCAGATTTTTGCGGCGAACGCTGACCCGATTGTGCAGACTCTCTACGGTGTGCGTGATGACCTGAACCGCCTCATCGCGACGCTGGAGAACCCGACGGCTTCCGGCGCTCGCCTGGATTTGGCGCAGCTGATGAGCGAAGGCAACGCGGGCGTGAGCCGTATTCCGGGTAAGCACGGTACTGCCCCCGCCGCGTTCGCAAAGATGACGGTGCTGGTGGACGACACCCCCGGCACGCTGGCTCGTTTGCTTGCCGAGATTGGTGAGTTGGGTGCGAACCTTGAGGATTTGCGTCTGGAGCACTCGACGGGTGCCCCGGTGGGTATGGCTGAAATCTCGGTCAATCCGTCTATTCATGAGGCGCTGGTCCGCGATTTGTCGGCTCGCGGTTGGCGTGTTGTGAAGTAGAGTTAAAGCTGTATTTTCCGGCATAAAGTTTGAGACGAATTTTAAGGAGTGCTGATGCACGAGAACCCTAAACTGACGATTGCTATTGACGGTCCCTCCGGTTCCGGTAAGTCGTCTGTGTCTAAGGAAGTTGCACGCCACTTTGGCCTGGCGTACCTGGATACCGGTGCAATGTACCGTGCCGCAACCTACCGTGTGCTGGAACTTGGCATTGACCTGAACGACGCTGAGGCGATTGCGAAGGCTGTCGAGGAGATGCCCCTGGTGTTCGGTACGAACATTAAGGAAGAAGAGATTCTGATGGGCTCGACCGATATCCGTGAGGAGATTCGTAGCGAGCGCATTTCTTCGGCTGTGTCTGCTGTGGCTTCGGTTCCGGCGGTTCGTGAGCACCTGATTGGCCTGCAGCGTTGGATGATTGACCACGCTATTAACGGCATGGTCGCTGAGGGGCGCGACATTACCACCGTTGTCGCTCCCGATGCTGACGCGCGCATCCTGCTGACTGCTTCCGAGGAGGTGCGCATGGCGCGCCGCGGCCTGGAGAACTCTGAGAAGTCCGGAGCTTCGGGCGACTTGAGCAAGCAGATCGCTGAGCGTGATGCGAAGGACTCTAAGGTCAATAACTTTATGGAAGCTGCCGAGGGCGTGACCCTGGTGGACAGCTCGGATCTTGATTTTAATGCGACGGTCTCTGCAGTGATTAACGCTGTGAATGACCAGTTGAAGGCGAAGCGCGCGGGCTAGGCCCCGCCGAACGCTGGGGGAGTGGTGCATCCGCTCCCGAGAAGACGTTGAGCCGCGCTCGCGTGCTGACCCTTAGGTTGGGCGTGGGGCGGGTAGAGAAAGGAATGCGCATGGCTGAGGACGCTATCCGCGACGATTACGAAGATAAGTACCTGGGCGGTGGCGAGGACGACGTTACCGAGCGCCTCGCTGAGATTGATGATGAGACCGCTGACCAGCGTGCTCAGGCTCTTCTTGAGGGTCTTGAGGACTACGACCTGGATGAAGAGGACCGCGCCCTGCTGGGTGCTTGGGGCTTCGACATTGAGGATGAGGAAGAGCAGCTCGCTGATCCGGTAGTGGCGATTGTTGGCCGCCCGAACGTGGGTAAGTCGACCATCATTAACCGTATTCTGGGCCGCCGTGAAGCGGTGGTTGAGGATAAGCCGGGTGTGACTCGTGACCGCGTGTCCTATAAGGCTGAGTGGCTGGGTAAGAGCTTCACCCTGGTTGATACCGGTGGTTGGGAGTCTGACGCTCGCGGTATTGATGCTCAGGTTGCTGAGCAGGCTGAGATTGCTGTGGAGCAGGCCGATGTTGTGGTCCTGGTGGTGGATGCCCGCGTGGGTGTGACCGCTTCGGACGAGCAGATCGTGCGTATGCTACGCCGCGTGAAGAAGCCGATCATTCTGATTGCTAACAAGATTGACGACGCTCACCTGGAGCCGGAGATTTATAACCTCTGGTCGCTGGGTATGGGTCAGCCGTTCCCGGTGTCGGGTCTGCACGGTCGTGGCCTGGCGGATGCTCTGGACGAGATCCTTGAGGTCATGCCGGAGCACTCGCAGTTTGCTCAGCCGGAGGCGCTGGGTGGCCCGCGTCGTGTGGCTCTGGTGGGTCGCCCGAACGTGGGTAAGTCGTCGCTGCTGAATAAGCTGGCTGGTTCTGAGCGTGCCGTGGTGAATGACCTGGCTGGTACGACTCGTGACCCGATTGACGAGATTATTGAGCTGGGCGGCTACCCTTGGCGTTTTGTGGATACCGCGGGTATTCGCCGTCGCCAGCACATGGCTAAGGGTGCGGAGTTCTACTCTTCGCTGCGTACTCAGACTGCTCTGGAGCGCTCTGAGGTTGCCGTGGTGCTGTTGGATGTTTCCGAGCCGATCTCTGAGCAGGATGTGCGTATCGTGCAGACCGTGATTGATTCGGGTCGTGCGATGGTCCTGGCATTCAATAAGTGGGATACCCTCGATGAGGACCGCCGCTACATGCTTGAGCGCGAGATTGAGCGCGACCTGGCGCACGTGCAGTGGGCTCCTCGCGTGAACATTTCGGCGAAGACCGGCTGGCACAAGGACAAGCTGGTGCCCGCCCTGGAGCACTCGCTGGAGTCGTGGGATTCGCGTATTCCGACCGGTCGCCTGAACGCGTTCCTGGGCGAGATTGTTGCCGCGCATCCGCACCCGCTGCGTGGTGGTAAGCAGCCGCGTATTCTCTTCGGTACTCAGGTGTCTTCGCGTCCGCCGAAGTTCGTGCTGTTTACTACCGGTTTCTTGGATCCGGGTTACCGTCGCTTCATTATGCGTCGTCTGCGTGAGACTTTTGATTTCACGGGTACTCCGATTGAGATTTCGATGCGTGTGCGTGAGCGCCGCTCCCTGGGTGAGCGTCAGAGCGCGAAGGCTAAGAAGGGTAAGGGCGGCCGCCGCTAGTAGCGGGGTGTCTGCTTGATGCCGTGTTGCTGGGCTGGCCCCTTGCTAGGCTGGCTCTTGTTAGGTTTGGCCCCCGCGCGCTGGATTCTGTACGGAAAATCTGCAAGGAAATCCGTGAGGAAAAGATTTTTAAGATTTTTTCTAAAAATGGTGAATCTGGCTTGCGCGGGGGTTAAAAGCCCGGTATAGTTATTCGAGTGTTCAGGGGAAACCTTGAAAACAATATCGTGAATAACGAATCGGGTTGTGGCGCAGCTTGGTAGCGCACTTGACTGGGGGTCAAGGGGTCGCAGGTTCAAATCCTGTCAACCCGACAGATAAAGCTCCGGAAGGTTTTTCCTTCCGGAGCTTTTTTGTATGCCGTTTAGGGGTTTGCGGGGATTGATGGTGCGGGGCTGGGTTGTGTCGGTTTGAATGTTCCCGAGGCACTGCATGCTCTGGCAGGGCTTTGGCGGGCCCTTGTTCCCTTGTAATAGCGGGGGAGGGAGGCTGGGTAAGCCCTCAAACCGGGGTGGGCTTTAGGTTAGTGTGCAATTATGAGCTTCGATCTAAATGTTGGAATATGCCCGATTTTGTGGGTGTTCAGTGGTACATTGGGTACACAAGGAATCACGTTTTAGCGGTCAGAAATTTTAGCTTTGGCACTGAATTTCCCTTGACAAATCAAGGAATATTTAGGTTTCTGTGACTAAAACACGACTTCATACACACTGAATTTCATAGCCGCAAAACCAACATGAACCCAAGTGAAGGCATATATCCCCAGAGGATAGCGCCCATAACGCATAAAACAGCTAGGTGCACGCACCTGCAACACACGGCACACACGCCGCCACAAGCGTCGCTGGGAAGGTTTTACGGCACAACTCGATCCCGCCCCCGTGGGCGTGGAAAGGAACACAATAAACCATGTGGCAGCAAGTCTACGACCCGCTGAACTCGAGCGCACTCTCCGCACTCGTAGCAGCAGTCCCGATTATTTTCTTCCTTCTGGGCCTCACCGTCCTGAAGCTCAGCGGTATTAAATCTGCCGTCATCTCCCTGGCGCTCGCACTCGTGATCGGTTGCGGCATCTTCGGTATGCCCGTCACCGCAGGTGCAGGCTCCATCCTCTACGGTTTCCTCTCGGGCATGTGGCCCATCGGCTGGATCGTTCTCATGGCAGTGTGGCTCTACCGCATTTCCGTGCGTTCCGGCGGCTTCGAAATCGTTCGCTCCTCCATCTCGTCCATCTCTACTGACCAGCGCATCCAGATGCTGCTGATCGCGTTCTGCTTCGGCGGCTTCCTCGAAGGTGCTGCAGGCTTCGGTATCCCGATCGCTATCTGTGCTGCGTTGCTCGTGTCCCTGGGCTTCAACCCGCTCAAGGCCGCAATGTTCGCACTGATTGCTAACGTGAGCTCCGGCGCATACGGCGCTATCGGCATCCCCGTGACCACCGCTGCAATCCGCGGTGGCGTGGACTTGCACGCACTGTCCATCGAAATGGTCCTGGTTATCCAGATCATGGCAGCGCTCATCCCCGTACTGCTCGTTGCTATTCAGGATGGCATCCGCGGTATCCGCGAGGTCGGTCTGGTAGCTCTCATGGTCGGCGTTATCTACTCCGGCGGCCAGTCCGTTCTGCTCGCAGCCCTGGGTAACCCCGAGCTGGTCGACATCATCCCGCCGCTGCTGGCACTGGTCGCTCTGGCACTGGTTATGCAGAAGTGGCAGCCCAAGCACATCTTCCGTGAGCCCACCGCTCCCTCCCTGGAAGAAGTCCAGGCGCAGCAGAGCGTCAAGCACACCAGCGGCGAAATCCTCAAGGCTTGGAGCCCCTTCGTCTACCTGTCCGTCGTGATTCTGCTCTGGTCCACCGCTCTGAAGCCCCTCTTCGCTGCTAAGGGTGCGCTCGGCTTCACCAACATCTCCTTCCCCCTGCCCTGGCTGCACCAGAGCATCTCGCAGGCGGCACCGATTGTTGCAACCCCCAAGCCTATCGACGTGACCTACACCTGGAACATTGTGGGCGCATCCGGTACCGCAATTCTGGTGGCTACCATCATCACCATCCTGACCTCCTCCATCAGCTGGGGTGAGGCTATCGAGGAGCTCGGCGGCACCTGGAAGCAGCTGCAGACCCCGATCCTCATGATTTGCCTGGTCATGTCCGTTGCTAACGTCATGAACTACGCGGGTATGATTACCTCCATCGCACTGGCTGTTGCCGCTGTGGGCGCAATCTTCCCGCTGCTGTCCCCGATTATCGGTTGGATTGGCGTGTTCGTGACCGGCTCCGTGGTGAACAACAACATCCTCTTTGCAGGCCTGCAGGCTACCACCGCACAGCAGATTGGCGTCAGCCAGACCCTGCTGGTTGCATCTAACACCGCTGGTGGTGTGATGGCGAAGATCGTTTCCCCGCAGTCCATCGCAATTGCAGCTGCGGCTGTGAACAGCTCCGGCGAGGAATCGAAGATTACCTCCATGGCGATCAAGTACAGTGCAGCTCTGCTGGCTATCACCTGTGTTTGGGTTTACGTCCTGTCTCTGGTCGGCATCTAAACAGCGTGAGAACCCGATGCGTGTAGCCTACCTTCTCTGAAGGTAAGGTGCCCGCGACACGGTTGAGCGAAAGCCCCTTCTACTTCGGTAGGAGGGGCTTTTGCACGTCTGTGTTTGTGTGCTGGGGAGGAGGTTTGTGGCTAAGGAGCGCAATTATGCACATAAGTTTCATTTGTGCACACTTAAGGTCACCCTATCCTGAAGTCTCGAGGAAGACCTGTTAGCTTAGACAGATAAAGTCAAGAGTACCTAGTGAGAGGGACAGAGTCCCGCTCACCGCCGCCGCGTCACGGTATATGGCCACGGTATATTGCCTCGGCATAGCGCCACGTCAAGTAACCAAACGCCCGGCAGCTCAAGACCATCACGCTTCACCGATGGACCCGTCCACGAGACACAGGACGGGCCCATCGGTTTTTATGCGGCCCGAACGCTTCCATACAGCGCAGACGCCGTACCGGAAGAAGCAACCGCAACAAACGCACAGACCGAAAGGAACACCCGCCCCATGTGGCAGCAAACCTACGACCCGCTGAACTCACCGGTGCTCTCCGCACTGGTCGCAGCAGTACCCATCATCCTCTTCCTGCTGGGCCTGACCGTCCTGAAACTCAGTGGCCTCAAGTCAGCACTGCTGACCCTCGGCACCACCCTCATCATCGGCTGCGCCGTCTTCGGCCTGCCCATCACCGCAGGTGCCGGCTCCATCCTCTCCGGCTTCCTCTCGGGCATGTGGCCCATCGGCTGGATTGTGCTGATGGCTGTGTGGCTTTACCGCATCGCCGTGCGCGCCGGTAACTTCGATATCGTGCGCTCCTCCGTCTCCTCCATCTCAAACGACCAGCGCATCCAGGTGCTGCTGATTGCCTTCTGCTTCGGCGGCTTCATCGAAGGCGCGGCAGGCTTCGGCATCCCGATCGCTATCTCCGCGGCACTGCTGGTATCCCTGGGCTTCAACCCCCTCAAGGCATCCATGCTGGCGCTGGTAGCCAACGCCGCATCCGGCGCCTACGGCGCTATCGGTATTCCCGTGACTACCGCAGCTAAGGTTGGTGGCCTCGACACCGCGCACCTGTCCGCAGGTATGGTTCCGGTACTGCAGATCTTCGTCGCCTTCGTGCCGCTGCTGATGGTTGCAATCCAGGACGGTATGCGCGGCATCCGCGAAGTCGGCCTCGTAGCGCTCATGACCGGCGTGATTTTCTCCGGCGGTCAGGCGGCTATCCTGATGCTACTCGGCTCGCCCGAACTGGTCGATATCATCCCGCCGCTGCTCTCCCTGGTAGCACTGGCGCTCGTGATGCAGAAGTGGCAGCCCAAGCACATCTACCGCGAATCCACCGCACCCAGCCTCGAAGAAGCTCAGGCTCAGCAGAGCGTCAAGCACACCGGTGCTGAGATCGTTAAGGCGTGGAGCCCCTTCATCTTCCTCTCCGCAACCATCCTGCTCTGGTCCACCGCACTGAAGCCGATCTTCGCAACCACCGGTCCGCTTGGCGCCGCAACCCTGGCGTTCCCCATCCCCGGCATTCACGAAGCCATCACCACCGGTGCCGGCAAGACCGTGACCGCGATGTTCTCCTGGAACATCCTTGGTGCTTCCGGTACCGCAATTCTGGTGGCAGCACTGATTACCGTGCTGACCTCGAAGATTAGCTGGGGTGAAGCCTTTGAAGAACTCGGCGGCACCTGGAACCAGCTGAAGATGCCGATCCTCATGATCTGCCTGGTCATGTCCGTCGCAAACGTGATGAACTACGCCGGTATGACCACCTCCATCGCTCTGGCGCTCGCGGCAGCTGGCCCGGTCTTCCCGTTGCTGTCCCCGATTATCGGTTGGATTGGCGTGTTCGTGACCGGCTCCGTGACGAACGCTAACGTGCTCTTCGCGGGCCTGCAGTCCACCACCGCAGCCCAGATTGCTGTTGACCCGACCCTGCTCGTCGCCGCAAACACCGCCGGTGGCGTGATGGGTAAGATCGTCTCCCCGCAGTCCATCGCAATCGCTGCGGCGGCAGTAAATAGCGCCGGTGAGGAATCGAAGATTACCTCCATGTCCATTAAGTACAGCGCTATTCTGCTGGGCCTGGTCTGCGTCTGGTCCTTCGCTCTGTCGCTCATGATGGGCTAAAGACCGATACCGGATTCGGCGTAACCCTGCGTAGAAACCCCTCGATGAGAACCCTGCAATTTTCTCTGCAGAAGACGATTCGAGGGGTTTCACGTATATTCAGGAAGTTCCAACAGACCGGGAAGAGGCGTAGAATTACTTCTTGTGCTTGCTCCCGCATGATTCTGCACATCACCACAGATTGTGCTCCAGAAGAAAGACCGGGCAGGTGCCTCATAGAACACCTACTACTCAAGGAGAAACAATGCAGGCGCTCGCAACGATTACTACTGTCTTTGCCTTCGTAGCAATTGCTATTCATGTCTACATCTGGATTATTGAATCCTTCCTCTGGACTAAGCCCAAGGGCCGCGAAACCTTCGGAATGACCGAAGAATTCGCCGAGTCTACCAAAGAGATGGCGGCAAACCAGGGCCTGTACAACCTGATGCTCGCCTGGATCGCCGCAACCGGTCTGCTGGCTTTCTGGTTCGGCTCCCCGCAGGTGGGCGTGGCGCTCATGTTCGCAGGCCTGGGCTCCATGGCGATTGCCGGTGTCTACCTGTTCCTCACCTCCCCGGATAAGCGCAAGCCGGCACTGATTCAGCTGACCCCGCCGCTGCTGGCGCTGATTTTCCTCTTCGTGATGATCTAACCCTGTGGCGATCTAATTCAGAGCGGAACCTCTCAACGTATAGAAGCCGCGTGCTTACTTCTACGAAGTGGCGCGCGGCTTTTCTGCGCCCTTGCACGCAAGCACGCCAAGCGTGGGGAGCTTAGGGCGAGGGGGCTTAGGTAAAGAGCCCCGAACAGCCTCGCCGATGCGAGTCCACCAGGTGCGCGTTGACCATACCGACCGCGCACATAAGCGCATAGGCGGTCACCGGACCCAAGAACACACCTCCTAGAGCTTTAAAAGATTTGGCAAGAAGCGCGGACTCGGGTGTATCGGTAGGAATATCCTCCAGGGTATGCGGCGCGATAGTCTCGTGCGGCGCGAAGGACCACAGCCACGCCGGTAGCCCGCCCGGTACACGCGTGCCGTCGGATAGGGTGCGCTCGCGCATCCGTTCCAGATCCTCGAAGCTCAGGGTGCGAACCCGACGGCGGCGAGTGTCTGCCGCCTCGCTGCTATCCTCTTTGGCCGGGGTAGAAGAGGGCGCGATAAGGGGAAGATGAATATCCTCCGCGGAGGCGTCACGCGGCGTGGCGGCAAGCTCACGCATCCGAAGGGTCAGCCGTGCGTTGGAGATGACCGCGCGAATCTTCCGCTCGTTACGGATAATGTCTTCGTTCTGGAGGAGTCTCGCAACATCCTGGTCGGTGAACGCAGCCACGCGTTCGGGATCGAAGCCTTCAAAAGCGTGACGAAATGCCTCGCGGCGGGCAAGAATCGTTCGCCAAGAGAGTCCCACCTGAAAAGCCTCGAGGCTCAGGGCTTCGAAGAGTCCCCGCTCATCGGTGACGGGCATGCCCCATTCGGTGTCGTAGTAGTCGCGCAGAAGCTCATCGGTCACCCACGTGGGGTAGTTCGGGGTGTTTTCGAGGGGCTTGGCGGGAATGTTAGGTTGCGAGGTCACGGTTTCTCCTCTCTGAGATTGCTGAGCCGATCCGAGTGTTTCGGAATCATGTTCTACTTAAACAGTAGCCCTAGCGTGAGTAAATCGCAAGTATATTCGATTATATGTCGTGGTGCAGAGCAACGAAACCGAAAATAGGTACGACAGAGGGCAGAGCCCGCATCCGATGCACGCTCCGCCCTCTGACAAGTCTCAATCACCGCCGGGTGACATCGCTAGAAGAGCCGCGCCTCCCGCACCTCTTCCGGCTCCTCCAGATTGAGAAGGAACTGCTTACGTTCAACCCCGCCAGCGTAGCCAGTCAAACTACCATCAGCACCAATAACGCGGTGACACGGAATCATAATAGAAACCTTATTGCGGCCGACCGCCTGACCCACCGCCTGCGCCGGAGCACCGGGACCAACCGCACGCGAAATCTCACCGTAAGTGGTGGTGTACCCGGCAGGAACAGTCTTCAGATGCTCCCATACAATCAGCTGAAAATCGGTGCCCTCAGGATCTAGGGGCAACGTAAAAGAAGTGCGCTTGCGCTCAAAGTACTCGGAGAGCTCTGCCTCAGCACGCGACAGCAGCCGCGCCGCAGCATACTCACCGGTTGGCTCTTCCTCTTCCGCCGTGTTGTGCTCCCGTAGGTAGGTGACGGGATTCTCGATTAGTTCACCGAGCTCATGGGGGAGCGGAAAATGCGCCTGATCCTCGTACCAGATGCCCACAATCGCATCCGCACGGGCGGCAAGGTAGAGCACGCCGACGGGGCTCGAATAGCGAGTGTACCAGCGCGCGAGCGCTTCCGGCGGCTGCGGCGAATCGGTCGCTTTGGTCATGCTCTTCCTCGTTGGCTCGTAGGCGTGTATTGCAGATGGTATTAGAGGTAAATATCCCTTTCAACCATCATAGGGGAGGGGCACCTCCGTACCGTACCCGTAGCGGGTTTTGTCTATAACTGACCGCTATATATGAGATGTATGCACCGCCGTTGAAACATCTCAGGATGCCCGGTCAATTTTGTCTGAGCCCCAAGAGCTGGCATTCTGTGAAGTACACACCGATACACCGCAATTCAATACTCCGGCTTCTCCACCCCGCACCGGGTGGGGGATGACCTGTGTTTCTCGTACCCCAACGTTGGGTTCAACGACGACTGAAATTGCAAGGAGAAACATGGAAGACCTGAAAGACCTCCGCCGGGAACTCAAGGAAAACCCGGAGAGTCGAGAGCTCAATAACCGTTACGCGCAGGCGTGCCTCAACATCGCGAAAGAATACACCGTTATGTCCCAGGGGCATATCTTTATTTGCTCGCCCTCAGATTTTGAAGCCGTACAGTACGTCATGGCCAAAATCCCTGACGCTTCGCTTCTAGACGGCGAAACTCTGGAGGAATACAAACGCCTGGACAGAGCCGTTACCCAAGCTCGTATAAATAGAGGTAGGCCCGGTAGCATGATGGGCATTTACTATGCCCTCATCCTTTTTATAGTGATGCCCATAATGGCGGTACCAATCATTGCGCTGTGGGAACTCAGCGCGGGGAGCACCTCAGACCACACCCGCAACCCGAGCTTCCTCATTTACCTGATTCCGGTCGCTCTCATTACCGCTGCGCTCCTCTGGGTCGGGTGGCTTGTTGAACGAATCCCCGGCTGGAAATATAACGCTCTGATAGTCCAGGAGAATAAAAAGGCAGAACTAGCCAGAGCCGAAGCTGAAGCGCGTCAAAGTACTGACCCGACCGCTGAGAAATAATCTTGAGTGCAGGGCCGGCCTCTGCCCCTGACCATAACGTAAATGTGCCGCCTCACCGGTATTGGTGAGGCGGCACATTTATGCTGTCTAGGGGATAAGAAGCTCGCTACTTAGCGGCTACTCCATCAGCGTTGCCCTCCGTGTGGTGCAGATGCGGCAGGTGAGTCGAATGCAGGTCGTGACCGAGCACATCGTGCGCATCCGGGTCCTCGTTCGGGAGCACGTGCGAGTACTTGGAGTAGTAGCGGTACAGTGCGTAGGCGCCAATCACAGTCAGTACGATAGCAACGCCCAGAGCCCACGGTACAGCTGCGGGAGAATACATGACAGAGAAGAGCACCAACAGCCAGGAGAGAGCAGCTGCAAGAACCGAAACGTTCATAGCAATAATTGCAAGCTTGCGGCGACGGACATCAACCATAATCGGTGCGGGAAACCCGCTCCCTCCTTCCAACGGAGCCTCTCTCCGTTCTCACGACCACCGGAAGGTGCCAGATGCATAACCAACCGCCATCTTCGGCGACCAGAATAGAATCAATAAGCCTATATATCTATGATACGGCGCTTGAAGTGGACATCAAAGGCAAACAAACGCTGTTAGACCAACCCCACACAACATGTAAACGGGTATCTCAACAAGGGGCATAAAACCAGTGATTTTTACAGCGAGAACTGCAACACGAAAAGCGAACCCCACTCATCGTTAATGCAGAGAACCTAGTAACAAGAGATAAAAGTCCGTCCGCCGCAGTACGTGAAGCACCGTGGCGGACGGGAACGTAAATAAAGTATCAGCGCGAACCGTCGACTCCTGTCAGGACAGCGCATGAATATGTCGCGTACGCGTCCTGTGCGGTACTGACACCTCACGAACAACACCGCGCCAGGTGATCGGCGGAAGATACCGAATTTACAAAAACCAACGGTACCCTAGCACTAATTTTTGTAGAAATTACGCCGCAATAAACGCTGAATTGAGCGTCATAAAACAGCGAAAAGCCCCGGCTGCTTCAACCCCATAGCGGGGGAGAAGCAGCCGGGGCGTCGCTAGTACGCGGGCCGTGCCGTCAGGCAACGGGTGCTGCGATTAGGCGGTCGGAACGTCCTCGTCAACCCACTCGAGGGTGCGGGAGACAGCCTTCTTCCACAGGCGGTACTGGCGGTCAACCTCTGCGGGCTCCATGGAGGGCAGCCAGCGCTTGTCCTCAGCCCAGTTGTCCACAACGTCCTGCTTGCCGCTCCAGAAACCAACAGCGATACCTGCAGCGTATGCTGCGCCCAGAGCGGTGGTCTCAACAACCTTCGGGCGGATCACGGGAACGCCGAGGATGTCAGCCTGGAACTGCATGAGGAACTCGTTAGCGGTCATGCCGCCGTCCACGCGCAGTTCGGAGAGCTCAACACCGGAGTCAGCGTTCATTGCGTCCAGAACCTCGCGGGTCTGGAATGCGGTTGCTTCCAGCGCCGCACGCACGATGTGTGCGCGGTTCACGTAGCGGGTCAGACCAACGATCACGCCGCGAGCGTCGGAACGCCAGTGAGGTGCGAACAGGCCGGAGAATGCGGGAACAACGTAGCAGCCGCCGGAGTCCTTGACGGAGGTAGCCAGTTCCTCAGACTCTGCAGCGTGCTCAATCATGCGCAGGTTGTCGCGCAGCCACTGGATCAGGGAGCCGCTCATTGCGACCGAGCCTTCCAGAGCGTAGACGGGTGCTGCATCGCCAATCTTGTATGCGACGGTGGTCAGCAGGCCGTTGTTGGAGAAGACGGGCTCGTTGCCGGTGTTCATGAGCATGAAGTTACCGGTACCGTAGGTGTTCTTCGCCATGCCCTTCTCGAAGCAAGCCTGACCGAAGGTTGCAGCCTGCTGGTCGCCCAGGATACCCGCGATGGGGGTGCCTCTGAGTAGACCGGTCGCGCGGCCGAAGCCGTACACCTCGGAGGAGGACTTGATTTCGGGCAGCATGCTCATGGGGATGCCCATGTCTGCAGCGATCTGCGGATCCCATTCGAGGGTGCGGATGTTCATCAGCAGGGTACGGGATGCGTTGGTTACGTCGGTGACGTGAACGCCGCCGTCAACACCACCGGTCAGGTTCCAGACCAGCCAGGTGTCGGTGTTGCCGAAGAGCAGGTCGCCGCGTTCTGCGCGCTCGCGTGCGCCTTCAACGTTGTCCAGGATCCACTTGATCTTGGGGCCGGAGAAGTAGGTGGAGAGGTTCAGGCCGACGATGTCGTGGTACTTGCCAACGCCCTCTTCGCCTGCGAGCTCTTCAACGATTTCCTGGGTGCGGGTGTCCTGCCAGACGATTGCGTTGTAGACGGGCTCACCGGTGTTCTTGTCCCACACGACGGTGGTTTCACGCTGGTTGGTGATGCCGACTGCAGCGATTTCGTGGTGGTTGACTTCGCCGTTTGCCATAGCCATTGCTACGACCTTACGGACGTTCTGCCAAATCTCGGTTGCGTTGTGCTCGACCCAGCCGGCCTTGGGGAAGATCTGCTCGTGCTCGAGCTGGCCCTGAGCCACGTTCTCGCCCGCCTTGTTGAACAGGATCGCGCGGGAGCTGGTGGTGCCCTGGTCGATGGAGAGGATGTACTTGCGTTCGACGTTGAGGGTTGCGGAGTGCAGAGAGGTCGTCATTGATTTTTCCTTAGAACAAAAGAACGGGAGGTATTAGAGAGGTTTAGAGGGGCAGAACTGCCGGAACGATCAGGCCGGCGAGGATCGCGCCGATAATCGGGCCAACAACCGGAACCCATGCGTAAGACCAGTTGGAGCCGGTCTTACCGGGGATGGGCAGGAAGGTGTAGGCGATACGGGGGCCGAGGTCACGTGCGGGGTTGATAGCGGAACCGGTTGCGCCACCGAGGCTCATACCGATGGATACAACGACCAGGGCAACAGCCAGGGGGCCGAGCTCGCTGGGGGTCTTACCGGATGCGATGATCCAGCCAATCAGGACGAAGGTGCCGATAATCTCGGTGAGCAAGTTCCAGCCGTAGGACTTGATGGCGGGGCCGGTTGCGAAGATGCCGAGGCGGTCGCCCGGGTCCTCATCGAAGTGCTTCTTGTAAGTCAGGTAGGCTGCGGTTGCACCAGCCATTGCGCCGAGCATCTGAGCGACGATGTACAGGGTGATGTTCAGCGGGGTTGCGGGAACGCCAGTTGCCAGGTCGCGGCCTGCAGTTGCCAGGCCAACGGTCACAGCGGGGTTCATGTGCGCACCGGAATGGAAGGAGAAGTACACGGCGGTGAACACTGCCAGACCCCAACCGAAGGTGATAACACCCCAGCCTGCGTCCTTAGCGTAGGACTTCTTGAGGGTCACTGCGGCGCATACGCCGGCACCGAGCAGAATCATGATGAAGGTACCGAAGAACTCGGAAAGTACAAAACCAAGAGTGGTGGGGGCACCGGATGCATCCACGAGAGCGGATGAACCGGCTGCAAGTACAGTTCCTGCGGAAACAAGAAGAGACATTGATGCTCCTTGAAGACGAAGCGTCTGGAAGGCAAGCGAACCTTTGCTCGCGCATTCCCGTGCGTCCTCACCGCACGGGCGGATCGGGGCACAACGCTGTGCTGAAATGTGTAGCGGTTGCTACGAAAATGTTGGTTGAACGTCTGAGTGGGAAGCAGATTGCACTGTGGGTTAGCTCCGTATTTAGCGCTCTGCTTCTTGTGCAGGGGTTTATTGTAAACGGTTATTTAACCGTCCGTCCACCCCTCACCGAAAAATATTGAGTTAGCCCATAACGGTGAGGGGTGAACGGTCGGTTCGTACCAAATAATCGGTTACGAAAGGTGCGTGGAATCTCTAAGGATTAGAGCTTCACACGAGGTGCCACGGGGGTGACAGCCTCAATCTTTGCCGATGCTTCAGCATCGGTGGAGGTGGACTCCGCCTCGCGGATGGCCTGTACGCGTGCTGCGTAGAGGTCGAGTTCTTCCTTGACCTTCTTGTCGTCCCAGCCGAGCTCGGAACGCATGATGTCGAGGATCGCCTCTGCTGCTGCCAGGCCGCGGTCGCGCTGCTCGAGGTCGAGACGTACGCGGCGAACCAGCACGTCCTCCAGGTGCAGAGCACCTTCGTAGCGGACAGCGAAGACGACGTCTGCGCGCAGGAACTGGGGTGCCTTAGCCAGGGGAGCGCCGAGGGACGGGTCAGCGTCGATGAGAGCGCCGAGGTCCTCAATCTGTGCGCCGTAACGCTCGAGCAGGTGGGTGATACGGTCCTCGTCCCAGCCGTAACGCTCTGCGTAGCGTGCACGGTTAGCGGCGATTGCGTGGTAGCCGTCAGCACCAACCAGGCCGATGGTTGCGGTCACGGAGGGGTTCTGCTTAGCCTTCTCGCCCAGTGCGAAGTCGACAGCGTCGGCAGCCATGACACGGTAGGTGGTGAGCTTGCCGCCTGCGATTGCGCTCATGCCGGGTGCAACCTCGGTCACGGTGTGCTCGCGGGAAACCTTGGTGGATGCTGCGCCGTCCTTGACCTTGGGCTGCAGCAGCGGGCGCAGGCCGGTGTAGGTGCCGATGATGTCTTCGCGGGTCAGCGGGTTAGCGATCAGCTTGTTGGCCTGCATCAGGACGTAGTCGATGTCCTTGCTGGTTGCGACGGGGCGCTCGCGGTCCTCGGCGTAGGGGGTGTCGGTGGTGCCGATGATCCAGTAACGCTGCCAGGGGATGATGAAGAGAACGGACTTCTCGGTCTTGGTGAAGATACCGCTGGTTGCGTTGATGCGGTCGCGGGGAACCACGATGTGGATACCCTTGGAAGCCAGAACCTCCAGGCCACCCTCGGGGTTAGCGAGGGACTCAGACTCTTCGGTCCACACGCCGGTTGCGTTGATGATGTGCTTTGCGCGTACGTTCAGGCGCTCGCCGGTTTCCAGGTCTGCCAGCTCTGCGCCGATGACACGGCCGGATGCGTCCTTGGTGAAGCCGACAACCTGGGTGCGGGATGCAGCCAGTGCGCCGTAGCCTGCAGCGGTGCGGACGACGTCGATGACGAGGCGTGCGTCGTCAACGCGTGCATCGTAGAACTGGATTGCGCCGCTGAATGCGGAGTCCTTGATGTCGGGGAAGACGGTCTTGGTGCCGGTCTTGGTGAAGTGACGCTGGGAGGGGACGCCCTTGTTGCCGCGGGAGCCGAGGAATGCGAGGGTGTCGTACATGCCGATGCCGATTGCGGAGTATGCGCGCTCGATGACGGGCATCTTCAGGGGCCACAGGAAGGGCTGTGCGTGCACCAGGTGGGGTGCGATCTTGTTCAGCAGCAGGCCGCGCTCGGTCAGTGCTTCGGTCACGAGCTTGAAGTCGAGGTTGTAGAGGTAGCGCAGGCCGCCGTGAACGAGCTTGGAAGACCATGCGCTGGTGCCTGCAGCCCAGTCGCCTGCTTCGACGATACCGGTGCGCAGACCGCGGGTTGCTGCGTCGAGGGCAATGCCTGCACCGGTGATGCCGCCGCCGACGACCAAGATGTCGAGTTCTTCGTTGACCATGCTCTTGAGCGCCTTGGCGCGGGACTCGGCGGTCAGCTGAGACTGCTGTGCAATGTGCTGGGAGCTCATGTACTGCTCTTTCCTGTATTGCCGCTTGTGCGGCGTGGGGGTTTCATCTTGCATTTAGTAAAACCCAATGGTGAAATAATAACCAAGCAGTATGAACGGATTTTCACTGGGGGTCTGTGGCAGATGAACGAACGCGCTAACCATACCTACGAGGCAGCGCAGCTGTACTACATCCACAACATGACGATGGATGCTATCGCGGCTCGTCTGGGGGTCTCTCGAGCCACTGTGTCACGTCTGCTTAAAAGTGCTCGTGAAAGCGGCATGGTGCAGATCCGTCTAGATGATTCCTTCCGTGCCCGCAGCGAGCTTGAGCGCCGCATCGGTGAGCGCTATAAGGTGCGCGTTACCCTCGTGAATGTCCGTTCGGATGCCACCCCGATTGCTCGCATGAGCCAGGTATCCCGCACCGCAGCGGCTCTACTTGATTCCCTGATTGATAATGGAACGAGCCTGGGTGTGGCGTGGGGTTCAACCATGACTGAGATTTCTCGTCATCTGCCGCGCCGCCCGCTGAAGGGCGTGACTGTGGTGCAGATGAATGGTGCCGGTAACGCGCACCATTCGGGTATTCCGTACCTGGGCTTCTTGCTGGGGCAGTTGGTGAATGCCTATGATGCGCAGACTATCCATTTTCCGGTTCCCGCGTTCTTTGACTATGCGGACACGAAGACTGCCATGTGGCGTGAGCGTAGCGTGCAGAAGAATCTGCATGCCCAGCAGAATGTTGACCTCGCTATTTTTGGCGTGGGTGCTTTTGGTGGACCTATTCCTTCTCACGTGTATTCGGGTGGCTATTTTGAGGTGCAGGAGCAGCGTCAGTTGCGTGAGCTGGGCGTTGTGGGGGATATGTGCACGATTCTTCTGCGTGAGGACGGCTCGTGGGCTGATCTTGAGTTGAATAAGCGTGCGTCCGGTCCGACTCCGAAGGAGCTTGCCCGCATTCCGCGCCGTATTTGCGTTGCGTCCGGTACTCACCGTGTGCGTGCTTTGCGCGGCGCGTTGCGTACGGGCGCAATTACTGACTTGGTTCTTGATGATGCCCTGGCAAAGGCGCTCATGGAGAAATAGCTAAAAATAATCGCCGCGGGCATGAGGGCCCGTGAGTATGAAGGTCCGTGGTGATGGGTTAAAGGGGCACCTTGATCTGAAAGGGTAGTGCTGAGGGGTTTCCTGGTGAAGCTCTCAAGCGCCGCCTGAAGGATGTTTCAAGGTGCCCTTTAGTGTCGTCAAAAACTGCTTTCTGATCCTACAATGTGAAACGTTTGCGCATGTGAAAGCGCATATTAGTGCACTCCTTTGAAGGTGTGCGCCACTCACCGTTAGAAAGAATCAACCATGACCCCCACCTATAACGCCCAGGCGAATCCGCACCTGGGCGCACCCGGCATTACCACCATGCACGGTGATGCCCAGTCTTCCGATGCTACTCCTCTTGCCGGTCCCGGCGCAGGCAATTGGAAGATTACCGGCACGAAGCTCGGCGGCGCCTGCCCGACAATCCTTGCCGGACGCGACGGCTTCATTCAGGTGCTCTGCACCCAGGTCTTCGCCCACGGCGAGTTCATCACCCCGAAGCTCTCTATCCTTGACCCGCATACCGGCCGCGAGCTCTCCCACTTGGACATCCCGAAGGGCGCACTGCTCGGTGGCGTGTACGCTTACCTTGACGCGCAGGACCGCATGGTTCTGGTGGATGGCTCTCAGTGCCTGCTGCGACTCTCCCACTCTGCTGACGGACGCAGCATCCGAGTTGATGAGCGTATTGACCTGAGCCGCATGCTCGCCCAGAGCGCCAATGACGCTGTGGTTGGTCTGGTACCCGACTGGTCCGGTCGCATTTGGGTTGCGACGAAGAACGGCTACATTGCGGTGATTGATTCTGCTCGCGGCACGATTCGCTCGATGCGCCTGAATAAGGCGTCGATTGCGGGTGAGCGTATTGATAACTCGATTTCGGCGTGCCCGCAGGGCGTGAGCGTGGTGACTTCTCACGCTATTTATATGCTGAACGCTACCGCAACCGGTGCGCCCACCCTCAAGTGGTGGCATGCCTACGACCGCGGTAGCGCCCGCAAGCCCGGTAAGCTCGCGTGGGGTTCGGGTGCCTCCCCGACGTTCTTTGGCCCGAACGGTTCGGATTACGTGATGCTGACCGATAACTCTGATATTCAGGAATCGGTCATTGTGTACCGCACCGATAACGGTGCGAAGGTCGGTAGCGCCGGCCTGTTTACTGCCGGTACCTCTGGCACTGAGAACTCCATGATCGGTGTGGGTAACACGATGGTCGGTGCAAGCACCTACGGCTACCCCTACCCGAAGTACCCGGAGGGTGCCGGCCCGTCGGTTCCTGCGAATGCGCTTTTTGCTCCCGGTATGGAGCGTTGGGATATTACCGACCGCGGTCTGCGTAAGATCTGGGACCGTAAGGACGTGTACTCTTCGGCTGTTCCTCGCTATTCCACCGCTGACGGGCTGATTTACACGTGCGAGCGTCGCCGCGGCCCGGCTGGTTTGGCGAATGGCGCTTACGCCTGGGCTGTCGCGCTGGACATGAAAACCGGTAAGACGATGCACGAGCAGCGCCTGCCTCAGCATGTGAGCCTGCTGTTTGGCGGTGGTGACACCCTGCAGATGGTAGGCACGATTGACCGCTACGGCACCTGGTGGCAGGGCACAATTAGCGGCGTGTACCGTATCGCGAAGGCTTAGAGGAGTAGAAAATGACTAAGAATAATCTGATGAACGCTTCTCGCCGTACCGCGTTGAAGGTTGCGGGCGCTTCGGCTGCCCTGGTAGCTGGCGGCGTGAGCGCTGCGGAGGCGGCAACTCGTTCGGGCGGTAAGCGCGCTCGCGTGACCCCTGTGACCCAGCGCCCTGGCGGACAGCGTGGTCAGCGCGGCGGTGGACAGCACAGTGGTGGACAGAACGGTGGCGCGGCGAGTTCTGCGCTGGTGCAGGTTCCGATGCGCTATAACGAGTCGTGCATCCGTCTGGAGTTGAAGGCTACTAACGGTGTGCAGGCTGTGTCTATGCAGAGTCAGCCGGCGCGTACTGTTGCTTTCCGGAATCTGCCGACTCGCCTGAGCATTATTAATGAGGGTAATTCGACGCTACCGGTGGGTGCTCGCCTGATGGTGCGTGCTCGCGCGCAGGATCCGAAGACTGGTTTGTTGTTGAATCCTGCGGTGACTCTTCGTGCTGCCTCGGGTCAGGCGGTGCTGCCTTCGGGTGGCCTGGGTGCGTCGGCCCTGGTGGCTCCTGTGGATGCTCTGAATCTTGATGCGGTGCGCCGTAGCGAGCTGACCGGTCAAGCTGGTGCTGGTAGCGAGAATGTTCTGGAGTTGCGCACCGCTATTCCTCGCGGTCACCGCTTGGATGTTCAGCTGAATTATCAGGTGGCTTCGGGTGTTGCCGGTTCTGCGTTGAAGCAGGTTCATGTGAGTGCTGTGCTGGATATGGCGGCGGCTGGTTTGTCCTCTTCGTTCTACGAGGTGCAGAGCCCGGCTGTGGTTGCTTCGCTGAACTAGCAGTTGGGCTGGCTCCTGTGAGGGATGGGCACGGCGGGGGAGTGGCTCCGTTGTGTGTTTTTATGCCTTATATATAGGCGCCTGTTCAAAAAGGTATGTTGAAAGGTCGGGGTCGTTCGTGGGAACGGCCCCGACCTTTGCATTGTCTAGTCTGTCGGCGTGGCTGGCAGTTAATTTTTCTTATGCGGTTTCGCTCCTGTCGTGTTCGCCGAATGCCACCTGCACCGCGTGGTGCAGGGCTTCGCGCACCATGGCGATGGCGGGGTTGGCGGCGGACTCTCGACGTACGGCGGTAAAGATTTTGCGGCAGGGCTTGCCGGGCAGCTCCACGATGCGTAGCCCCTCGGTGGTGGAGAGGGAGGAGAGGATGAAGCCGGGCACGATGGTGACGGCAAATCCTGCTTTGACGAGGTTGGAGTTCGTAATCATGTCATTGGCGCTGTAGCGGATGACCGGCTCGAATCCTGCGGTGCGGCACTGGTTGAGCGCCCAGCTGCGGGAGGTGTTCTGTTCCATTTCGAGAACCCAGGGCAGTGCGTGCGCTTCCTCGATTGAGGTGATGGTGGAGGTGCTGGGCACAATCAGGCTGAGCGGGTCTTCGGTGAGTAGTTCGGAGTGCAGTTCGGGGTATTCGGGGATGTGGTGGTGCGGGTAGGCTTCGGAGAGCACCATGTCGTATTCGCGGCTTCGAGTCAGGGAGGTTCCGGTTTCGGGGTCGATTTGCAGTACCTGCAGGGTGAGTGAGGGTGCGTGTTCGGTAAGGTAGCTGAGGGTTTCCGGTAGCAGTGCGAAGGCTGCGGACTGGAAGATGGCGAGGCGGACCATGCCTGCGGGTTCGCCGGTGAGGTTGGCGACGGAGGTTTGCATGCGGTCGAGTTCGCGCAGGATGCTGCGGGCGCTGTCGACAATGATGAGTCCGGCGCTGGTGAGCTGTACACGCCTGCCGATGCGCTGCAAAAGCGGGGTGCCGGTTTCTTTTTCGAGGGTGGCAATCTGCTGGGAGACGGCGGAGGGGGTGAGGCTGAGTGCTTCGGCTGCGGCGATGACGGTGCCGCGTTCTTGGATTTCGAGGAGCATTTGCATACGTCGGATGTCGTAGATGGACATATTTTCCTCCCTGGTGCACTCGGCATTGCGCTGGCTGTGGCTGCCACCGTATTCCATGGTGCGTCTCTCATCGTGGACTCTTGTATATGGTACCGCGCAGGCTTCCGGCCGGCTCTTTTTGAGACGCCTGAAATGGGGTGCCGGCATGTTGGCTTGTGTAGCGAGTATTTTCGCGCTGAATGTGACGATTCTTGGGGTTGAAGATGCTTTTGGGACTGGTTTTGAAGTGTTCGTCTGTTACGAAGTGGGTTCGATATTTGCGCTCTGAAAGTGCTAGCCTGAGAGAGATGGATAGCGATGTCGCTACAAACTTCACCTTGTCTCTTCGAACAGGAGGTTCGTAGGGGGCGCGGGGTGAAAACCTCACCGCACAATCATTAAGAAAATCTAAATGAATTTTGGAAAAAACATTCAGTTTTTCTAATGAGGTATTTATTACCCTTTTGTGGTGAAATAGAGACATCGCCAAACGTGGTGTGTACCGCACACAGTAAGATAGTTAGGAGTCAAGGATGACCCATCCTTTCGCATCTGAGCACTACCAGAAGATGGCTCTGGAAGCTCGTCAGCTTGTTCGCCAGTGGGTAAATGAGTCCCAGTCGATCAAGCCCACCTTCGCAGCTGAGCAGCTCGCCGGTGTTCTGAAGGACCCCAATGGTCTTCCCTTCACCGTCGGCTTTGTTGATGGCGTTATTCGCCCCGAAGACGACAACGTCTCCGGCCGCAACCTCTCCCGCATTTCCGGCCTGGCACCTTCCTTCCTGCCCTGGTACATGAAGTCCGCTGTTGGCTTCGGTGGCAAGCTGGCTGGCAAGGTCGCATGGCCCACCGTTCCCGTTGCACGCCGCGTGCTGCGCGAGATGGTTGGTCACCTGATCGTCGACGCTTCCGAGGAGAAGCTGGGCGACGCAATTGCAGAGCTGACCAAGACCGGTAACCGCCTGAACGTCAACCTGCTCGGTGAGGCAGTTCTGGGTGACAAGGAAGCAGAGCACCGCCTGGCTGAGACCAAGCGCCTGCTGGCACGTGACGACGTTGACTACGTCTCCATCAAGGTGTCCGCTGTTTCCGGCCCCCACCAGCACTGGGCATTCGACGAGGTCGTTGAGACCGCAGTTCGTCGCCTGACCCCCCTGTACGAGCTGGCTGCATCCACCTCCCCCAAGAAGTTCATCAACCTGGACATGGAGGAATACAAGGACCTGGACCTCACCATTGAGGTGTTCACCAAGATTCTGGACCAGCCCCACCTGAAGGACCTGGAAGCCGGTATCGTGCTCCAGGCATACCTGCCCGACACCCTGGCTGCAATGCAGCACCTGCAGGAGTGGTCCGCAAAGCGCGTTGCTGCTGGCGGCGCAGGCATCAAGGTTCGCCTGGTTAAGGGTGCAAACCTCTCCATGGAAATCGTGGAAGCTGTTATGCACGGCTGGCCGCTGACCACCTGGGACACCAAGCAGGCTTCTGACACCAACTACAAGCGTGTTCTGGACTACGCACTGCGCCCCGAGCACACCAAGAACGTTCGCCTCGGTATTGCAGGTCACAACCTCTTCGACGTAGCATTCGCACTGCTGCTGTCCGAGGACCGCGGCGTGCAGGATGGCGTCGAGTTCGAGATGCTGATCGGTATGGCTGAGCAGCAGGCAGAGATCATCCGCCGTCGCGTTGGCCACCTGCTGCTGTACGTGCCCGTCGTGAACCCCAAGGAATTCGACGTTGCTATCGCATACCTGATCCGTCGCCTCGAGGAGAACGCTTCCTCCGAGAACTTCATGTCCGGTATCTTCGACCTGGCAACCGACGAGTCCATCTTCAAGCGCGAAGAGGACCGCTTCATGCGTGCACTGAACTCCGTCACCGACGAGGTTCCCGCATCCAAGCGCTCCCAGAACCGTCTGACCGAGAACGAGGACAACGTCTTCGTACCGGCAGGCCGCTTCGAGAACACCCCCGACACCGACCCTGCACTCTCCGGTAACCGCGAGTGGGGCCGCGCAATCCTCGAGCGTTCCAAGACCACCAAGCTGGGCATCGAAACCCTCAAGGCTAACGAGCTGACCAGCGAAGCTGACGCTGAGAAGCTGATCAAGGAAACTGAGGAAGCTGGTAAGGCATGGGGCAAGCTCTCCGGCCACGAGCGTGCAGAGATTCTGCGCAAGGTCGGTAAGGCTATCGCACTGCGCCGCGGTGACCTGCTGGAGGTTATGGCAGCTGAGGCTGGCAAGACCCTGGAGCAGGGCGACACCGAGGTCTCCGAGGCAATCGACTTCGCATACTACTACGCAATGCTGGCTGAGGACCTCGAGAAGATCGACGGCGCAAAGCCCAAGTCTGTTGACCTGACCCTGGTTGTTCCCCCGTGGAACTTCCCGACCGCTATTCCCGCCGGTGGTGTTCTGGCTGGTCTGGCTGCAGGTTCTGCTGTCATCTTCAAGCCCGCAACCATCACCGCTCGCACCGGTGCCCTGATCGCAGAGATCATGTGGGATGCAGGCGTTCCCAAGGAAGTTCTGAAGCTCGTCAAGGTTGTTGACCGCGCTGCAGGTAAGCTGCTCATCTCGCACCCCGAGGTTGACCGCCTGATCCTGACCGGTGGTTACGAGACCGCTGAGCTCTTCCGCTCCTGGCGTGATGACCTGCCCCTGTTCGGTGAGACCTCGGGTAAGAACTCCATCATCGTCACCCCGAACGCTGACATCGACCTCGCCGTCAAGGACGTCGTCTACTCGGCATTCGGTCACGCAGGTCAGAAGTGCTCCGCTGGTTCGACCGTCATCCTGGTTGGCTCCGTTGCACAGTCCGAGCGTTTCCGTCGTCAGCTGATTGACTCTGTCAGCTCCCTGCACGTGGCACACCCGCAGGACATCGAGTCCGAGATGGGCCCCGTTGTTCAGAAGCCGGAAGAGAAGCTGCTGCGCGGTCTGACCACCCTCGGCCCGGGCGAGCGCTGGCTCATCCAGCCCAAGGAACTGGACGACACTGGCCGCCTGTGGAGCCCCGGTGTTCGCGAAGGCGTCAAGCCCGGTTCCGAGTACCACATGACCGAGTACTTCGGCCCCATCCTGGGTATCATGACCGCTGACACTCTGGAAGAGGCAATCGAGTTGCAGAACGCACCCGATTACGGTCTGACCGCAGGTCTGCACTCGCTGGATGCTGACGAGCTCGAGCTGTGGCTCTCCAAGGTTCAGGCAGGTAACCTGTACGTCAACCGTGCAATTACCGGTGCAATCGTTCAGCGTCAGCCCTTCGGTGGTTGGAAGAAGTCCACCGTTGGCTCCGGTACCAAGGCTGGTGGCCCCAGCTACCTGATCGCTCTGTCCGATTGGGAGCCCGCACAGGCAACCGCGACCGCAACCACCCAGTCCGTGACCGTCCGCGAGACCCTGGCTACCATCGAGAACTCCGAGCTGGGCAAGCGCGAGGACTTCGCATTCATCAAGCGCGGTGTCTCCTCTGACGCACACGCTTGGGACACCGAGTTCGGCTTCGGTCACGACCCCTCGAAGCTGGGCGTGGAGCGTAACATCCTGCGCTACGTACCCACCCAGGTTCTGGTTCGTGCAGACGAGTCCGCATCCGCAGCAGAGACCCTGCGCGTTGTGCTCGCCGGTCTGGCAGCTAACGCACCGGTTGCTCTGTCCGTCGGTAAGGACCTGCCGGTCGACGTCCGTGGCGTCCTCGAGAACAAGGGCATCAAGTACGAAGTCAAGTCGGACGCTCAGTTCCGCGAGTACCTGGCTTCGAACGCTAAGACCCCGGTTCGCGCACTGGCTGGTACCCCGCTGGAAGGCACCCGTATCCGCTACATCGGTAACGATGAGAAGTCCATCTACTCGGCACTGGGCGGTCGCCCGGATGTTGCAGTGTACTTCGCACCGGTCACCGAGGCTGGCCGTATCGAGATGCTGCCCTTCCTCCGCGAGCAGGCTGTTTCGATTACCGCACACCGTTTCGGTAACCCGAACCGCTTCTCCGAGCGCGTCATTTCTTCCCGCTAAGGCGCTGTGAGAGTTTAGCTCTCTAGTCTTTGGGCTCAGGGCTCTGCACCTTTCATGGTGTGGGGCCCTGAGCCTTTTGGTGTGTCTGAATGGCTGTCTGCTGGAGGTGAGTAATAGGGGTGCTTCTAGGGCCTTGGGAAGGGGTGATTGTTGAGCGGCTAGATAGGATAAGGAAAATATAGTGTCTTAGAAGTGGTACGGGGGTGTTTGGACGTGCCCCGCATTACTTCTTATGTGATAATTGGTGTAGGACGTTCCGTCATCCCACATACGGAACGACACCGTGCGCGGGACGATCCGCGCTACGCAAGAACACACTGAAAGGACACCGCTGCTATGAGCAACGTTCCCGCAGAACTCTCGTACACTTCTGAGCACGAGTGGGTTTCCGCTCTCACCGCCGAGGGCACCGTACGTGTTGGTATTACCGACCACGCTCAGGATGCACTGGGTGACGTCGTCTACGTCGACCTTCCCTCTGTCGGCGATTCTGTAGCTGCTGAGGATAGCTTCGGTGAGATTGAGTCCACCAAGTCTGTCTCCGATCTCTTTGCTCCCATCGCTGGCGAGATTGTCGCAGTGAACGAGGGCCTGGAGGATGACCCCGCACTGGTCAACTCCGATCCCTACGGCGAGGGTTGGATCATTGAGATTCGCCCCGAGAACGCTGATGATCTGGCTAACCTGCTGGATGCAGAGGCGTACAAGGCTGAGCTGGCTAAGCTCTAAGTCGATAGTCTAGCTCGATAGACTCTATAGCTCTGGCGTCCCTCGTGTTAAGAGGTACGTACTGATGAAACGGCGAGACCGATTGGTCTCGCCGTTTTTCTTTTAAAATGCACACAAACGCAAATAGTTGGGCGTATTTAAGGTTCGTCTTGAAGGTGCAGGAATTCACTAAAGGGGCTTGAAAGATGGCTAAACCCCTAGTGGGGGCCTCTTTCAAGTTAAATGTGATGAAAACTTCAACTATCGCGAGAAGATAAAATTTTCCTCGTAAAGCAGTCCAATATGAGATATATGTGTTCGAAGTATTGGAATTTTGCTAAAATTGGTACTGTCTCTACTGATTAATGTTTGATTGTGTGGCTATTTTTGGGTTCAAAAAGCCTCTGAAAAGGGCGAACTAAATAGCAAAATGCCTTGTGAGGCTATAAGATTGTCTCGAAGGTTTGCGGTTTATCATTTCGTGATAAACAACTAAACTTATCTATCACACTCTCAACACTAAGCAAAGATGTTCGGCACGGAGCGAGACCCCCGACCGGGGGAACGAGCCACTCACTCAAATTTCGGCTCGTATCGACATCGTCTGAACAAGTACCCGAAAGACATAGATGACCTCACGCATCGATGAGAACCTCACTAACGCTGAGGTTCAACTAGAGGACGTGGAGAACGGCGGCTCTGACCGTAACCCGCGTGACGTTAAGAGCCGGACCATTGGTCAGGTTCTTAGCCAGCTTGACCTGGAGTTCCCCGGAATTAGTGCATCCAAGATCCGCTTCCTGGAGGAGCGCGGTCTCGTGCACCCCAGCCGTACCGAAACCGGTTACCGCAAGTACTCCCAGACGGATATTGAGCGCCTGCGCTACATCCTCACCATGCAGCGCGACCACTACATGCCGCTCAAGGTAATCCGTCAGCACCTGGAGGACATGGAAGCCGGTCGCGTACTGAACTCCATGCCTGCCACCGTAAGCGAAGACGTGCTAGACACCGTCCTTGGCCCGAACGAGCAGGAAGGTCGCACCTACACTCTCCGCGAGCTGGCAGAATACGCTAACACCACCCCCGAACTGATTCGCGAGCTGATTGACTTTGGACTGCTCGAAGACGGGTCGGATGTGGAGTACACCGATTACGATGTGCTGATTGCCCGCGTTAGTGCAGAACTGACCCAGCACGGCATTCAGCCTCGTCACCTGCGCGCATTCAAGTCAGCGGCAGACCGCGAAATTTCCCTCGTGGAAATTGCGGTGGCTCCGCTGGCATCACGCCGCGACGCAGCCTCTCAGGCTCAGGCGCAGGAACGAGCCGACAAGATCCGCAAGTTGTGCTTGCAGCTGCACGCAACTCTGGTCGAATCGGCGATGCCTACCTACGAGTAGGCGCACGAAGACGCAGACTACCGGACAGTCTGCCGCTCGTAAACCCTCAGCGGTTCTACCACACCCCAAACGGGGATTTCCCTCGGGAAACACCACTGACCACGGTGATTCCCTCTATAGTCCCTACCCCTTACCAACGGGTAGCGGCCTCTAGACTTGGACGAAGCCGACGCTGGCACGCTCGGAATTTCTACCCCTTCGTCCAACACGAAGAGCTTTCTCACCAGGGGGCTCCCGGCCTGCCAAGGCTGTTCACTCAACTCAGCTGTAAATGCGTACGGACTGCTCCGTACGCATTTACTTTTTAAACTCCCCTGTGGGATGGATACCCAGAAAAAGCGAGGAGAATAGCGGGGGAGGAGCACCCCCACAGGGCGTTAAAGAGGTACGAATGAATCTGAAAAGATCATTCGCTTCGGTGGGTTCAATTTTAAGTAGAGCCCTCTATCAGTTAAAATAGATTGAACAACCGCGCCTATCGCGCATCGGTCGCACTATCGAATCGTGTTCTACGAACCGAATAGTCGAGCCAATGTGTAGTATTGAAAACCGCGTAGCTAACCTCGCAGAGGGAAGCCACGCGAATCATAGATGCAGATTCTAAGGCCTAGCCCTAGAATCTCACCCCGAAAATCGGGGCTACACCGGAACGAAGTCGACCACATTTGATAGGGCGCGGTGAATCGCATTAAACGGGTTAACGAAAAGGAGGGACCGTGCTAGAGCAGCAGGTAGCCGAAAATGCAGGCGAGGCCGCAGGCACCCATGAGGCACCCCAGGGCTTCGACCAGCCCCTGGATGGCTTCGACACCCTCTTCCCCGTAGCGCCGCCTCCGCGCGGTGAACAAGGCGTACTCTTCACCGACCCGGTCTCTGTCGTCGAGGAAAACCTCGGCTACCGTGGCGCCGTCGCCTGCAAGGCAGCAGGCATCACCTACCGTCAGCTCGACTACTGGGCACGCACCGACCTGGTTGTACCCACCGTGCGTAGCGCCTCCGGCTCCGGTACCCAGCGCCTCTACAGCTTCCGCGATGTGCTCGTGCTTAAGATTGTGAAGCGACTGCTCGACACCGGCGTGTCCCTGCAGCAGATTCGCACCTCCATCGAGCATCTGCGTACCCGCGGCATTGACGACCTCGCGAACATCACCCTGATGAGTGACGGTACCACCGTCTACGAATGCACCTCCCCGAGCGAGGTTATCGACCTGGTTCAGGCTGGTCAGGGCGTCTTCGGTATCGCGATTGGCCGCGTCTGGCGCGAAATCGAAATGAACCTCAACGGCCAGCCCGGCGAAGAAATGCACGAAAGCTTCGAAGGCGACGAACTCGCCGCCCGCCGTGCCCGCCGTGCACAGGCATAAAGCACAGGCCTAAACCACAAAACTTGAACCTGCCCGCGCTCACTACCTATCGGGTGGCGAGCGCGGGCAGAAGTTTTAAACCCGAGGGAATATTCATTGCTCACTTGAGAAAAAACTCAAGATAAACCCCTGTCAGACCCGGAAGAAAAGCGAAGATTCGCTAAAATAAAGGGGCATTACACCTCACTCATAAAAGGGACCTGCATGCCCCGCATCGTCAGTATCAGCAGCCTCAAAGGTGGCGTCGGCAAAACGTCCATCACTTTGGGGCTCGCGTCCGCAGCTTTACACAGCGGACTCTCCACACTCGTTATTGACCTCGACCCCCACGGCGACGCCAGCACCGGTCTGGCGGTGGATGAAACCATCCCCGACGTTGCCTCCCTGATTGCCAGCTCCAATGAGCGTGCCTTCGCGGAGGAAGCCGGTAGCTCCTCTTGGAACTCGCTCGTCGGCAAACCCACCCTGCTGACCAATAACCCCGTGACCACCGGTAGCGTGAAGGTGGCGCGCGGTTCGGCTCGTTCCACCCTCGTGGACCGGCAGGAAGCCGCGCCGTTCATCCGCCGATTCAAGCGCATGGTGGAGGCGGCTGCGGACGCCTACGACGTCATCCTGATCGACTGCCCGCCGTTCCTCGGAACCCTGTCTTCGATGGGCTGGGCGGTTAGTGAGCGCATCCTCTCGGTCGCTGAGCCTTCCCTTTTCTCTGTAGCGGGCACCGAACGAACCCTGCGCGCCATCGTGCGTTTTCAGCAGGAAAGCGGCATCAGCATTGACGGTGCGGGAGTAGTTATCAATAAGATGCGCCCCAACGATAGCGAACACCGCTACCGACGCGACGAAATGCGCTCCCTCTTCGGCGAGCTCGTGGCAGAACCCGTGCTCGCTGAAAGCCCTGTGCTGCAGCGCGCCCAAGGTGCCGCGTACCCGATTCATTTTTGGCCCGACGAAGAATCGGTTGATCCCGCCATGGACTTCACCCGCCTGCTGGCTGGGCTCATGGCTGACCTCTAAGCGCAGACCTCTACGGATTACTCATCTGCGGGCTCACGTAGTTTCAATGCTTGAGGTCTCAACGCTTGAGTGCGTCTTCTCAAAGAACCTCTGTATTTTCAGCGCTGTGTTCTCAGTGCTGTGGTTCTTTGGGACGGTGCACCTTTCGCATATCCGTCAACATTGACACCAGATAGTGGGAATAGCCGGTAGCTTCCACGCGTTATAGTGGCAGTAACAGAAATAACCCCGCCATCGAGGGGCACGCTGGGAACGAGACCAGCCTCAACACCAACAACGAGAGGACCACATGAGCATCGAGAACGTAGAACGCATTGACGGCGTAGCACAGTACGACCTCATCGTCATCGGCTCCGGATCCGGCAACACCCTCATCGGCCCCGAATGGGACGACAAGAAGGTCGCCCTCATCGACGGCGGTATCTTCGGCGGCACCTGCCTGAACGTTGGCTGCATCCCCACCAAGATGTACGTCTACCCGGCGACTATCGCGCAGAAGACCCGCGAGGTCAAGCACCTGGGCGTCGACGCACACGTAGACGCCGTGCACTGGGCGCAGATTCGTGACCGTATCTTTGCCTCCCGCATTGACCAGATTGTTGAAGGCGGCCGCAACTGGCGTGCCGGTCTGCCCAACGTCGATTTCTACGACCAGTACGCGCGTTTCGTCGGCTCCCACACCGTCGAACTGACCGACGGCACCCGCCTGCAGGGCCGCCAGATTGTCGTTGCGGCAGGTTCGCGCGCCGTGCTGCCTCCCGTGCCCGGTATCGACTCTTCCAAGGTCTACACCAACGACAACGTTATGCGCATGGACGAGCTGCCCGCCCGTATGGTCGTCATCGGCGGCGGCGTGATTGCGGCAGAATTCTCCCACGTTTTCTCCGCATTCGGCACCGAAGTAACCCAGCTGAACCGCTCCTCCCGCCTGCTGCGCGGCGTGGACGAAGAGGTGGTGGCACGTTTTGAAGAAGCCGCAAGCAAGCAGTGGAACATCGTCAAGGATGCGTCCCTCTCCGAAATCCGTGAGAACGCCGACGGTAGCGTAACCGTCGTAGCTAAGCACACTACCGAGAACGGTGAAGAACTGCTCGAAATCCCGGCAGACGCTGTGCTCGTGGCAACCGGCCGCCGCCCCAACACCGACACCCTCAACGCGAAGAACTACTTCGACGTGCAGGACGGCGGTCAGCTCAGCGTCGATAAGTACCAGCGCGTGCTCTACAACGGCGCACCCGTACCCGGCGTCTACGCCCTCGGCGACGTGTCCAGCCGCTACCAGCTCAAGCACGTGGCAAACCACGAGGCACGCGTTGTGCAGCACAACCTCAGCCACCCCGAGGACCTGCGTGCCAGCGACCACCGCTACGTACCGGCTGCCGTCTTCAGCAACCCGCAGATTGCTGTGGTCGGCATGACCGAAGAGCAGGCGCGCCAGGCGGCTGAACGTGAAGGCTTTGAGATTACCGTCAAGGCACAGAACTTTGGCGACACCGCCTACGGCTGGGCAATGGAAGACAAGATTGGCCTGTGCAAGCTCATTGCCCGTAAGGACAACGGTGAGCTGCTCGGTGCACACCTGGTCGGTGAAGAGTCCTCCGTGCTCATCCAGCCGCTCCTGCAGGCAATGAGCTTCGGCATGGATGCGCGCACCCTCGCACGCGGCCAGTACTGGATTCACCCGGCACTGACCGAAATCGTTGAGAACGCGCTGCTCGGTCTGGAATTCAACGAGCCCGCCAACTAACGCCGGCTAGATAACGCCCGGAAGCCGAATGCTATGGGCGGTCAACATACACGAGCCAATATACGAGAGGAGGGGGTCGTACCACAGCGGTACGACCCCCTCCTCTCGTTTCGGTAGCTAGAGCCGGTTAGGCGTTGTCGCTTTCAGACTTCTTCTCAGCCTTCTTAGCTTCTGTCTTTTCAGCCGGAGCTTCAGCGGAAGAATCCTCAGCCTTCTCAGACTTATCGGACTTCTTAGCGTCGTCCTTAGCCTCAACCTTCTCTTCCTGAGGCTTCTGCATCATCTCGGCGGTCTGCTCACGCAGCTCCTCAAACTTCTCAGCCGCCTGCTCGCGCAGCTCGGCAAGACGCTCCGCCTGGTGGTCCGCATACTCGTGCAGACGCTCGGCAGCCTGCTCACGCAGTTCAGCGAACTTCTCAGACTGCTCCGCCGCGTACTCCTGCAGACGAGCCAAAGAATCCGACGTGCTATCAGAAACCTTGCCGTACATTTCGTCCACGTAGGAGGAGAAATCCTGCAGCACCTTCGCGCGGCGAATCTTGTGCGAGGGGGTCAGATAGCCGTCCTCCTCGGTCAGATCGCGGTTCATGATGCGGAACTCGCGGATACCCTCGGCGCGCGAGACCAGCTGATTCGCCTCGTCCACAATTCGCTGCACGGCGGCGCGTACCGCCGGATGCACGGCCGCCTCCGGGATGGACAGTGAGCGCGGCAGCCCCAGGTGCTCGAGCTGCTCGGGCAGGGTATCCGGATCCAGGGTCACGAGGGCCGCGATGAAGGGCTTCTCATCCCCCACCAGCATGGCCTGGGAGACCAGGGGAGAGGTACGCAGATGGTTCTCCGCAATGCCCGGAATGACGTTCTTGCCGCCGGCGGTGACGATGATTTCCTTCTTGCGTCCCACAATCTTCAGCAACCCGGCCTCGTCGAACTCGGCCAGGTCGCCGGTGCGGAACCAGCCGTCCTCGGTGAAGGCCTGGGCGTCCTCCTCGGGGTTCTTGTAGTACCCCTTCATGACGCCCACACCGCGCACCAGCAGCTCGCCGTCCTCGGCGATGGTGCCCTCGGCACCCGGAAGGAGCGGGCCGATTCTACCGATCTGATACGGGTTGATACGCCCGGCCGCGATGGGAGCACAGGTCTCGGTCAGGCCGTAGCCCTCGATGACCTGCACGCCCACCGCGTGGAAGAAGTGCGCGAGGCGCTCTCCCAGCGGGCCGCCTCCGGAGACAGCGTAGTGTAGCTGCCCGCCCAGGGCCGCACGCAGCTTGGAGTACACGAGACGGTCGTACAGGGCGTACTGCGCCGCGAGCTTGAAAGATACATGGCCGGTGACCTTCGCCTTCGACCAGGCAATCGCTATGTCCACCGAGCGGTCGAAAAGAGCCTTGTTGAGGGAACCTCCCTTCTCTGCCTTGGCCTTGGCCCCCTCGTACACCTTCTCGAAGACTCGGGGGACCACCAGCAGCATGGTCGGCTTGAAGCTATCAAGGTCGGCCGCGAGGTTCTTAATGTTCGGGGAGTGGCCGATAACCACACCGGCGTCCAGGGCCAGCACCTGAATCAGACGCGCCAGAACGTGCGCCAGCGGCAGGAAGAGAATCGACGAGTTGCGGGGGTTTGCAATCTCGCTTTCCACGAAGCGCGTGTTGGCGCTCAGATTCAGGAAATTGCCGTGGGTGAGCGGGCAACCCTTGGGGCGGCCGGTCGTGCCGGAGGTGTACACAATGGTCGCGATGTCATCGCAGGTGGCGCGGGTGCGTGCCTGCTCAAGCTGTTCGTCGCTGACCTCGGAAGCACGGGCGCTCAGCTCATCCAGGTCGCCGTTCTCAATGACCCAGCGGTGCTTCAGCTGCATGGGCTCTTCGGCGGATGCGGAAAGCTCCTCGGCCTCTTTGATGCGACCCAGCAGCTTCTCGTCCTCGACGAAGACCGCGGTGGCCTCGGAGTGGGAGAGCGCCCAGGCGGCCTGGGCGGGCGCATTCGTTTCGTAGACCGGCACGGAGATAGCACCGGCGTACCAGATGGCGAAATCGATTACGGTCCACTCGAAGCGGGTGCGGCTCATAATGCCCACACGGTCACCCGGGCGGATGCCCGCAGCAATCATGCCCTTAGCTAGGTCGGTTACCATCTGGTGGAACTGCTGGGCGCGAATCGGCTGCCAGTTACCCGGAGACATCTGGCGACGGTACAGCACCGGGTTGGAGCTGTCGGCTCGGTGACGCTCAACAATGCTTGTCAGGTTCAGTGAGGGGTCGACAAGAACCTCAGCGGGAGTGGAGAAGACTTTCATAATGCGCCTTTCGAATCAGGGCGTAAGCTCGGGCGGTCCGGGCCGCGGGCTGTCCTCGAATGCTCGAGGTGCCGTGATGGCTTTCTGGTTGTTCTGCTCGCCGCGGCGGGTGATGCATTCGCCGGTGTGCAGCGGGCGGAACTGTCAGAATTTAGTGGTTTAGGGATGCGACAAAAGCTTGAACAGTAGAGAAAAGATACTCGGCGTCGTAGTCGAGCGTTGCCACATGGTAGCTGCGGGTCAGCCACCTAAATTCTACAGGAACTGAACAATGTTCGAGAAAATATTTGTGGGAGCTATCCGACACAGTATGATCGCCCAGTGAACGCGCGTACAGAACCGGCGCCTTCAACTGCGGAATCAGTGCACGCGTCTCAGCGCCCAAAAGATGTAACTGATGCACCGCCGCCGTCGGAACGATAGAATACGCGCCCTCGCTCACGCCAGGAACCGCAATATCGGAACCAATCGCCTTGAGCATCGGCAGAACCTTCGACACCTTACCGGCGTGGCGCATCATCGGGTTCACATCCACCATATAGGGGTTAATCAGCACCGTACCCGCCACCGGCAGGCGCGCCGACAGATGGGTCGCCACCGTGCCGCCCATCGACATACCAATGACCACCACACGCAGACCCTGATCGGTCAGGCGGCGGTACCCCTGCTCGGCAGAAGCCAGCCACTGCTGGTACGTGCTATCACGCAAATCCTGCCAACGGGTTGCGTGCCCAGTCAGCACAGGCATCTCCACCGCATAACCGAGCTCCATGAAATGCTGAGCCACCGGGCGCATACTGTGCGGCGAACCCGTAAAACCGTGCACCAGCAAAATACCCACGGAATGCTGCCCCGAATCAGGGGTAAAAGAAACGGGGGAGTGGTCGAATGCATCCTGCTCTTCCCCGAGGCGACGCGACAAAGATTCCTTAACATTTTGGGTCGCAAGAAGCCTGCGCTCGCGAGCCTTGCGGCGAATCCTCTTAATCGGTTCCAGCGAATTATCGAAAATGCTCATGGTCCTCCTTCGCCAACCTGCGCGAATATGAGCACAGGTGAGGCTCTATAGCGTACCCTGACCGGCTACCACAGATACAGCACCGATGCTGGTATATTGCCCCAGCGCACCCGATACACCGGTGCGCAGAAAAATCGTTCTCTTTTCTTTAATTATCGCGCGTTCTCTCGCACCTCTCCAGACACGCTAGAATTGAGCCGGGAACATTCAGAGAGGAGACCCCAATGCCTAACACCGCCCTCTATTCAACGCTCAAGGTTCTTGGCTCACCCCTGCTGCAGGGACTGTACCACCATGACGTGGTTGGCCTGGAGAACCTGCCCGAGGGACCCTACATCGTCGCCAGCAACCACCTGGCATTCTGCGACTCCATTTTTATTCCTCTCGCCATGCCTCGCACCGTGAACTTCCTAGCCAAGAGCGACTACTTCACCACCCCCGGCGTTAAGGGCCGCGCCATGGCGGCATTCTTCCGAGGTGTCGGTCAGCTTCCCATGGACCGTTCCGGCGGCCAGAAGAGCCAGGAATCCCTCAATGCCGGCGCGCAGGTCCTCAAAGACGGCGGCATCATCGGCATCTACCCCGAAGGCACCCGTAGCCCCGACGGACGCGGCTACCGCCCCAAGGTCGGTGTCGCCCGCCTCGCAGTTGAAGCAGGCGTGCCCGTAGTGCCCGTCGGTCAGATCGGTACCGACCTGATTCAGCCCTCCGGCTCGAACCGTATCCGTCTGCGCCACGACGGCAAGCCCATCCAGGTGCGCACCATTATCGGCAAGCCCCTCACCTTCGAGGAATACACCGACGGCTCAGACCTGAGCCACCGCGTTCAGCGTGAAATCGCCGACCGTATTGGCTCCGAGATCCGTGCCCTCAGCGGCCAGGAATACGTGGACGTGTACGCCGACCGCGTCAAGAAGCTCATGGCTGATAAGAACATGAGCGCTGATGCGGCAGTCGCACAGCTACAGAACTAACTAAACGTTGCCCAAGCGGGTATGCGACTACGCCAAGGGCGGGATGCGGTACATGCCGCATCCCGCCCTTTCGTATGCGGCTCTGCAACGGTGCTCATCAACCCGCGTATCGCCGACACCGGGTGGCGCCGACACCGGGTGGCGCTATCTAAACATGTGAGATGTACCTGACTGCAGGGTTAGGTGTTGAAGCAAGCAAGAGTACAATTAGGTCTATTCGGCCTGAAGAATCGCAAGCCAGCACGCCGCACACGGCGCGCCGAGCACCCGAAACGCGGCTGAATCAGAAAACGCACAAGACCATCCCGATGGAGTGAAGATGAGCAATCAAAACCTCAACACCTCGCAGGCCACCGACCACGGCCTAGACACCTGGCGTCAGCTGCACATTGACCAGCAGCCCACCTGGAGCGAGCACGAAGATTTTGAGAGCACTATCGCCGAGCTGAACTCGGTACCGCCGCTCGTCTTCGCCGGTGAGGTCGACGCCATGCGCCAGGCACTCGGTGAGGTCGCTGAAGGCCGCGCATTCCTGTTGCAGGGCGGCGACTGCGCAGAAACCTTCGCTGGTGCAACCGCCGACAAGATCTCCGGCCGCATCAAGACCATCCTGCAGATGTCTGCAGTGCTCACCTACGGCGCCTCCATGCCCGTGGTGAAGATGGGCCGCATGGCGGGCCAGTTCTCCAAGCCGCGCTCCGCAGACATGGAAACCCGCGGCGACGTCACCCTGCCCTCCTTCCGCGGCGAGACCGTCAACGGTTTCGACTTCACCCCCGAAGCCCGCGTACACGACCCCAAGCGCATGCTGCAGGGCTACCACACCAGTGCCTCCACCCTGAACCTGATCCGTGCCTTCACCAAGGGCGGCTTCGCAGACCTGCGCGCCGTGCACCAGTGGAACCGCGGCTTCACCTCCAACCCCGCGCATGAGCGCTACGAGAAGACCGCCAACGAAATTGGCCGCGCCCTCAAGTTCATGGAAGCATGCGGCGTGAACTTCGAAGCACTCAAGACCACCGACATGTACGTCGGCCACGAAGCCCTGGTCATGGACTACGAGCGTGCCCTCACCCGCATCGACTCGCGCACCCAGCTGCCCTACGACACCTCCGCACACTTCCTGTGGATTGGCGAGCGCACCCGCGGCGTCGACGATGCACACGTAGACTTCCTCTCCAAGGTCCGCAACCCCATCGGCGTGAAGCTCGGCCCGACCACCACCACCGAGGACGCACTCGCACTGATTGACAAGCTCGACCCGAACCGCGAGCCCGGCCGCCTGACCTTCATCACCCGCATGGGCGCGAAGAACATTCGCGAGAAGCTGCCCTCCATCGTTGAAGGCGTGCAGGCCGAGGGCGCGAAGGTCGTGTGGGTGACCGACCCGATGCACGGCAACACCATCTCCGTGCCCTCCGGCTACAAGACCCGCCGCTTCGACGATGTGCTCGACGAGGTTCGCGGCTTCTTCGAGGTGCACGAGGCTCTGGGCTCGTTCCCCGGCGGTATTCACGTGGAGATGACCGGCGACGACGTGACCGAGTGCCTGGGCGGCTCCGACGCTATCGACGAGGCAGCACTGGCTGACCGCTACGAGTCCCTGTGCGACCCGCGTCTGAACCACTCGCAGTCCCTGGAAATCGCGTTCCTGGTCTCCGAGTACCTCAAGAACCGCGCATAAAACGTTCATACGCCTCGCCGTACTAGTCGGTGAGAAATAGCAGAAAAACAATGCCCGGGTCTTCATTCATCGTGAATGAAGACCCGGGCATTGCGTTTAACCTGCGCGCTGCAAAGACGAGGACAGAGTGCACAGACGAGGACAGAGTGCACAGACGAGGACAGAGTGCACAGACGAGGACGGAGTGCTCGAGGGGGGAGCACTACTAGAAGGTCAGGAACGCCTCAATATTGTGCCACCACTGCGACTGCACCAGTGAGGTCGCAAGCCACCAACCGGTAAAGCTCGAACCCATGCCCAGCAGAATCAGTGCCAGAGCCCAACCGCCCACCGCCATACCCGAGGGCGGGGTCCTAAACTGCTTGGCGGGCAGGCGAGGATCCTTCTGCGAAGACTGCTCGGATTCCTGAGAAGAAGCGGTCTCCTCTGCCGGTGAAGCCTCCGACGCGCTCGCCGCCCCCTTAGACTTCGAACGACGTGTGCCGGAGGGACTCAACGAACGCTCCGCATGGATTGGGGTGTACTCGCCATGAGCTGAGATGAACTCCTGCTCCGTCTGCGGGCCAATACCAACGGACTGAGTCAGCGGACCCTTCGCCGCGGCGGTACGGCGGCTCATGAATGAGCCCAGACCACGCTTGCTGGATTTGCCCTTTGAGCCCTCCTGCTCCTGATCAGTGTCAGAATCGTCATTATCGGAGGCGGAACTCACCAGAGGCGGAATGCCCTGGCGGTTGAGCACCGAGTCCTCAGCATCCACGTCGGCAAGGTGCACGCCCTGACCCGCCGTCGAGGCATCGTACACGAGGCTATCGGGGGAGTAGACATCGTAGGCGAGCAAATCGCGGGCATCGCTAAAAGCACTAATCGGGGTGTTACGCACCATCTGCGCGGCGCCGCTACGCTCCGCAATATCGGCGACGGCCTCCCAAAGAGGAAGCTCCGGCTCCGGGCATGAGGGGGCACGCCAGGCTCGCTCATGCTCACCCAACGACTCAGAAATCTCCAGTAGAGCCGTGAACAGCTCGGTCGCATCCTCGGGGCGGGCGTGAGGCTGCTTGCGGGTACACCACGAAATCAGCCCCGCAATATCGCGGTCCGCACCCGGTGCGACATCGGTCAGCGCGGGCATCTCAATGTTGGCGTTGTGGTAGAGCACCTGCTGGTCATTCTCCAGACCCACAAAGGGCAGACGACCTGAAAGCATGCGGTACATCATCACGCCGAGCGCAAAAATATCGGCCTGTGCGCCGACCTTCACCTTCGGATCAAGAACCTCCGGCGCTACGTAGGCGGGGGTGCCCATGGGGGCGCCAGCATCCACCTGATCGTCACGGCGGGAAAGACCGAAGTCCGTCAGCTTCACCTGGCCGTTAGCGTCGAGAAGAATATTGCCCGGCTTAATATCGCCGTGCAGGTAGCGGTTAGCGTGCACCTCCGAGAGCGCCTCCACCACCGGAATGAGGATATCCAGAGCCTCACCCAGCGAGAGGGCATTACGTACACGTAGCAACTGGCTCAGCGTACAACCGTGCACATACTCGAGCACGATATACATGACCATCTGGCCCGAAAAATATTCGGTACCCGACGAAATCACACCCACCGTATGCCCGCCGCCACCCACCTGGCGCATCGAGCGCTCCTCACGGTGGAACTTCTGACGGTTCGCTGCATCCTCAGCCAGAGCGGGGGAGAGAACCTTGAGCGCAACCGGGTTATTCGACCACAGGTCCAGCGCATAATACACCTCGCTCATGCCGCCGCGGCCAATAAGCGAACCCACCTGGTAGTGACCCTCAATAATGGCGCCACTGAGCCACTGCGAAGAACCAATAGCGGTATCCGGGGCAGCGGGACGAGTGGCGGGAGGAACAGAAGTATTTGCAGAAGAACGAGGGTTCACGGGAGAAATCCGGCGTGGGCTGGGAGTATTCATACGTCTCAACATTTTAGCCCGCCCACCTGGGCGGAAGCGATGCCAAAGGGCGCCGAGCAGGTGAACACTCAGCGAATTCTTAAGAAGCACGGACAGGTCTGAACCCAACCTAAGAACCGCCAGCAACGCGCAAAAAGGAAAGGCGCGCAGGAGAGCTCCCGCTCCAGATGCGGGTCAAAAGTGGTAAATACGTGCCAGCTCTGGCACTCTTAAAAGGTGACTAACGAAAATATTGCTCAGACCTTCGCCCTCGTCGGCGATTGGGTAACTATCCCCGAAATTGCGCAGGCACTCGACCTGAAGGTGACCCGCGTTCACAACCTGATTTCTGACGGTACGCTCATCGCTCTGCGCGACCCGGAAACCAACGTGCGCAAGGTACCCGCACTGTTCATGAACGGTTCGCGAGTACTCGAATCCCTCAAGGGAACTCTCGCTGTCCTGAAGGATTCCGGCTTTAGCGATGAAGAAGCTATCGTGTGGCTGTACACCAGCGACGAGTCCCTGCCCGGCCGTCCCATTGACGCGCTGATTGACGGTCGTAAGACTGAGATCCGTCGCCGTGCGCAGGCACTGGCTTGGTAATCTGGCTCGGTAATAGCGGCTCAGAACTATAGCTAAATACGTTGAGGCGGCATACTTCGGTATGCCGCCTCAACTTGTTTAACGTTTATATGTGCTGGACCTCTACGCCTTGCGACGCAGTGCACGGCCCACGATATCGGTCAGCGCCGCATGCGCCAGCTCGTCCAGGTTCATCGCCTCCAGCGCCTCAAACACAGCCTGAGACTTCTGTTCAATCAGCTGCTCATGCTTGGCGAAAGCGCCCGAAGAAACCATCAGCTCGCGGATGCGCTCCACCTGCTCATCGCTCAGCTCGGGATCGCCCAAGCTATTGTGCAGAAGCGCTGCGTCCTGCTCGTCGAGGGCTGCGGAGGTGAGCGCCACCAGCACGGTACGCTTACCCTCACGCAGGTCATCGCCAGCGGGCTTACCGGTCACCTCGGGCTGGCCGAAGACGCCCAGCTCGTCATCACGCAGCTGGAAGCCCTCACCCAGCGGCAGGCCGAACGCACGGTAACCGGCAAGTACCGGGTGCTGCTCGCTCACGGCACATGCACCGCTCTCCAGCGCGGCAGCCTGCAGAGCCAGAGCGCCACCAATCGTGAAGGGGTGCTCGCACGAGTACTTGGCGGACTTGAAACGAATCACGTTCAGGGCACGCTGCAGAGCTGCCTGAGCGTCCTCGGTTTCGAGAACCTCGGAGTAGACGTCCAGGTACTGACCCGCCAGAACTTCGGTGCGCATCCGGTCAAAAATAGTGCGTGCAGGGGCGCCATAAATCGCTCCCTCGCCCAGGGACGCGAAAACCTCGGCAGACCACGCCAGGGTCAGATCGCCGGCAAGAATACCGCCGGTCAGACCGTAGTTGAAAGCATCACCGCGCCAACTATTCTGCTCGTGCGCCGCCTCGAAACGCTTGTGCACGGAGGGAGCGCCGCGGCGGGTATCGGAGCGGTCGATAATGTCGTCGTGAATCAGCGCGGAGGTCTGGAACAGCTCCACCGCCATGCCGGCCTTCACAATAGACCAGGACGCGCGGTTCTCGGTTACGGGTGCACCGCCAGCACCGCGCCAACCCCAGTAGCTCAGCAGGGCGCGCAGGCGCTTGCCGCCGGTGGAGAGGGACTCGATAGCCTCCAGCAAGGGTAGAGTCTCAGAAGAAATGCCCTCGAGCAGCTCGCGCTGGCGGGTAAAAAACTCAGCCATGAGAGTGTCAAAAGCGTGCAGGTAGGCTCGCTGCTCTTCAGCAATACGCTCGGCGAGGTGCGCAGAATCCGCCGGGATATTCGGTGCCGCTACGGTGAGGCTCTCGGTCGCCTGGGGAGTGGGTGCTCCGGAAGGAGAAGGGGGAGTCATACTATCCTCGCTGATGGTCGCTATGTACGGTCCATGTGTTGTGCGGTGTGCACTTCTTCTAGCTTAGTGGAGAAAAGCCCAAGAGAACGCATTTGCGAACACGTTTACGATATATTACCCCTATTGTTCGTAGAAATGTGCTATATTTTCGGTAGGTGGGCGTAGAAGCTATGAGAGGAGGCGACATGGGGCAGACGCGAACCGGCAAGAACGGCGGCGCAAGGAACGGCCGCGTCATTATGCACCTGGACATGGATGCCTTCTTCGTCAACGTCGAACTCCTCGAAAACCCCGCTCTGCGCGGCGAGCCCATTATCGTGGCGCCCCTGGGCCCCCGCTCGGTCGTATGCTCCGCCTCCTACGAGGCACGCGCCCACGGAGTGCGCTCCGGCATGCCGCTCAGTCGCGCCCGGAACCTCAGCCCCAACGCCACCGTCCTGCCGCTGCGCGGCGACTACCGGCACTATTCCCGTGCCGTCATGGCAATCCTGAACGACCTGAGCCCCTACGTGGAACAGGTCAGCGTGGATGAAGCCTTCGTGGACCTAACCGGCGCCTACCTGCACGGCCAAGACCCCGTCGCCCTGGCGCAGCGCGCTCGCGATCGCATCGCGCAGGAACTCTCCCTACCCTCCTCCGCAGGGGTTGCGCCCAATAAGCTACTCGCCAAAATGGCGTCCACCGGTAGTAAGCCGAATGGGCTGTGGGTCATTCCGCCCGAACGCGTTCAAGAATTTCTTGACCCGAGAAAAGTCTCCGACCTGTGGGGAGTGGGTGCGAAGAGTACCGAGCAGCTCTCCCGATACGGTATTCACACCATCGCCCAGATGAGGTCCATGAGCCTAGACTGGCTCAAAGAACGCTTCGGCACTGCCCAGGGTGAGCACCTCTGGGCCATGGCGCGCGGCATTGACGAACGCCCCGTGATCACCGAACGTGAAGAGAAAAGCATGGGTGGCGAGCACACCTTCGAGACGGATACGACCGATGCCCAGGAGGTGAGCGCTGCTATTCGGGAGCTGAGTCTCAAACTGGGAAAGCGCCTGCGATCCGCGGGGAAACTCGCCGGAGGGCTCAGTCTCAAAATTCGCTACAGCACCTTCGAAACGCACACCCGCGCTATCCCACTAAACGTGCCCGTGGACTCCGGCATGCAGATCGCCTCCCTGGCGTTGGAAGCCCTGCGAGCAGATGAAATTCTGGTGGGTCAGGAGGCGCCACGCGCCCTGCGACTCATCGGAGTGCGCGCCGAAAAGCTCGCCCGCGCAGAAGACGGGGTGCAGCAAACCCTCTTCGACTCCATCGAGAGCGGGGCAAACTCACGGTCCGCACAAACTGGCTCTGCAAAAACTGCCTCCGCACAAACCGTCTCCGTACAATGGGGCGGCGGGGGAGCGGGTAATAGTCCGCAGAACGGTACTCGCACAGGGGCTGGTATTCACTTGGGGTCTGGCGCTCGCCTCGTGAAAAGCGGCAGATGGTCCGAAGTTGAGCACGTCATGGACGCCATTCACCGCAAGTACTCGCCGGAAAGCCTCAAACCCGCCTCCGGAGTTACCGCACCCGAGAAGAGCATTGATGAAAAGGGCATTGACGAAAAGAGGTCATAAAGAGCTTCTGCCCGAAAAAGAATGCGCCAACCCCACCCCGCGCGGTACGATGGGAAGCATACGACCGGAAACATACGACGGGAAGAAGCGCTCACCGCGCCAGCTGATACATCGGCTAACCCGATTATGACCCGGTTGATACCGACGTCATCTTGAACAGAGACACCTCAAAGGAGAAAACGATGGCACTGTCCGAGCGCGAACAGAAGGTTCTGGACCAGCTTGAAGAACTCATGAGCAATGAGGATCCGCACTTTGCCTCCTCCATGTCTTCAACCGGCAATACTGCGCCGGTTTTTAGCGCTCGCCATTTGGCTCTCGGTATTCTCTTCGTTCTCATCGGCCTGGGCATCATTATTGGCGCGGTCGCATCTAACATGATTTGGTTGGGCGTATTTGGCTTCCTCTTTGCGGCCGGTGGTGTGTACTTCGCAACCACCAGCAAGAAGACCCCGGTGGATTCCTTCCTGGGCGGTAAGGCAGAGGGTGCAGCTCGCGTGCGTCAGCGTGAGCAGAAGGAGCGTTCCTCCTTCATGAACCGTCTGGAGGACCGCTGGGACGAGCGCAATAACGGCCAGTTCTAATACTGCTTTGTTGCAATGGTTTTCTCGCGGTTAGTATTTCTCACGACTAGTATTTCTCGTGGCTGAGCATCCGTGCTCTCTAGGGCCTTAAGGCTTCAACAAGACTTCACAAGCGGAAGGTAAGAATTCTCTTGCCTTCCGCTTTTTCTATGCCCGAACTAGTGATAGACGGGTGCTTTAGGGGCTGGGGGACTGAGCACGATGATTGCCGCAATCGACCCCGCCATTGAGTCTGTAGCCATTGAGTCTGTAGTTGAGTCAGTGCGTGGCAAGCATGATGAGGGTGAGGGGCTGAGCGTCCGCACGCTCGAAGCTGTGTAGAAGCTGTGTGCCAGCGTTAAAAATGCAGAAGAGAGCATAAAAACACTAAAAGATACTCTGCCGGGTGGGGTAGGTGGTGGAAAGTGGGGTAAAGTGGAGGGGAAAGCTGAAAGTCAGTCCTATCGCTGTGCCCTTAAGCAAACGGCGAGGCGCCCGCCCGGCATACCCCGCCGTCGGCACCTACAGGAATATGGAGCAACCCCGCTCCCGCAGACCTCAGCATAACGGCACACATCGGGGAGGTGAAGTGAATGTTCTTAGGTACCTACTCACCACGAATGGACGCCAAAGGACGCATCATCCTTCCCGCCAAATTCCGTGAGGAACTCTCTGCAGGCCTCGTTCTGACCCGCGGTCAAGAACGATGCCTGTACGTTTTCCCCGCCGCAGAATTTGAACGCATCCACGAACGGATGCGCACCGCGCCCCTGCCCGGACGAGCCGCCCGAGACTTCCTGCGAGTCTTCCTCTCCGGAGCCTCAGACGAACTGCCCGACAAGCAGGGACGTATCACCATCCCGCCGATACTGCGCCAATACGCAGGACTGACCGACAACCTCGTCGTCATCGGATCCGGTACCCGCGCAGAAATCTGGGATGCAGCCGCTTGGGAGGAATACCTCGCCCGCACCGAAGCTGAATTTGCCTCCCTCGATGAGGACCCGTTCAGTCCGCTACTCTAACCGGCATTCTGCTGGCGCGACGGCTACCGCCCCGGCATCTCTAGCACCCGCACCACTCTTCCGTAAGCCTTCCCGCAGGACAAACTCTCACAGGAGCACCCATGAGCGTAGAACACGCCCCCGAAACCGGTACGACCGACTCCGGTACTGCCGCCAAGGCCCCCGGCGCATCCATTGAGAACCTCTCCCAGCGTGAAGCCAGCGAACGCCACGTGCCCGTCATGCTGGACCGCTGCATTAACCTGCTGGCACCCGGCATTGAACGCGCCGTCGAGGAGCGCGGCACCGCCTACGTTATTGACGGCACCCTCGGTATGGGTGGCCACTCCGAGGCGCTGCTTGAACGCTTCGAAAACCTTGTGCTGATCGGCATTGACCGCGACCTGCAGGCACACGCCATCGCCGGTGAGCGTCTGGCACGCTTCGGTGACCGCTTCGTACCCGTCCACGCCGTCTACGATGAGATTGACCGCGCCATGGAAGCTGCCGGCGTGCAGGGCATCGACGGCATCCTGATGGACCTGGGTGTCTCCTCCATGCAGCTGGACGAACGCACCCGCGGCTTCGCCTACTCCTACGACGCTCCCCTGGACATGCGCATGAACTCCGAAGACGAGCTCACCGCCCGCATCGTCGTCAACGAATACAGCGAAGACCAGCTGCGCCGCATTATCCGCAACTGGGGCGAAGAGAAGTTCGCATCGCGTATCGCCCGCGCCATCTGCACCGCCCGCGCCAACACGCCCCTGGAAACCACCGGTGAGCTCGTGCGCATTATCCAGAAGGCTGTGCCCGTCGCCGCGCAGCGCACCGGCGGTCACCCCGCCAAGCGCACCTTCCAGGCGTTGCGTATCGAAGTGAACCACGAACTGGAAGCCCTCGAACGCGCCGTACCGGCAGCCCTGGAGGCGCTCAACCTCGGTGGTCGATTCGTCGCCATGAGCTACCACAGCCTCGAAGACAAAATCGTCAAGAGAGCACTGACCGCGGAGGCAACCTCCAAGGCACCCAAGGGCTTCCCGGTAGAGCTTGAAGAGCACAAGCCCACCGTCAAAATCATTACCCGCGGCGCCGAACCGCCTACCGACGAGGAAATTGAACAGAACTCTCGCGCCGCCAGCGCCAAGCTGCGCGCCGCCGAGAAGATCCGCATCCCCGCCAAGTAGAAGACAGAAAGCGAAGAAGAGTGAGCACCCAGCACGCATCCCAGCGCCCCACCCGCACCCAGGGCGCCCCGCGGAGTCGACGCGCCGGTTCCTCGCGCCCTGCCGCCGGCACCCCCGGCGCCGTTGGCTCTACCCGCGCATCCTCTACTGGCGGCTCTACCGGGGCGAGCCGCGCCTCCACCCGAGCACACTCCGGCCGCACCCGCACCGCGCGTCTGGAGCCGGTCACCGCCTCCCAGCCGGTGGTCCGCCCCGTCAGCACCGCCGCATCTCACGGTGGTAAGCGCACCTCAACGAACGCGAGCCGTGTTCCCTCGAGCGTCCGTGCGGCAGCACGCACCGAAGAAGCACGCGAAACGAAGCCCAAGCAGCGTAACCCGCTGTCCACTGTGCGCCGCCGAGCCCGTAAGCTCAGCCCGCCCACCATGCTCGCTGTTTTTGCGGCAATTCCGCTGACCCTGATTTTTATTCTGCTGCTTAACGTGCTGATTGTGACCCGACAGTACGACATGGTGGATTTGCGCGCGCAGGAACAGCGCCTCGTGCAGGAGAACCAGGCGCTGCAGCAGGAGATTGGTTTCAAGGAAGCCCCGCAGGATTTGGCGATACGCGCCAGTACCCTGGGCATGTTTGTGAGCTCTTCGCAGGCGACCCTGAACCTGCAGACTTCCACGATTGAGGGCACCCCCGCCCCGGCTGCAAGCCCCACCGGTATTGAAGGATCCAAGCAGGAGAACCTGATTTCGCCGCCGGCAGCGGGTTCGGAAGAAAGCTACGCCAAGGGCATTGTGGATGCTGACAAGTCTGTTCAGCAGCGACACAGCCAGGCGAGCGCTACGGCAAAGGCATCTGCAAGCGCCTCGGCAAGCCCCGCGCAGCAGGCTAACCCCGCCCAGCAGGCCAACCCCGCACCGGCGAATAGCGCCCCTGCTAGCCCGGTTGCTTCCGCCGCACCGAGCGCCGCTCAGCAGCCCGCAGCTAGCCCCGCGGCAAGCCAGCCCGCACGATAAACAACATTGACCACAGGATGCGTAGCATCACCGATAGACCAGACCAGCGAAAGGACCACCGCATGAGCTCCGACGCGCGTAAGAACGCGAACGAATCGGCATCCGGTCAGCCGGACCTGACCCGCCGTGGCTTTGTCGCCGGCGCCGCTGCCACCTGTGCTCTGGGCGTCATTGGTGCGAATCTGTTTATCCGCCAGGGCTTTGATCCCGGTGCGGTGGCGAATGCGTCCCGTCAGAAGCGTTTGCGCTCCCAGGTGCTGCCTGCTGTGCGTGGCCAGATTCTGGATATCAACGGCAATGTCATGGCGCGTACTGTGCAGCGCTATAACCTGACCGCTGATCAGAGTGCCGTGGCGACCTTCAAGCGTTACAACGAGGACCGCACCCAGAAGATTGAGGTCACCCCCAACCAGCTGGTGTACGAGATGGTCGATATTCTCAAGACCGTTGACCCGGGCATTACCGACGAGTTCATCAAGTCCAAGCTGGACGGCACCTCCAAGTACTCGGTGATTAAGGCAAATATCACCCCGGAAATTTTCAATAAGATTGATGCCCTGGGTGCGCCCTTCATCTACGGTGAGGCGTTCTCCCAGCGCCTGTACCCCAACGGTAGTGTGGGTGGCTCCGTGGTCGGCAAGTACAACATTGTTGAAGAGGCTGACGGCAACGGCAAGGGCGGTACGGTTTCCCGTAACTTCTCGGTGGGCATTGAGCGTGTCTTCGAGAAGGAACTTGCCGGCACCCCCGGTGAACGTACCTACGAGATTAGTGCTGATGGTGTGCGTATCCCCGTGGCGAAGGAAGAGCAACGCCTGGCGGTGGACGGTAAAAATATTCGCCTGACCATTAACCGTGATGTGCAGTATTTTGCGCAGCAGGTGGTTCGTGCCCGCGCTGAGGAGCTGAAGGCTGAATGGTGCACCGCCATTGTTATGAATGTGCGGGACGGCTCCATTTTGGCTCTTGCTGATTCCTCCACGATGGACCCGGGCGCGGCAACCATTGAGGACGCGGCGGACATGACCCCGCGCGCTATTTCGCAGAGCGTGGAGCCCGGTTCGACCGAGAAGATGCTAACTGCTTCGGCGCTGATTGAGCAGGGCCTGACGACTCCGACTAGTGTGTATGATGTGCCCGCGACCCTCACGATTGACGGCCAGACTTTCAAGGATGCGTTTGAGCACGGGGCGCAGCGGCGTACTTTCTCGGGCATTATTCATGACTCGATGAACACCGGTACGGTGCTGGTCGGTCAGAAGCTCAGCAAGGAAGAGCGCTACAACTGGTTGAAGAAGTACGGCGTCGGCGAGTTTACCGGCATTGAGCTGACCGGTGAGGAGCAGGGTATAATCGCTGATTGGCGTGATTGGGATGGCCGTCAGCAGTACACTGTGCTGTTCGGTCAGGGTGTTGCGCAGACTCCGCTGCAGACCGCCATGATTTTCCAGGCGCTGGGCAATAAGGGCGTTCGTCTGAAGCCGCGCATTGTGGACGCGATCATTGACGCCGACGGTACCGAACATAAGCGTGCCGTAGAGCCTGGCGAACGCATGGTCAGCGAGGAGACTGCCGCTTCCTGCCTGACTCTCATGGAGAATGTGGTGGAGCAAGGCCACGCCCGTCCGGCGAAGGTGACCGGCTACCGCGTGGGCGGTAAGACCGGTACTGCGGAAACTCCGAGTGAGAAGGGCGGCTACGACGGCAACACGACGTCCTTTATTGGTGTGGCGCCGATTGAGAACCCGCAGTTCTTGGTGGCGGTGACCATGCAGCGTCCTGAGGGTAGCGTGGGTGCGAACGGTACGACGGCTGAGTTCTCCAAGATTATGGAGAAGACCCTGCACACCTATAATGTGCCGCGTTCTACCGGTGAACCGGAGTTGATTCCGCTTTTTGCTGAGGATAGCCCCAATAAGACGAGCTAAAGGCGAGCGGGGGAGAGGTTCCCGGTAGCTGATTCGTGATGAAGAAGCCCCGGGACTGAACACCTGTCGAAGCCTAAAGCCCGTAGAATATTGAATGACCCTGTGTGCCTTGAGCGCATTGACCATACAGAGCTCACCGCTTCGGACAGCGGAGAGGAAAGAAGGACGATGGATACCGCATCTCACGCACCCGGCCAGAACCTGCTGGGCGGCGACGCTCAGACTCTGCGCCCGAATTCTGTGCGCCCGGTGAGTTTGGCGCACCTTCGCGAATATCTGCAGGGATTGGGTGCTCAGGTGAGTTCCCAGCTGGCTAGTGGCGTTCAGGGTTCTGAATCCGGTGATTCCGTTGAGGTTACCGGTATTAGCATGGACTCCCGAGGTGTTCGCCCGCAGGACCTGTACGTGGCTCTGCCCGGTGCGAAGGTGCACGGTGCGCAGTTTGCTGAGGCCGCGTTGAATCTGGGTGCTTCCGCTATTTTGACGGATGCTGCCGGTGCGCAGCTGCTGGGTGAGGCGCCGGTGCCTGTCCTGGTGACTGAGAACCTGCGCGAGTACGTTGGTCCGTTGGCTGCGCTGATTTATGGTTCGGCTTCGTTCCCCGCTACTCACCGTTACGCGGTGACCGGTACGAACGGTAAGACCACCTCCACCTACATGTTGGAGTCGGTGTTCCGCACCGGCCTGGGTGTGAAGACGGGTCTGATTGGCACTATTCAGATTCTGATTGATGGTGTGTCGGTTCCTTCGAAGATGACCACCCCGGAGTCTCCTCACGTGCATTCTCTGCTGACGATTATGGGTCAGCATCAGGTGCGTTGCGCGGCGATGGAGGTGTCCTCGCACGCGATTGATTACCACCGTGTGGACGGCGTGAAGTATGCGGTTGCTGGCTTTACGAACCTGACTCAGGATCACCTGGATCTGCACGGCACCATGGAGCATTATTTCGACTCGAAGGCTCAGCTGTTCACTCCCGAGCGCGCCGAGCTGGCAGTGATTACTGCTGATGACGAGTGGGGCGAGAAGATGTTCTCCACCGCTTGCGAGCAGATGGGTGCGCAGCAGGTTCACCGTCTGGTAACTGCTCGAGGTACCGGCCTGGCTGAGGTGCCCGCAGAGTTTGGTGCCCGCGATTGGGCTGTGGTGAAGGTTCAGCGTGAGGGCCTGGGCCACCGCTTCCACGTGGCTAATGGTGCCGGTGAGAGCATTGAATGTTACACCGGTCTGCCCGCTGATTTTAACGTTTCGAATGCCGCGCTGGCGGCGCTCATGGCGTACCTGGACACTGACTCTGCTGAGCGTGAGCGCCTGCTGCCCGAGCTGGCGTCCGGTTCGGCTCTGACTCCGGTGGTGCCGGGCCGTATGCAGCTGATTTCTTTGGCTCCGCACGCGATTGTGGACTTTGCCCACAACCCTGACGGCCTGACCCGTGCCCTGGAGGCGATGGACCGCCCCGGCGACGGCAAGGTCATGATTGTTTTCGGCGCGACCGGTGAGCGTGACCAGCTCAAGCGCCCGATTATGGGTGCGATTGCGGCACAGTACGCAGATATTGTGGTTGTGACTGATGACGATCCGCACGGTGAGGCGCCCGAGCCGATTCGTGCCGCCGTTGAGGAGGGCGCGCAGAAGGCTGAGAACCGCCGAGCCACCCAGATCCTGAATATTTCTCCGCGTGCCGCCGCTATTGATGCGGCAATTGCCCTGGCGGGCGAGCATGACGCCATCCTGATTGCTGGCCGCGGCCACGAAACCGAACAGGATGTTGACGGCGTGGATATCGCCCTGGACGACCGTGTGGAGACCGCTCGCGCGTTGCACGCCCACGGCTTCGAGGTGCTCCCCGATTACCGTCGCATGATTGACACCGCAGGGGCCGCGCAGGCCACCGAGACGACCGAGACCGCTGAAGGTATGGTGAAGAATGATTAAGCTCAGCGCCGCCCAGATTATTGAGGCAACCGGCGGCACCGCTATCGGCCTGGAGGGCCGTGAGGAGCAGGTGTACGCAGACTTCGCCACCACCGACTCCCGTGAGGTGCAGACCGGTACCCTGTTCGTGGCGAAGCCCGGCGCGGTCACTGACGGCCACAGGTTCATCCCCATGGCGTTTGAGAAGGGTGCGACCCTGGCGCTGGTCGAGCGTGAAGTACTCGACGAGCAGGGCGTGCCCTATCCGAGCATCCAGGTGCCCGATGTGGTGCTGGCGATGGGCGATTTGGCACGCTATTCCATTGAGCAGATGCGCGCTCAGGGTGAGCTGACCGTTATCGGTATTACCGGTTCAGCCGGTAAGACCACCACCAAGGACCTTCTTGCCGCCATTTTCACCCCGGAGGGCCCGACCGTTGCCCCGGTTGGCTCCTACAACAGTGAAGTGGGCGTGCCCCTGACCGTTTTCCGTGCGGATGAGTCTACCCGCTACCTGGTCATTGAGATGGGTGCCGACCACGTGGGCAACATCGAGTACCTGGCGAATATTGCGCATCCCGATCACGGTGCAATCTTGAAGGTTGGTACCGCGCATGCTGGCGAGTTCGGCGGCGTGGATAATATTGAGCGCACCAAGGGCGAGCTGGCTGAGGGTGTTCAGCCGACCGGTTCCCTGGCGCTGAACGCTGACGATGAGCGCGTGCTGCGCATGGCGTCGCGTTCGGTTGCCCCCATTACTTACTTCGGCGTGGGTGAGAAGACCGGCGCGAACGGCCAGCCCTACGAACGCTACGTGGCGGCGCTGAACCTGCGCACCACCGACGCAGGCTGCCCCGAGTTCACTCTGCGCCTGCCCGACGGTAGCGAGTACGAGATTTCCTCGCAGCTGATTGGTGAGCACCACGTGCACAACCTGCTGGCTGCGGCGACTGTCGCCTACAACAGCGGTATTTCCGGTGAGAAGATTGCGCGCGCGCTCAATAAGGCTGCAGCGGCTTCGAAGTGGCGCATGGCGCGCACCGACCGCGCCGACGGCGTGACCGTCATTAACGACGCCTACAATGCGAACCCCGAGTCGATGGCGGCGGCACTGCGCACCCTGGCGCAGCTGGGCCGCACCGTTGACCCGGCAACCGGTCAGCCGCACCGCACCTGGGCTGTTCTGGGTGCCATGCTAGAGCTCGGCGACGCCTCCCTGGAGGAGCACGACCGCATCGGCCGCCTCGTGGTGCGCATGAACATTTCCAAGCTGATTGCTGTGGGCGACGAGACGAAGCCCACCTACAATGCGGCTCACCTGGAAGGCTCCTGGGGTAACGAGGCAACCTGGGTGCAGACCCCGGAAGAGGCAGAGCAGATTCTGCGCGCCGAGGTTCGCCCCGGTGACATTGTGCTCTTCAAGTCCTCGAACGGCGCGAAGCTGGGCATTCTGGGTGACCAGGTTGCTTTCGCCGAGTACACCTTCGGCGCTGAGGAAGAGCAGGCGCCGACCTGGCTTTCTGCCGGTGATTTTGTTGAAACCACCGACTTGAGCGACCACCTTGCCGCTCACCTGGACGGCGCCGCTAAGGGCGACCGTACTTCGACTGAACAGACCACGAACGAAGGGTAGCGCTTTATGATTACCGTGCTGATTGCTGGAATCTTCGGATTCCTCATCTCCCTCACCGCGCTGCCGGTGTTCATCAAGAAGATGAAGTCCCTGAAGCTTGGCCAGCTCATCCGTGAGGAAGGCCCGGCAGCCCACCAGCATAAGGCGGGCACCCCCACCATGGCGGGTCTGATCTTCATCCCTGCGGCGATTCTCGCCTACTTCTTGACCCTGGCGGTGAGCGCGCTGCTCTTCGGTACCGCGCCGGTACCGACCGCTACCGCGTGGCTGACCATCGCCTTCACCCTGGGCATGCTCGGTGTGGGCGCGGCGGACGACATCATGAAGTTCCGCAATAAGGGCAACGAGGGCCTGACCGAGAAGCAGAAGACCATTGGTCTTCTGGGCGTGACCCTGCCCTTCGCGTACCTGGCGTTCCAGTTCCCGAATGAGTCGGGTGCTCGTCCGGCGTCGACCGCCATCTCTTTCGTACGTGACCTGCCCATCGATCTGTTCGCGGCGGGTACGGTCTTCGGCTCCATCCTGCTGGTTGGTTGGATTACCCTTATCTCCCTGTCCGGCACGAACGCCGTGAACTTCACCGATGGTCTGGACGGTCTGGCTGGTGGCATCATGATGACCATCTTCTCCGGCTACCTGACCATCAGCATCTGGCAGTATGTGCACGCCTGCTCCGCTGGCGCTGGCACCGCCTGCTACGATGTGCGCGACCCCGGTTCGCTGGCGCTGATTGCCGCATCCCTGGTGGGTTCGCTGGCTGGCTTCCTCTGGTGGAACGTGTCGAAGGCACAGATCTTCATGGGCGACTCCGGTTCTCTGGCGCTCGGTGGCGCAATGGTTGCCTTCGCGCTGTTCACCCGCACCGAGCTGCTTCTGCTGGTCATCGCTCTGATTCCCGTGCTGGAAGTGTTCTCTGTGATCGTGCAGAAGTTCGTGTTCAAGACCAGCCGTAAGCGTTCGGTCGCAGCGGGGGAGAAGCCCCTGCACGCGCACCGTTACTTCCGTATGACCCCCTTCCACCACCACATGGAGAAGGTCGGCGTCAACGGCAAGTACTCAATTGATAAGCGAGGCATTTCCCCCGGTACCGTCAGCAGCGGCGAAGTGAACTCCGTGTTCCGCCTCTGGGTTGTTAACGCCCTCTGCGTGCTCGTTGCCCTGGCGCTGTTCTTCGGTGACTGGTTCTCGCAGACTTCTGGAGTGATTCACTAATGTCAACTAATGAACAGCCGGATACAGCTCGCATTGAAGCGAACGCCGCCGCTATTGCGGTGAACCCGGTGTATGAGAACGAGCGCCTCGCGGAGCTGACTCACTGGGGCACCCCCTGGGCTAACCTGCGTGTGGTCGTGGTGGGCATGGGTACCAGCGGAGACGCTGTGACCGATGTGCTCGCTCAGCTGGGTGCGAAGATTGTTGTCATCGACGGGGCAGATACCCCGGAGAAGCGTGAGCGCATCGACCTGTACGCTAACGCCTACGGCAACGTTGAGGGCCTGTTTGGTCCCGAGCACATGCGCGCACTGCCCCCGGTGGACGGTCAGGAACCCGAGCTTGTGGTAACCTCCCCGGGCGTGCGTCCCGACCACCCGGTCATGCTGGACGCGTATGAGCGTCGCATCCAGATTTGGGGCGATGTGGAGCTGGCGTGGCGCCTGAATGAGCGCAGCGACCGCCCGACTCCCAAGTGGCTGTGCCTGACCGGTACGAACGGCAAGACCACCACCGTGGGCATGGTCGATTCCATCCTGAAGGCTGCCGGTAAGAAGTCTATTCAGGTGGGTAACGTGGGTATGCCCATCGTGTACGCCATTGCCGACGATGAGCCCTATGAGTTCTTCGCGGTGGAGCTGTCCAGCTTCCAGCTGCACTGGACCTACTCGATGTCCCCGTACGCTTCGGTGGTTCTGAACATCGCTGAGGATCACGTGGACTGGCACGGCTCCTTCGACGGCTACAAGGCTGATAAGGCTCGCGTGTACGAGCACACTCAGGTCGCCTGCATCTTCAACACCGACCACGTAGACACCCTGCGCATGGTCGAGAACGCGGACGTTATTGAGGGCGCTCGCGCGATTGGCTTCAGCTCCACTGAGATGCCCGCCGTGTCGATGCTCGGCCTGGCTGAGGATATTCTGGTGGATCGCGCCTTCCTGAAGAACCGCTACAACGAGGCGTACGAGCTGGCGGTCCTGCAGGATCTGGCTCCGGCACCCGGTAAGATGCCCGCGAAGCACACCGTGGAGAACGCTCTGGCGGCTGCGGCGCTGTGCCGTGCGGCTGATATTGACCCGAAGGCTGTGGGCGCGGGTCTGCGTTCCTTCAAGACCGGTGCGCACCGCAACCAGCTGGTGGGTTACGCGAACGACATCATGTGGGTGAACGATTCAAAGGCTACGAATCCTCACGCCGCGAATGCGTCGATGAGCGGTTACCCCTCGCTGGTGTGGATTGCTGGCGGTCTGTCGAAGGGCGTTGAGTACGATGAGCTGATTGCTACTCACGCTCAGCGTCTGAAGGCTGTGCTGATTATCGGTACCGATACTGCGGCGTTGAAGTCGGCGTTGGCTAACCACGCTCCGCAGGTTCCGACCTACAATATGACCGCCGCTGTGGCTGATTCTTCGGACGGCATCGCCGTGATGAACGCGGCCGTTGCGAAGGCTGCTGAGCTGGCGCATCCGGGGGATACCGTGCTGATGGCTCCCGCGTCTGCTTCGATGGACCAGTTCAAGAATTACGCGGTGCGCGGTGATGCGTTTGCGAACGCTGTTGCCGCCCAGCTGGCAGACTCTTAGGACATTGCCTGCAGGGGGCGTCTTGGGTGACCGGGGTGCTTTCTGCGGGTTCTTCTCGGGGGTGGGATGGTAACGGTGTCCCACCCCTGAACCTTTTTCGTGTATTCGCCACGACGGATCCGTGGCAGTTGAGGCCTATAGGAGGGCATGTGAGTACCAGCGCATCTTCGGAGCGTTCGGCTTCTTCGGCGCATTCGACCGCGAGTGGTCGTTGGGCGTCTTTGCGAGCCGGTTTGGAGGATTTCTCTGCGCCGTTCCGTACTCGTGCCGGTAGGTTGTACCGTCGTGGTTTGAAGGCTGACCTGTGGGATGTGCCGGTGATGTTGCTGGTGACGACCCTGGGTCTGGCTATTTTTGGCTGCATTATGGTGTTGTCGGCTTCGAGCGTCACGATGATTTCGCAGGGCCAGTCGCCGTTCTCGCAGGTTTCGTCTCAGATCATGTTCTTGGTCCTTGGCGTGCTTGCGATGGCGGGTATTACGCGTATTCCGGTGGGCGTTTACCACAAGAAGTTTGTGGTGTATGCGATGCTGGCTACCGCTTTGGTCATGCAGCTTGCTGTGGTGGTTGTCGGCGTTGAGGTGAACGGTAACCGTAACTGGTTGAAGATCCCCGGCATCGGACAGATCCAGCCGTCGGAGTTTTCGAAGCTTGCGATTATTATGTGGCTGGCATGGGTGTACAGCCGCCACGGCGATATTTCTCGTAGTATTTGGCGCACGCTGTTCCCCTCGATTTATGGTGTGGGTGCCCTGGTGCTGCTGATTATGCTCGGTGGTGACATGGGTACCGCCATGGTGTATGGCTTCATCTTTGTGGGCATGATGTGGCTGGCGGGTGCTTCTCGCAGCTCGCTGCTGAAGATTGGCGGCGCGTTTGCGGCGTTGGCGCTGGTGGGTGTGCTCAGTAGCGCGAACCGTGTGGCTCGTATTTTCGGTATTTGGGGCTCGTGCACGAACGCTAACTGTGACCAGGCGAATTCTGGTGAGGTGGCGCTGACGACCGGTGGCTTCTTGGGTGTTGGTCTGGGCCAGTCGCGCCAGAAGTACAACTACCTGGCTGAGGCGCATAACGACTATATTTTCGCCATTATTGGTGAGGAGCTGGGTCTGCTGGGTACGCTGGCGGTTCTGCTGCTGTATGTGGGCCTGGTGTACTGCGCGGTTCGTATTATGCTGCGTACTACTGATCCGCTGGTGCGTTTGGCTACGGGCGGCATCATGATTTGGTTGACCTCTCAGGCGATTATCAATATGGGCATGGTGTCCCGTATTTTGCCGGTGATTGGTGTGCCTTTGCCGTTTGTCTCCTATGGTGGTTCGTCGCTGTTGTCCTCGTTGTTTGCGGCAGGTTTGTTGTTGGCGTTTGCGCGGCAGACTCCGTTGCGTGGCGCGACGAAACCGTCGAATATCGAGACCCAGAGCGCGCGTGAGGTTCGTCGTGAGAATGCTGAATGGCAGCGTCGTACGCCGTTGCAGGATGTACTGAATCAGGAAGAGGCAGATCGTGCGGCTGCTGGTGGCCACCTGTTGAAGGAACATAATCCTTTGAAGGTTGTTTTCGGTCCGGAGAGCACGTTGCGCCGCTGGTTGGGTTTTGCGCCGGATCAGCAGCGCGAGTTGTCTCGTATGGCTCGTGAGCAGCAGAAGGAGCAGGAGCGCCAGGCTCGGGAGCAGGTTCGTCGTGAGGAGGAACAGGCGCGCCAGGAAGCGGCGCAGGCTCGAGAAGAGGCGCGTCGTGCTCGCGAGGAGGCGCGTCTGGCTCGTGAGGAAGCTGCCCGCGTGAAGGCGGAACAGAAGGCTGAAGCTCAGAAGCAGAAGGCCTCGCAGAAGCCTGCACCGCAGAAGGCACCCGCTCAGCCTCGTACCGGTCAGCAGACTCGTGTTGCTCAGAAGAGTACTGCCTCTACTCGAGCGGCACAGGGTAAGCCTGCTCAGCCCCGTACCGCTCAGCAGCCTACTGCTCAGAAACCTGCTGCTCAGAAGCGAGTGCAGCAGCCTCGTGCTACTCAGCCCCGTAGCGCACAGCACCGTCCGTCGGGCTCGCTACCTGCGGGTCTGCAGCCGTTGCATCCGGAGGACCGTCAGCGTCGTGCCCAGCGACTGGGTAATCCTCGACAGGGCGCTCAACGTCAGGCAGCGCCGCGACAGGGCACCCAGGCAAAGGGTACTCCGAAGAACAGCGCTCAGCAGGCACCGCGTCCGGCTCAGGGCGCGGCTCGGAACTCGGCTCAGCGCGGCACCCGCAAGCAGGGCTAAACCCCGCGGAACCCGCTCCGCGAAGCCTGCATATCGGGGGCTGGCAATCGGGGAAGTGAGCTGCGGTTCGCACCTCTACCCGTGATGAATATGTGCTGAATATAAGATAAAGCCCTCGCTGTTGAGTTGTAGCTCAATGGCGGGGGCGCTCTTTTGAACAGGTGCGATAGCGTAAAATGATGCTGTACCGATGTGTTGGGAGAAAGACCTATGACGAAGAAGGCGCCCTCTATAGTCTTCGCCGGTGGTGGCACCGCCGGTCATATTAATCCGATGCTCGCGATTGCGCGTGCGGTTCGTGATCTTGAACCGAACGCTAAGATTCTGATGCTGGGCACTGCGGATAAGATGGAAGCCGAGCTGGTTCCGGCAGCTGGTTTCGATATTGAGTTCATTCCTCGTGCGGCGTTCCCTCGTAGCATTAACCGTGCCGCTTTGGCTTTCCCCGCTAAGTTCTTTGGTGGCCTGTCGAAGACCCGCCGCATCCTCAAAGAAGCAGATGCAGACGTGGTTGTTGGCGTGGGTGGCTACGTGTGCCCGCCGGCGTACCTGTCGGCGTTGAGCGCTAAGATTCCCGTGGTGATTCATGAGGCGAATGCGAAGCCCGGTTTGGCGAACCGCCTGGGTGGTACGTTTGCGGAGTTCACCGGTGTGGCGTTCCCTAATACTCCTTTCCCGCGTGCAACCCTGGTGGGTATGCCGATGAAGGATGAGATTGCCTACCTGAACCGTGAAGCGCACCGTTCGAAGGCTCGCCGTAACCTGGGCTTGGACCCGCAGAAGCCGACCGTGATTGTGACGGGCGGTTCGCTGGGTGCGTTGAGCCTGAATAATGCGGTGGCGGCGTGCCGTGACCACTTTGCGGAGTGGGACTTCCAGATTCTGCATATTACCGGCAAGGGTAAGGCTGTTCTGGATGAGAATGGTGAGCCGCTGAGCGCCCCGAATTACCGTCAGATTGAGTTCAGCAACGGCATGCAGGATGTGTATGCTGCCGCTGATCTTCTGCTGGTGCGTTCGGGTGCGGCGACCGTCAGTGAGGTTGCTGCGGTGGGTGTTCCCGCGATTTTTGTGCCGCTTCCTATTGGTAATGGTGAGCAGGCTCTGAATGCTCGTTCTCTGGTGGAGGCGTCTGCGGCTCTGCTGGTGAAGGATGCAGAGGTCACCGGTGAGTGGTTTGCCCGTGAGATTCCGGCTCTTATGGCGAACCCGGAGGAGCTGGAGCGTATGGGCGCTGCGGCGTATGAACTTGGTATCCGTGACGCGGCGCGCGTTATGGCTGAAGCAGTATTGAAGGCAGCTGAGAAGTAATGACTGAATTGATGAATCTTGAGATGGTGTTGCCGGCACCGCTGAACCCGCCGTTCCCTGAGCGTGCGAAGATGAGCGAGTTGGGCCGTGTGCACTTCATCGGTATTGGTGGCGCGGGTATGAGCGCTATTGCCGCTCTGATGCTGCAGGCTGGTGTGACGGTGAGCGGTTCTGACCGTGCCGAGTCGGCTACTGTTGAGTCGTTGCGTGCTGCGGGTGCTCGTGTGGGTGTTCCTCAGCAGGCTGAGAACATTGTGGATGTTGATACCGTGGTGATTTCTACTGCGATTCGTGAGGATAACCCGGAGCTTGTTGCCGCTCGCGCGCAGGGTCTGCGTGTGCTGCATCGTTCTGAGGCGCTTGCCGCTGTGATGGGTGAGTCTCAGGTGGTTGCTGTTGCCGGTACTCACGGTAAGAGCACGACCAGCTCCATGATTTCTGTGATGTTTGATCAGCTGGGTGCTCAGCCGTCCTTTGCGGTGGGTACTGTGATTGCTGGTCGCGGCACGAACGCTCACCTGGGTGCTCAGGGCCCGGAGTCGATTTTTGTGGCTGAGGCTGATGAGTCGGACGGCTCGTTTGTGCGTTACCGCCCGGCTATTGCTGTGGTGACGAATGTTGAGCCGGACCACCTGGACTTCTATGAGACGGATGAGCGTGTCTTTGAGGCGTTCAACCGTTTTGTGGGTTCGCTGGCTCCTAACGGTGTTGTGGTGACTTGCGCTGATGATGCGGGCGCGGCGGCTTTGGCGGCTCGTTCTCGTGCGGCGGGTGTGCCCGTGGTGACTTACGGTGAGTCGGCGGATGCTGACCTGCGCATTAGCGAGATCACCAGCGCTGGTTCTTCCTCGTCGTCGCACCTGTCGTGGTCTTTTGAGTGCCACGGTGTGCGTTATGAGGGTGAGCAGGATCTTGCGCTGAAGGTGCCCGGTATTCATAACCAGTTGAACGCTTCGGCTGCTTTTGCATCGGCGTTGATCTCTGGTTACGAGGCTGCCGATATTGCTCGCGCGCTGGCTGAGTTTGTGGGCGCTGACCGCCGCTTCACCCTGCGCGGTGAGGTTGCGGGCGTGAAGGTCTTTGATGACTATGCGCACCACCCGACCGAGGTGTTCCGTGCTTTGCAGACCGGTCGTACCGTGGCTGATGGCCACAACCTGTACGTGATTTTCCAGCCGCACCTGTTCTCGCGTACTCGTGAGTTCGCGAAGGAGTTTGCGCAGGCCCTGTCGATGGCTGATCGTGCTCATGTGCTGGATATTTACCCGGCTCGTGAGCTGCCGATTGAGGGTGTGACCAGTGAGCTGATTACCGGTGCTGGTTTCTCTGAGGTTCGTTACGCTACCGCTGAGGACGCTATTGAGGATATTGTGGCGTGCGCTCAGGACGGCGATATTGTGATGACCGTTGGCGCTGGCGATGTGACCGCTTTGGGCGCGCGTCTGCTGGAGTCCCTGGAAATCCGTCACGGTGGCGAGTCGAAGAAGTCGGAGGCTTAGGCTGTGCCGATGAGTTCTGGTCTCTCTTCGGAGGGGCGTTCCTCCTCGCGCGCGCCGAAGGCTCCGCGTTCGCGTGCTCGTTTGCGCGCCCAGCAGGTAGCTGAGAATGCGCAGGTTGAGGCTAAGAAATCCGAGTCTGTGCAGGCTGAATCTGCGCAGTCTCAGCTGACTCAGCCGCAGGCCACCCAGCCTCAGGTTGTGAAGAGCACAGAAGCTACTGGGACTGCAAAGCCCTCGGAAGCTATGAAGTCTGCGGACGCCGTGAAGCCTGTCGAGGCTGCATCCTCGGAGGCTTCTGCTCAGCCTTCTGGCGCGCAGTCTGCCGCTACCCAGCCTCCGAGCTCCGTTCGACACATGCCGCGTAAGCCGGTTGTGCATAAGTCGCACAGCCAGAACGGTGCTGATTCTTCGGCGTCTAAGAGCGCTGCTGCGGCTCATTCTTCGGCGCAGTCTTTGAAGGATTCGGTGCGTTCTGCGTTGATGACCGGTCGTACCGTGTCTGAGGTTGAGCACGCCCCTGAGCTGTTTGATGTTGAGGCGTTTGAGGATTCTTCGTCGAAGACTTCATCCGCCAAGGGTGCCTCTGCTCAGCCTGCATCCTCGCAGTCGGTGAAGAGTGCAGGTAAAGGCAGCGATAAGGAAGCTGGCAAGAAGTCGGCGTCCACCGCTGATAAGGCATCTGCCGATTCTGCTGAATCTCGCGAAGAGTCTGCCGCTCAGAAGGCTGAAGAAAGCGCTGATAATGCGGGGGAGAAGGCTGTTGAAGAGCCTCGCCCGGCGAGTCGTTTTGGTCGTTGGCGTGCAGAGCGTGAGCAGCAGCGTGCTGCGGAGATTGAGAAGGAACGCGAGCGCGCGAGCCGTCAGGCTCACCGTGAGCGTCTGCGTCAGGATCCGGGCCTGGACGGCCTGCGTGCTGAGGAGCGCCCCCGTAAGGAGCGTGCGCCTCTGACTCGTGCCCGTAAGCTGCTGTACACCGCCTCGGCGCTGGCTATTATCGCGGTGCTGTATGTGGTGCTGGTCTTCTTCTCGCCCCTGTTGGCGACTCAGAAGATCACGGTGCGCGGCACATCCCTGCTGGAAACCACCCAGGTGGAGCAGAAGCTTGAGCCTCTGCGCGGCGTTCCGCTCACTCGCATCGATGAGAAGAAGGTGCGTGAGCTGATCGGGCAGGATAACGTGATTCGTAGCGTGCAGGTGGAGAGCCGTCCGCCGCATGAGCTGGTGGTGACTCTGAAGGAGCGTACCGCGGTTGCGGTTGTGAAGCAGGGCGATACGTACCATACTGTTGATAGTGATGGTGTTAGCCTTCTGGAGTCGGCGACTCAGCCCGATACGTCGGTGCCGCTGGTTCGTTTCAGCGGTGATGACCCGAAGACTTCGGCTGAGTTCCGCACCATTTCTACCGCGCTTTCGGCGATGCCCTCTGAACTTCTAGCTCAGGTTAAGGAAGCCGGCGCTACGTCAACCTCAAGTATCACTCTAACCTTGAGGGATAATACTACGGTGCAGTGGGGAACCGCTGAAGAGAGCGAGTTGAAGGCTAAGGTCCTGCTCTCCCTGCGCCAGGCTATTGCTAAGCGTGCTCAGGAGGAGAAATCTTCCGAGGCACAGACGCAGAAGGTGACCGTCTATGACGTGTCCGCCCCGCGCGTACCGGTGACCCGTTAGGGGAACCATTCAGGCGCTTTATCCTCCCTTTTTGTGTAAAATCCGCAAAAAGAGGGGGTAATTGCGCTGTGTGACTAGGAACCGACAAAAACAGTTTGGTATCCTAGCAGATAAAGTCATTCTTTAGAGGAAACCTTCAGGCTTAGATTAAGCTGCGGGTCTTCCGAAGCTGGAACACGGAACAATCGAGGAATACATGGACGCTGGAACTCCCCAGAACTACTTGGCAGTCATCAAGGTCGTTGGTATCGGCGGCGGTGGCGTCAACGCAGTCAACCGCATGATTGAGGTTGGTCTGCGCGGCGTTGAGTTCATTGCTATCAACACTGACGCTCAGGCTCTGCTGATGTCCGATGCAGACGTTAAGCTGGACGTTGGTCGTGAGCTGACCCGCGGTCTTGGCGCGGGCGCAAACCCCGAGGTTGGCCGTCAGGCAGCCGAGGATCACGCGCAGGAAATTGAGGAAGTCCTCAAGGGCGCAGACATGGTCTTTGTGACCGCAGGTGAGGGTGGTGGCACCGGTACCGGTGGCGCACCCGTCGTGGCACGTATTGCCCGCTCCCTCGGCGCTCTGACCATTGGTGTGGTGACCCGCCCCTTCACCTTCGAGGGCCGTCGCCGCTCCAACCAGGCTGAGACCGGTATCGCTGCTCTGCGCGATGAGGTTGATACCCTGATCGTTATTCCGAACGACCGACTGCTGTCGATTTCGGATCGCAACGTCTCCATGCTGGACGCATTCAAGTCCGCTGACCAGGTTCTGCTCTCCGGTGTGCAGGGCATTACCGACCTGATCACCACCCCCGGCCTGATTAACCTTGACTTCGCTGACGTTAAGTCCGTCATGCAGGGTGCAGGCTCGGCTCTGATGGGTATCGGCTCGGCATCCGGTGAGGACCGCGCAGTGAAGGCAGCTGAGCTGGCTATCGCTTCGCCGCTGCTGGAAGCATCCATCGACGGTGCACACGGCGTTCTGCTGTCCATTCAGGGTGGCTCTGACCTGGGTCTGTTCGAGATCAACGAGGCTGCACGCCTGGTTCAGGAAGTTGCTCACCCCGACGCAAACATCATCTTCGGTGCGGTTATTGACGACGCACTGGGCGATGAGGCTCGCGTGACCGTGATTGCTGCTGGCTTCGACGCAGTGAACCCGGAGACCAACTCCAACGCTTCCACTGCTGCGGCTACTCAGGCTCAGCGCACCCAGGCATCCTTCGGCGGTTCCACCGCTCCGGCTGCTAACGGCTACGGCTACAACGCACCCGCTGCTGCTCCGGCTTCCACCGGCGCTGCTGGCTTCGACGTTGACCTTCCCCCGGTTGTGGAGGAAGCTCCGGCTCGCCGCGACACCCTGGACGTCCCTGACTTCCTGAAGTAGTCTGCCCGGCTGTGAACGCATAGGCGTTGCACAGCTGAGAGTCTTATGAAGCTATAGGGGAGCTGAGAAACACGCACATTGTGCTGTTCTCGGCTCCCCTTTGCTATACCCGCCGTTATACCCGCTGACATCTGATAAGGAATAGAAGATGAGCGATAACCCCAAAACTTCGCTACTTGCCTCTGCCGATACCCGCACCCTGGGTCCCTGGCGTGTGCGGGTGGGTTTCACCTCCCGCGTGGCGGGCAACCTGGGCTTGCACGTGGACGATGAGCTTGGCGGCGGTATGGATGCCTCCTTGGTGCGTACCCTCAACCACCGTGCCGCCCTGGAGGAGGCGCTGGGTACCGACCCGTTCTTCTACCTGAACCAGGTGCACGGTGTGCAGATTGCCTACCCGGAAGACTACGCGGTGGAATCCTACGCGCCCGGTGCACCCGAGGAGCGTACCGCTGAGCGTGCCCGCGCGGTGCTGGAGAACTCCCCGGTCGCCGATGCGGCGATTAGCAGTGAGGGCGTGCCCCTGGCGATTATGGTGGCGGACTGCATTCCCGTGGTGCTGGTGGGTGAGCGGGTCGCGAACTGGCAACCAATCCTGGCGGTGGCTCACGCTGGCCGCCGCGGCCTGCTTGATGGCGTGCTTCAGCAGACCGTGCAGCGGATGCGTCAGCTCGGCGCGGAGAAAATTACCGCCTGGCTGGGTCCGAGTATTTGCGGTAGCTGCTACGAGGTGCCCGAGGCGATGCGCACCGAGTCCACCGAACTGATTCCGCAGGTGCATTCGGTGACCAGTCAGCAGACCCCCGGCTTGGACCTGCCCGCCGGTGCCCGCGCCGTGCTGGAGGAGGCAGGCGTGCAGGTGAGCATGGACTGTGCGCAGTGCACGTTTGAGGAGCCCGAGGTGTATTCGCATCGCGGGTTCACGAACCGCGGTGAGAAGCCGGGCCGTATCGCGGGTCTGGTGTGGATTGAGAAGGCGGCAGAGCCCGCCGCCTAGAGCTGCTAAAGATAAAGCCGCTAAAGATAGAGCCGCTGAAGGAGAGAAGATGTCTGAAATGAACGTAGAAGAGAACCTGCAGTACACTCCCGAACGTGCCGAGCAGCTGTTGCAGAACTACCGCCGCGTGCTTGAGCGTATCCGCGCCGCGGAGCAGGACCACAGCGCCGTGCGTACCGAGGCGAGCGCCCCGGTGCAGCTGGTGACGGTCACGAAGTTCTTCCCCGCCTCCGACGCTGCGGCGCTGCTGGATGGGGGAGTGACCCTCTTCGGTGAGAACCGTGACCAGGAGGCGAGCGCGAAGGCTCGCGAGCTTGCCGCATACTGTGCTCAGCGTGAGGTGCAGCCCCCGCACTGGGCGTTTATTGGCCAGTTGCAGACGAATAAGGCGAAGTCCGTGGTCAAGTACGCTTCCAGTGTGCATTCGGTGGACCGCCCCTCCCTGGCGGACGCGCTGGCGAAGGCGTACGCGAACCAGCTCTCCCGCTTTGAGGCGGGGGAGGCGCCCGCACCCGCCGCGGCGGAGCAGGGCGCGCTGACCTGCCTGGTGCAGGTGTCCCTGGCGGAGGTCGCGACCGCTGGCCACGCGGCTGAGGGAGCGCGCGGTGGTACGAGCGCCTCCGAGCTGCTGGAGCTGGTGGAGCGCATCGAGAACCACGAGCACCTGCGTTGCGGTGGCGTGATGGCGGTGGCGCCGCTGGGCATGAACCCGGACGAGGCGTTCGAGAAGCTGTACGGCTTGGCGTCTCTGGTGCGTGAGCAGGTGCCGCACGCGACCGAGATTTCCGCCGGCATGAGCGGCGACCTGGAGGCAGCGGTGCGTTGGGGCTCGACCTGCGTGCGCGTCGGTAGCGACATTATGGGTAAGCGCCCGGTGCTCTAGCCTCGCCTAAGCTACGCGCCGTGCGTTGTCTTATCGAGAGCTGTGCTGCTTTCGGTGCAGACCGGCGGCATAATCATCGGTGCCTTTGACCGCCTGCGCGGGGTGGGCGCTGGTAATATATACATGCCGGTGCATGGCGTACCGTCACGCACACACCTTCTGACGAAGCACCACGGCAGACCCTGTACACCACAAGCAAAGAACAGCGAGAGAATCATGGCGAAGCAAAGCCGTCTGGCGGGTTTCCTCGGCCTGGAACGATACCAGGGCGCTGAGACGACGCCGGAAGAATCCCCGCAGGCTGTGCAGGCTGAAACCCGCCGGGAGGCAAACGTCTCCGCAGGGCAGGCTACTACAGCGCAGAAGACCGACAGCGCCAACAGGCTCTCAGCACTGCCTGGCTCGGCACAGTACAGCGATGCCGAGTCGCAGAGCGAAACCTACCACCTGCAGGACGAACCCGCCTATACTGAACAGGAAGAGTACCTGCAGGCTGATAGCTACGATGACGGTACAGAAACCGAGTATCTGGACGCAGAAGAATCTGCCGACGGACGAGCAACCGTAGATGCAGCGGCATACGCCACCGCTCATACACCTGAAACCACAGCTGATCTGGCAGAAACCGAGCAGATTTGGGACGATGCCAGCGCAGACAATTGGGAGGACACCCCGGTGCCGAATACCGAATACACCGAGCAGTACGCCGAGACGTACTCCAACGACGGCTACTACGACCAGGGCTACGAGCCCGAAGAAACCAACGGATACACCTACGGTTACGAGGAAGAAGAGGACGAATTGCGTCGCATCACCACTATCCACCCCCGCTCCTACAATGACGCAAAGATCATTGGTGAGGCATTCCGCGAGAACATCCCCGTGATTATGAACGTGGAAGAAATGCCTGACGCAGACGCAAAGCGCCTGGTGGACTTCGCATCCGGTCTGGCATTCGCACTGGAGGGCCGCATTGAGCGCGTCACCGCTAAGGTGTTCCTGCTGACCCCCTCCAACCTGGAGGTTCTGGGTGTGGCTAACTCCGAGGTTCCCGCCGGCTTTGAGACCGACGGCGAATTCCCCTTCGACCAGGGCTAAGGACTGATAGATGGGTTATATTTTCGCCCTCATTACGATCGTTGTCTACGTTCTCTACATTGCGATGCTGCTACGCATGCTCTTTGACTGGGTGCGCATGTTCGCTCCCGAGTGGCGACCCAAGGGCATTGTGTTGCTCTTCGCCAGCGGCGTGTACGCGGTGACTGACTGGCCGATGAACCAGCTGCGCCGCCTGATCCCGCCGGTTCGTGTGGGTAACGTTGCGTTGGACACCGGCTTCCTGATTCTGATTGTTCTGTTGTCTTTGCTGCTGAGCATCATGATGCGGATGACCGCGGCCTTCTCGTAAGCGCCTGCCCGCTAAGAGACGACAGCTGACGAGCACAAACGATAGACCCCCGCCTGCCTGACCCGTTCACGGGTTGAGTGCAGAGCGGGGGTTTTCTGTACCCAATTTCTGGGCCGAGAAGAACCTCCCGCGAGGGGGGAGAGACGAATACAGCCGGCGTCGAATCATGCGAAATGCACCCGCGAGCAGATATCGAGCTTGATTACGGCGGGGATAGGGATAAACGCAGCGCGTGGTGAATCCCACCCTTGCGCCGAGCGAATATTTTACGATTCAACCGACGTATAACCGGGCACAGAAACCAAAGAATAGTAGAATTGGTGCCAACGACTGCATCGCGGCATAACCATGCCCTGAATCATCGGGACCCTAAAATATTGGGGCCACGCCCTATCTGGCTGGTGAATCCGCGGCACTCAACATCACCACCAAACCCCGTAGGGATACCCAGAGGAGAAGCCCATGGCAATCACCCCCGAAGACCTGATCACTAAGAGCTTCAAGATCGTCACCGAAGAGTCCGGTTACGACCGCAACGAGGTCGACGACTTCCTGGACGAGCTCGTTGTCGAACTGCGCGCACTGTACTCCGAGCGTGACGCTCTGGAGCGTCAGGTCGAGCAGCTCTCCGCAAATGCTCCCGATTCCCCCGCAGCGGCTGTGGCACCCGCACAGTCCTCGGCAGCGCCGGCAGCAGCACCTCAGGATGCAGCAGCACTGCTTGCTATGGCACAGAAGGTTCACGACGACTACGTGGCACAGGGCGAGAAGGCTAAGGCTGAACTGATTGAAGAGGCAGAGAGGAAGGCAGACGCTATGGTGAGCGAAGCTCAGCAGCAGCGCGAAGAGGTTCTCTCTCGCCTCACCGACGAGAAGGAAGAGCTGGAGATCGCTGTTGAGGCTCTGCGCGGCTTCGAGAGCCGTTACCGCTCCAAGCTGCTGCAGCACCTGGATGCACAGGTTCAGGAGCTGAAGAACCTCAAGTCCATCGAGGCTTCCGCATAAATCAGTTCGCTTGAATGAGCTAACGACGCTTTGAGGCGTATGCCGCCCGGATTCTTTCTCTTCCACCGCTATTCACCGGGGAAGATGGAGAGAACCGGGCGGTATTCTCATACCTGCTCCGCCCGGCTTGAGAACACAGGATGAGAAGCGGGGGAGAGCACCCGCCAAATCACCGCCGAATACTCGATGCACTACCCCGATTTGCTAAGCTAGAGGGGCACTATCGAACGGTACCGCACCAGGTTTGCGTTCGGGCGCGTAGCAACCGGCACAGACTAGAGGAGAGCTATGACCAACACCCCCAAGACTGCTGAATCCTCAGTCGCACAGGCTAGCGATAACGCCGCTGAAAACACCACCGAAGAAGCTACTGGACACCGCGTGCGCATCCTTTCGGCTCGCTCCGCGGGGATCCTCGCGCTCGTGCTCGCCGCCTTCGTGTTCGCTATCGACCAGGGCACCAAATACCTGGTCGTCACCCAGATGCAGTTGGGGGAGCGCATCACCGTCATTGACGGGCTTCTGTGGTGGTACTCGATCCGTAACTCCGGCGCCGCATTCAGCATGGGTGAGAACGTCACCTGGGTCTTCACCCTCGTCATGGTTGCCGCCGCATCCGTGGTGTTCTACCTGCTGCGCCGCACCCGCGCCCTGTCCTGGACCCTCGCGCTGGGCGGTCTGCTCGGCGGTATCTGCGGCAACCTTTTCGACCGTCTCTTCCGTGAGCCCGGCTTCGGTTCCGGTCACGTGGTTGACTTTATTTCCGTACCGAACTTCGCGATTTTCAATATTGCAGATTCTGCAATCTGCGTGTGCATGGCGTTCATCGTGCTGCTGAACTTCAAGGGTCTGAACCTCAACGGCACCCGCGTGCAGGCTGAGGACAAGAGCACCGACGAGAAGAGCGTCAAGTAGCTTCCTGCCCGGCTACATCGCCGTTACACGCGCCTACAGACGTTCTCACACAGACAACCCTCCCACACAGACAACCTAAGCAAACACCACCCGAAGGAGAGCCGCATGAGCGAAACCATCAACGCCGCCGAAGATACGGCACGCATCCGCGCCGAATTCACCGTTGAAGGCGCGCTCGCCGGTATGCGCCTGGACGCCGCGCTCGCCGGTGCCCTCGACGCGCCGCGCACCCGCACCTCCGGGTGGATTCGTGACGGCCACGTGACCGTGACCAACAACGGCAAGACCGTGAAGATTGGCAAGTCCTACAAGCTTTCCGCAGGCGATGAGGTCGTCGTCGATGCACCCGCACCGCGCGATCTGGCGGACATCCGCCCCGAGAAGGTGGACGGCTTCCGCATCGTGCACCTGGACGAGGACATCGTTGTGGTGGACAAGCCCGCGGGCGTGGCGGCACACCCCTCACCCGGCTGGCACGGTCCCACCGTCATCTCCGCGCTCATGGGCGAGGGCATTTCGGTTGCCACTTCCGGCGCGGCAGAGCGCCAGGGCATTGTGCACCGCCTGGACGTGGGCACCAGCGGCCTGATGGTCGTAGCCCGCAGCGAACGCGCCTACACCGAACTCAAGCGAGCCTTCAAGGAACGCACCGTGGACAAGGTCTACCACGCCCTCGTGCAGGGCCTGCCCGACCCGCTGCGCGGCACCATTGACGCACCCATCGGCCGCCACCCCGGCAACGAATGGAAGTTCGCCGTGGTCGAAGACGGACGCAACTCCATCACCCACTACGATGTGCTCGAAGCCTTCGGCCCCGCATCCCTGGTAGAGGTGCACCTGGAAACCGGACGCACCCACCAGATTCGTGTGCACTTCTCCGCGCTGCGCCATCCCTGCTGCGGCGACCTGACCTACGGCGCCGACCCGCGCTTTAGCGCCGAACTCGGTCTGACCCGACAGTGGCTACACGCGCACCGCCTGGGCTTCGACCACCCCGGCACCGGCGAACGCGTGACCTTCACCAGCGAGTACCCGCTCGACCTGTCCTACGCGCTGACCGCTCTGCGCGAGGGCAAAGTTCAGCTCGGGTAGACAGCTCGGCTAGGTATAGCCGTCCGCGGACCGCCGCACACAGCTTCACATTCACCGCCCATCCTCCAGCCCACATCTTCAGGAGATATCCGTGGTAACCAAAGATTTTGCGCACCTGCACGTGCACACCGAGTACTCCATGCTCGACGGCGCCGCGCGCCTGGGTGACCTGTTCACCCACGCTAAAGAACTCGGCATGAAGTCCATGGCGACCAGTGACCACGGCTTCCTCTTTGGTGCCTTCGACTTCTGGCGCCAGGCTAAGGCGCACGACATCAAGCCCATTATCGGTGTGGAGGCGTACCTGACCCCCGGCACGCACCGCACCGACCGTTCGCGTGTGCGCTGGGGCGACGGCTCCCGCGACGACGTGTCCGGTGGTGGCGCGTACACCCACATGACCATGTGGGCTGAAACCACCGAAGGCATGCACAACCTGTTCCGTGCCTCCTCGATTGCGTCGCTGGAAGGTCAGCTGTACAAGCCGCGTATGGACCGTGAGGTGCTGCAGACCTACTCGAAGGGCCTGATTGCGACCACCGGCTGCCCCTCCGGTGAGGTTCAGACGCGCCTGCGCCTGGGTCAGTTCGACGAGGCAGTCAAGGCGGCGAGCGAATTCCGCGATATTTTCGGCAAGGACAACTTCTACTGCGAGGTCATGGACCACGGCCTGGACATTGAACGCAACGTCCAGGAGGATCTGCACCGCCTCGCCAAGAAGCTGAACCTGCCCTTCGTCGCAACCAACGACCTGCACTACACCCGCCAGGAAGACCACACCGCCCACGCGGCGCTGCTGTGCGTGCAGTCCGGCTCGACCCTCACCGATCCCAAGCGCTTCAAATTCGACGCGGATAACTTCTACCTGCGCTCGGCAGAAGAAATGTACGCCCTCTTCGGCGACATTCCCGGCGCGTGCGAGAACACCCTCGAAATCGCTGAACGCTGCAACGTGGAGTTCAACACCAAGGCGAACTACATGCCGAACTTCCCCGTGCCCGAGGGTGAAAACGAGGAATCCTGGTTCGTGAAGGAGGTCGAGAAGGGCCTGCACTACCGCTTCCCGGACGGCGTGCCTGACAAGGTGCGCAAGCAGGCTGAGTACGAGGTGGGGGTTATTACCTCCATGGGCTTCCCCGGCTACTTCCTCGTGGTCGCCGACTTTATCAACTGGGCTAAGCGCAACGGTATTCGCGTGGGTCCCGGCCGTGGTTCCGGTGCGGGCTCCATGGTTGCGTACGCGATGCGCATCACCGAGCTGAACCCGCTCGACCACGACCTGATTTTCGAGCGATTCCTTAACCCCGACCGCGTCTCCATGCCCGACTTCGATGTGGACTTCGACGATCGTCGCCGCGGCGAGGTCATCGACTACGTGACCGATAAGTACGGTGAGGACAAGGTCGCGCAGATCGTCACCTTCGGCACCATTAAGGCGAAGCAGGCGCTCAAGGACGCCTCCCGCGTGATGGACCAGCCGTACTCGGTGGGCGAGCGCCTGACCAAGGCGATGCCGCCGGACGTCATGGGTAAGAACATCGCCCTGGCGAACGTGTACAACGAAGAGGATAAACGCTACGCCGAGGCCGCCGACCTACGCGCCCTCATCGAGGACCCGGTCGATAAGATTTACGGCCAGGTGTTCGAAACCGCGAAGGGCCTGGAGGGCCTGAAGCGTCAGTGGGGCGTGCACGCCGCGGGCGTGATTATGTCCAGCAAGAATCTGGTGGACGTGATTCCCGTGATGCGCCGCGAGGCTGACGGCCAGGTCATCACCCAGTTCGATTACCCCACCTGCGAGGGCCTGGGCCTAATCAAGATGGACTTCCTGGGTCTGCGTAACCTGACGATTATTTCCGACGCCATCGAGAACATTAAGAACAACCGAGGCATCGACCTGGAGCTGGAGTCCCTCTCGCTGGATGACCCCGAATCCTACCGTCTGCTGGCCCGAGGCGACACCCTCGGCGTGTTCCAGCTCGACGGCGGCCCCATGCGCGCGCTGCTCAAGCTCATGGAGCCCGAGGAATTCGAGCACATTTCGGCAGTGCTCGCGCTCTACCGACCCGGCCCGATGGGCGCGAACTCGCACACCAACTACGCGCTACGTAAGAACGGCAAGCAAGAGATCGAGCCGATTCACCCCGAGCTGGCCGAGCCGCTCAAGGACATCCTCGACACCACCTACGGCCTGATCGTGTATCAGGAGCAGGTGATGGCGATTGCCCAGAAGGTCGCGAACTACACGCTCGGTGAGGCAGACCTGCTGCGCCGTGCGATGGGTAAGAAGAAGAAGGCGGAGCTGGATAAGCAGTACGCCACCTTCCACGACGGCATGATTTCTAACGGCTACTCCGAGGGCGCCGTGAAGGCCCTCTGGGATATTCTGCTGCCCTTCTCGGACTACGCGTTCAACAAGGCGCACACCGCCGCATACGGCCTGGTGTCTTACTGGACGGCCTACCTGAAGGCGCACTACCCGCAGGAGTACATGGCCGCGCTGCTGACCAGCGTGGGCGATAACAAGGACAAGCTCGCGCTGTACCTGAACGAGTGCCGCGCCATGGGCATCACCGTGCTCGCCCCGGACGTCAACGAATCCGCCCTGACCTTCACCCCCGTGGGTGAGGATATCCGCTTCGGCATGGGCGCGATTCGCAACGTGGGCGCGAACGTGGTCGAGGGCATGGTCGCCGCCCGCGAGGAGAAGGGCCGCTACGAGTCCTTCAACGACTTCCTGAAGAAGGTGCCGCTACAGGTGTGCAACAAGCGCACCATCGAATCGCTCATTAAGGCGGGCGCTTTTGACGACCTGGGCCACACCCGCCGTTCGCTGTCCCTCATTCACGAGGCGGCGGTGGATGCGGCCGTGGCCGTCAAGCGCAAGGAGGCGGCGGGCCAGTTCGACCTCTTCGGCTCCCTCGGCATGGACGACGCCCTGGGCGACGAGCTGACCGTGACCATCCCGGACGTGCCCGAATGGGATCGCCGCGAGAAGCTGAACTTCGAACGCGATATGCTGGGCCTGTACGTTTCGGATCACCCGCTGCGCGGCCTGGAGCGCGCTCTCTCGGATGCCGCCTCGCACTCGGTGCACGACATCATCAGCGAGGACTCGCACGTGCGCGACGGCGAAACCGTCACGATTGCCGGCATGCTCACCGGCGTTTCGCGCCGCATCGCCAAGTCCAGCGGTAACCAGTACGCCTCGGTGGAGCTGGAGGACCCCTCGGGCGCGACCATCACGGTCATGTTCTTCTCCCGCGCCTACGAGACGATGGGGGCCGCTCTGGCGGACGACCTCATCTGCTCGATTCGTGGCCGCGTGCAGCGCCGCGACGACGGCAGCGTGAACATGAGCGCCCAGGAACTGCAGATCCTGGAAATCAGCGATGACGGCCGCGCCGCACCCATCACCATCGTGGTACCCGAGTACCTGGTGACCGAGGCGAACCTGAAGGATCTGAAGGAGACCCTGCGCGACCACAAGGGCACCGCGGATGTGCGCATGCTCATCCGCACCCGCGATAAGGAGCAGCTGGTGCTTCTGGATGCGAGCGTGCGCGTGGAACCGAACCCGAGCCTCTTCGGTGAAATCAAGACGATTTTCGGTCCGAGCTGCATTCGACGCTAACAACACGCCCCGCTGAGGGGAATGACAGGGTGGATTCTGCATAGCAGAGTCCACCCTGAGCGTATATTCACTCACACCATACGGTGCATCCGCTGTATATCACGGTAGAATAGGTATAAATATTCTTGAGCGCTGTATACGCGGGCGCCCCTAACGCCCAGCCAAGGAGAAACGAATGTACTGCCCCTATTGCAAGCACACCGACTCGCGCGTGGTGGATTCCCGCACCACCGATGACGGCGCCGCAATTCGCCGCCGCCGCCAGTGCACCTCCTGCGCTCGCCGTTTCACGACCGTTGAAACCACCACCATTTCGGTGATTAAGCGTTCCGGTGTGACCGAGCCCTTCGACCGTTCGAAGATTGCCGCCGGCGTGCGTAAGGCATGCCAGGGCCGCCCCGTGGGTGAGGACGATTTGGCGAAGCTCGCCCAGGAAGTTGAAGAGCTGATTCGTGCCCGCGGTCTGGCGGAGATTAACGCGCACGAGGTGGGTCTGACCATCCTGGAGCCGCTGTCGAAGCTGGACGCGGTCGCCTACCTGCGTTTTGCGAGCGTGTACCAGGCCTTTGAGAACCTTGAAGACTTTGAGGAGGCGATTGCGCGTCTGCGTGAGGACCGCATTGCCCAGTAACTAGCTAGATGAGTAACTATCTAGCCCAGTAGCTCATGAGCTCAGCCGCTGCTATACGCGCGGTTGGCACACAGAAAGGGGCTGTTCCCGAGATAACTATCTCAGGAACAGCCCCTTTAGCCGTAGCTACACTTTACGCTTCGCCGCAGCGCTGACGCGGCCGCGGGTAAAGCGGGAAGTAAATCTTACGCTTCGCCGCGGCGCTGACGCTCAGGCAGCATACCGCCAGCCCACAGTGCCGCACCGACGATACCCGCGTTGTTACGCAGGGCAGCCATGACCATGGGGGTACGGATGTGGTCCTCAAAGTAGGGCATGAACTTCTCCGGGTTCTTGGAGATGCCGCCGCCAATGATGAACAGGTCGGGGGAGAAGAGCATCTGAACGTGGTCGAAGTAGCGGTACAGGCGCTTGCCGTACTTCTTCCAGGACAGCTCGTGCACCTCACGGGCACGTGCGGAAGCCTGAGACTCAGCGTTGTGGCCGTCAATCTCCAGGTGACCCAGCTCGGTGTTCGGAATCAGCACACCGTTGTTGATGAGGGCGGAGCCAATGCCGGTGCCCAGGGTGATGACAGCGATCAGGCCGTCACGGTTACGGCCCTGGCCGTAGGTTGCCTCAGCCAGACCGGCTGCGTCAGCGTCGTTGAGGCCGTAGACGGTACGGCCGCCCAGTGCCTCGCTCATGACCTGCTCCAGGTCGGTGTTAATCCAGGAGTCATCCACGTTCGCTGCGGAGAAGACCATGCCGTTCTTCACCACTGCGGGGAAGTCGATGCCGACAGCGGACTCGGGGTCCGGTGCCAGGTCGCGACCCTGCAGCTCATCAACTACGCGGCGTACAACCTCAGCCACAGCTTCGGGGGTTGCGGGCTTGGGGGTGTCGATGCGGAAGCGGTCCGACACGAGGTTACCGGTGCGCAGGTCGACGATGCCGCCCTTAATGCCGGTGCCTCCAATGTCCACACCAATCTGCAGGTCCTTGGGGGTGGGTGCGGGCAGGTCGTTGATGAGGCCGGGCTCAGCGTAGTTAGCCATGATTTCCTTTCTTTCCTTCGCATGAGCGGAGGAACATATCTGCGATCGAGTGATAATGAATAGATGGTCCGGCAGGTTAGCCGTAAAACTTAGATGCCTAAGGCAATAACTTAGGGCAGGGTCAGGATGTCTGCGCCGTCAGCGGTCACCACGAGGGTGTGCTCGAACTGTGCGGTGCGCTTGCGGTCGCGGGTGACCACGGTCCAGTCGTCGTCCCACAGGTCCCATTCGATGGTGCCGAGGGTCAGCATGGGCTCGATGGTGAAAATCATGCCCTCACGAATCTCGGTGTCGTAGGCGGGTGCCGCATCGTAGTGGGGGATGATGAGGCCCGAGTGGAACTCACGACCCACACCGTGACCGGTGTAGTCGCGAACCACGCCGTAACCGAAACGTGCCGCATACTTCTCAATGACGCGACCAATCACGTTGATCTGGCGGCCCGGCTTCACAGCCTTAATCGCACGGTTCAGGGACTCTTCGGTGCGTTCAACCAGCAGGCGGGACTCTTCGTCCACGTTGCCGATGAGCAGGGTCTTGTTGGTGTCGCCGTGCATGCCGTCCAGGTATGCGGTGACGTCCAGGTTGAGGATGTCGCCGTCCTCCAGCACGGTGGAGTCCGGGATGCCGTGGCAGATGACCTCGTTCAGGGAGGTGCACACGGACTTGGGGTAGCCGCGGTAATCCACGGTGGAGGGGTACGCGCCGTGGTCGCAAATGTATTCGTGGACCAGCACGTCAATTTCGTCGGTGGTGGTGCCGGGTACGCAAATCTTGGATGCTTCAACGATGGCGCCTGCCGCGATCTTGCCGGCTGCGCGAACCCGCTCAACTTCCTCGGGGGTGTACATGTTCGAGTCGTTACCCTCGTTGGCGGTGGGCTTACCCACGTACTCGGGGCGAACAATGTGCGAGGGGACCGGGCGCATGGGGGTGACGCGTCCGGGGGTCAGGCAACCGACGGGTGCTCGACCGGGCTCTGCGGGAAGATTATGCGAAGTATTCGTTTTGGTTGAAGACATAGTTTCATCTTACCGGGCGTGGGCGGGTTGTGTCCCTTGCGGGGGCGCTAAAAAGCGGCGGATACATAAGCCGTACCTTTTTCCCAGATTGTGAATAAAATT